>Ga0256407_10010303_pt1 | contig 13182 bp, 12 predicted proteins | sample RumenRJG_04DNA_FD_193489 | JGI IMG/M metagenome (GOLD analysis project Ga0256407, IMG submission 193489) | Bovine rumen microbial communities from Lethbridge, Alberta, Canada - RJG_04 | ecosystem: Host-associated > Mammals > Digestive system > Stomach > Rumen | place: Canada: Alberta... | reverse complement strand
GCAACGAGGTGGTGGTCGAGCTGGGCAAGGGCATCGAGCTGGGCCAGTACGCCATCTCAAAGTACATCCCGGACTATCTGGGTCGTGCGGTGCTGCTGCTGCACCCCAGCGAGCTGGACGAGCAGGTGCTCTGGCTCAAGACGCTTTTGGGCTCTCCGGCGGACAGCGCCGTGGCGGGGTCGCTTCGCACCATCGGCGTGGTGCTGCGCCACTATGAGGAGTACCGGGGCCGCTTTGTCGAGCCTACCGCCCGCTACACCGAGCGCTGGCACGAGCTGATCGGGCTGCTGCTGCAAGGTCTCGCCCACTACCGGGAGGCGGTGCGGCAGGAGGCCATGCTGGTGTTTTCGCAGCTTTTTGACAGCGGCGAGATGGACATGGAGGAGCGGCTCTTTACCCTCTGCTGCCGCAAGCTGCTGTTTTTGATGGACACGGAGCCGGACGCCGACGCGCTGACATTTTTTTACCGCGCCTCGGCGCTGCTGCGCATCGACCGCTTTCTGGTGCTGCATCGTTTGGAACGCGGCGCGTTCCGCTTCGAGCGGCCCCGCAAGGTGGCCTTTTTCCCCGGCACCTTTGACCCGTTCACGCTCTCTCACAAGGGCATCGTGAAGAAAATTCGCGAGATGGGCTTCGAGGTCTATCTCGCCGTGGACGAGTTTTCGTGGTCGAAGAAGCCCCAGCCGCACCTCATCCGCCGCCAGATCATCAATATGTCCGTGGCGGGGGACTTCCATGTGAATCTGTTCCCCAACGACGTGCCGGTGAACATCGCCAACAGCGCCGATTTGCAGCGTCTGCGGGAGCTGTTCGCGCCGCGGCGGCTCTACCTCGTGGTGGGAGCGGACGTGGTGGCGGGGGCGTCGGCCTACCGCAAGCCGCCCTCGCCCGGCTCCATCCACTCGCTCAACCACATCGTTTTCAGCCGCCCGGATCAGCCGAAGCTGCCGGGCCGGGAGGAGCTGCGCTTCACCGGCGATCTCATGGAGCTGCGCCTCCCGCCGGAGCTGGAGGACATCAGCTCCACCCGCATCCGCGAGAACGTGGATCAGAACCGGGACATCTCTCACTTTATCGACCCGGTCATTCAGGATTTCATCTATCAGAACGGCCTGTACCTGCGCGACAGTCAGGATAAGCCGCTGCTGACGCCCTCGGACATCACGTTCCGCTGGCTGGCGCCGCCGTACCCCGGCGTGGAGCATCCCGCCCTCGCCGAGGCGGAACAGGCGGGGGACGAGCTGCTGGCGATCCGCCGGGGCGACAAGCTCACGGGCTTCGTGACGTGGCGCTACCTCGGTTCGCTGTTCGACGTGCTGCGGGACGCGGCGCTGACGGATCGCGTGCGTCTGCGCGCCGGCGGCAAGCAGCTGCTCATCACGGGCATCTACGCCGAAGGCGACGACGCGCAGCTGCTTTTAAGCGAGGTCATCGCCCGCTCGCTCCATGAGGACTGTGTCTACGCCCTCTGCCTCCCACGCCACGGCGCGGACGAGGCGACGGCGGAGCTGCTGGCCCGACAGGGCTTCACACGCTACGAAGCCGACCTCCCGCTGTGGGAGGTGGATATGCGCGCGCCCACGGTGCTGATCCGCAATCTAGAGACCACGATTCAGGAGCCGCTGGGCAGCGACGAGCGGGTGCTTGCCGCTATCGCCCGGGGCCACGCGCGGCTGCAAACCGCGCTCTCGGGACTCTACCCCGGCTCGCTGGTGCTGACGCTTTCGTCCGACGTGATCCACCAGCGACTTTTGGAGCGCATCACCGCGTTCAACCGCGTTCCCGACCGCCCCACCACGCCCCGGGCGCTGGGGGAGTGCATGTGTGTGCCGTTCGGAAAGATGCTGCGCGGGCGCATCCTGCCCAACACCGTCACCAAGACCATCCACACCGACAAGGTCTTTGAACCCGATCTTCGCACCAGCCGCATCGAGGCGTTTCCGTACTACCCCTCCATCCAGCGGCAAATTCGGACGATTAAGTCCTTTGACCGTCCGGTGATGCTGGTGGACGACGTGATGCACCCCGGCACCCGCATCCGCGCGCTCGACCCGCTGCTGCGGCGCGAGGGCGTGGACATCCGCATGGTGTTCGTCGGCCTGCTCTCCGGTCACGGCAAGGACTTGATGCGCCAGCAGAACCGCCCGGTGGACGGCGCGTACTATGTGCCGACGCTGCGCCAGTGGTTCGTGGAATCCACACTGTACCCGTTTATCGGCGGCAACACCGTCCGCCGCGCCGCGGCGCCGGTGCCGGGGCTGCTGCCGGGCATCAACCACATCCTGCCCTACGCCGCGCCGCTGTTTCGCGACGAGTGCGGCGAGGAGGCGGTACTCGCGCTCTCGCGCTGCTGCCTCGAATCCGCGCGGGACGTGATGCTCGCGCTCGAGCAGGTGTACCGCGAGCGCTACGCCCGCAACCTGACGCTGCGCCGCCTCAGCGAGGCGGTGATCCTGCCGCTGTGCCCCGACAAAGGGGCGTGTCTCAAGTACGACTCCAACCTCGCCGCGTCGGTGTATCTGGAAAACGATCTGGAACAACTCATGAGGAATGCCAGCCTATGAACGAATCTATTGAGAAAAACGGCCATATTTTCTATCTCGTTGACGGCGACCCCGTCCTCGGGCGCGGCAGCTTCCGGGCGAACCATCCCGGGCAGCTCACCGATCCCCACAGCCTGAACGTGCTGGACGCGTCACGCTTACCGAGTGTCGCGCTGGATGACAAGCTGTCCGCCGCGATTGCCGAGGGACGGCTCACGGTGGTGAACCGCAGCCGCCCCAACTGGGAACGAGCGCTGGAACCGCCAAAATCCGGGAAGAAGCAAGTGAATATCCTTGCCATCGGCGACGTGGGCTCGACGCTGCTCACGGGGCTTAAATTGCTGGGCGGGGACGTGATCGAGCGCATCGGCATCTGCGACCTCTCCGAGCAGCTCACCGCGCGCTGGGAGTTCGAGATGGGGCAGGTGTCGCTTCCGTGGGACTACGGCGCGTTTCCCGAGGTGGAGGTGGTGGACGTCGACCATCTCTTCGACTGCGACGTGCTGGTGTTCGTGGCATCCAAGGGCATCCCGCCGATTGGCTCCGGTATCCGCGACGTGCGCATGGCGCAGTTCGAGAGCAACGCCGCCATCGTGCGACACTACGCCCGCGTGGCGCGGGAGAAGCAGTTTCGCGGCCTGTGGGCGGCGGTGTCCGATCCCGTCGACCCACTGGCAAAGACCGCGTATTTGGAGAGCAACCGCGATGAAAACGGCGTCTGGGACGGCATGGGGCTGCTGCCCGAGCAGGTGCAGGGCTACGGCCTCGGTGTGATGAACGCCCGCGCCGCGTACTATGCCAAACGGGACGCGCGCTTTGCGTCATTCCTCACCGACGGCCGCGCCTACGGCCCCCACGGCGACGGGCTCTGGGTCGCAAACTCGCTGAGCCACTACGACGACGACCTGTCCCGGGCGCTGACGGAGGCGACTGTCACCGCCAACCTTAAAATGCGGGAGTTGGGCTTCAAGCCCTACGTCGCCCCGGCGCTTTCCTCCGGCGCGCTGTCCCTGCTGCTGACGCTGCGCGGGGAGTGGCACTGCGGGTCGGTGTACTTAGGCGGCGTTTACCTGGGCTGCAAGAACCGCTATACTCCCGCGGGCATCGAAACCGAGCTGCTGCCGTCCGTCCCCGACGCGCTGTTTGCGCACATCATGGACGCGGCAAGAAAATTGAAAGAGATCATCTGATATGGAACTGTTGGTGATTCGCCCCCCGGCAGACGAGACACAGGACGACGAACGGCTTTCCGCCGTTCTGCGCGACGCGCTTTCCGACCTTCCGCACCGCACCCTCACCAATATGGACGACCTGCCCGACCTGCGGGGACGGCGGCTGCTGTTTGCCGTCGCGCTGGGACAGTACGGCGTCAACGCGGCGTATCTGCGATTGCTGCGCCGCCTGCGCGCGGAGCCGGACATACTCGACGGCTGCACCGCCGCGCTGGCGGTGGACGGGGCGGGGGAGCTGTATACCAAGTCCGTCGCCGCGGAGCTGGCGCTGGCGGTCAACATGGCGGGCTGCGCCCTGCTGGGCAGACCTCTGGTGGAGGCCACCGGCTCGCTGGTGAATTTCCGGGTACAGGCGAAACTCCTTGACACCGACCTTGCGGGCGCGTATCGCGCCGCCGTGCGGGAGCTGGCGGAGCGGCTGGCAGGGGAGAACTTCGCGCCGCGGGAGAAGCCTAGCATTCTGGCGCTCCACGCGTCCAGCTACCACACCTCCAACACGATGCAGCTCTGGGGACAGGTCAAGACACGCCTCGGCGGCGGGTTTGACGTGACGGAGATCGGACTGCGCAACGGCGCGGTGTCGGACTGCGCGGGCTGCCCGTACACCGCCTGCCTCCACTTCGGCGAAAAGGATCGCTGCTTCTACGGCGGGCTGATGCAGGATGAGGTCTGGCCCGCGGTGCGCCGCTGCGACGCGGTGGTGCTGCTGTGCCCCAACTACAACGACGCGCTGTCGGCGAACCTGACGGCGTTCATCAACCGCCTGACGGGGCTTTTTCGCCAGACCCGGTTTTACGACAAGGCAGTGTTCGCCATCGTGGTCTCCGGCTACTCCGGCGGCGACACGGTGGCGCGGCAGATCGTCTCGGCGATGAACATGAACAAGTCCTTCTACCTTCCGCCGTGCTTTGCCATGATCGAGACCGCCAACGACCCCGGCGAAGCGCTGCGCCTGAGCGGCATCGAAGCGCGGCTGGACGGGTTTGCGGCGCGCATCCGCAGCGTACTTCTTGCGTGATTCCATAACAGCAAAAGAGGAACGTCTCCTCGTGCTGGACGAAAACGACCGGCTGATCCAGCGCTACGACGGCGGCAGCGACGACGCCGCGTTCCAAGACGCTTTCTACTATGAGGGGGATATCTATTTCCTCATGGGCGTGTACTCCGTGTTTGAGAGCCTCGGCCAGACGGTCGGCCCCATTGTCTACGGTACGCTGCTGACGCTGGGCTATCGCAGCGGCATCGCCGTCTTCTACGTCGCCATGGCGGCGTTCACGGCGCTGTTTGCCTTCATGATGCGCAAGGATTCCGCGCTCTACGAATAAAATGCGCCGCTCGGAATATCCCGCCCGCTTTTGCTAAAATGCCGCAAAACGGCTTGACAAGCGGCTTATATGGGATATAATAGCAAATTGTAAAAGATGTCTGAGCGTCGGATTTGACACTTTTTGACCCGATTACAGACACCACGAAACATGGAGGAGAGAACATGGCAAGAGCGAAACAGGAGAAGAAAGCAAGAGGCGCGCAGAAGGGCCGTCGCGCGATGACGGAGCTGATGAAGGAGGGCAAGCTGCCCGTTGAGACCGCTGCACTCGTCGAGACTGCTGCCCCCGTCGAGCGCAAGAAGCCGGGCCGCAAGCCCATGACCGAGGAGCAGAAGGCTGAGGCCAAGCGCGCCCGCGAGGAGGCCAAGGCCGCGGAGGAAGCCGCGGAGCTGACGGCGAAGGCGATGGTCTACGTCCAGTATGCCGGCGTGGAGGCGGAGGTCAATGCGCTTACGGAGGCGGCGAAGGCCGACTTCAAGCAGGCCCACAAGCGCACGAAGATCACCAGCCTCCGGCTCTATATCAAGCCCGAGGATTACGCGGCGTACTACGTCGTCAACGAGACCTTCGCGGGCAAGGTCGATCTATAATGAAATCCAGAAAGCGCCGACACGCAGTCGGCGCTTTCTCATGAGGAGGAACACAACATGAAACGAATCTATTCCATGGTTCTTGCCGCGCTGCTGACGCTCTCGCTCTGCGCCTGCGCCGCGGTGCCGTCCAAGCCCGCCGCGCCGGACTTCCACGCCATTCCCTTTGACACCTCGCTGGACACCCTCGCCGACGCCGACGGCGCGGACGCCTTCGACCACTCGCTCGACCACCCCGAGAGCCGCTATTACGTCATCAACGACTACTACAACATGAAAAGCGACAACGACCTGCACATCATCCCGCAGTTCGAGACCTATCAGCAGACCACGGAGCACACCTGCGGCTGCGCCGCGGCGCTGATGGTGCTCCACCACTACGGTGTCGACGACTACAACGAGCTGGAAATCGGCGAGCGGGTGAACGTCGACCCCTCCAAGGGTACCGCCGTGGAGCCGCTGGCGCAGCTGTTTGAAGATTTAGGCTTCAACGTCGATGTCCACGCCGACACGGACTACCGCTTTGAGAGCATCTACGACGCCGAGGCGTACCTCATAGAGAAGATGGACGCCGAGATCCCCGTTATGGTGGACTGGGTGGACTGGTACGGCCACTGGCAGACCGTCATCGGCATCGACACCTGCGGCAACGACGACCCCTACGACGACGTGCTGATCCTCGCGGACTCTTACGACATCACCGACCACTATCAGGACGGCTACTATGTGTTCCCGTTGGGCCGCTTCTTCGATATGTGGCGCGAAGGCCCCTGCGCCCAGAAGGACGTGCCCTACGAGCAGCCCTTTGTGGCGGCTTGGCCTAAGGCATAATGCACAAGACCCACCGAAACGGTGGGTCTTGCTTTTTACATCGCGGCGGCGTACAATATTCCCCGTGATTTTTATTCGGGGGAGGCGGCGTTATGGCGCGGGAGCTGGAATTTTATCAGCAGGCGGAGCGGAGCATCGTCAAGAAGTATCGCCGCGAGCTGTGGACGCCGTTCATCACCGCCGTGCAGCGCTACGAGCTGGTGCGGGAGGGGGACAGGATCGCCGTCTGCGTCTCCGGCGGCAAGGACTCCATGCTGCTCGCGAAGCTGATGCAGGAGTTACACGCCCACGGGCATACGCCCTTTGAGGTGGTGTACCTCTGCATGGATCCCGGCTACAACGCGGCAAATCGCGCAAAGATCGAGGAGAACGCGGCAAAGCTCCGTGTGCCGCTCCACATCTTTGAAAGCGACGTGTTCGAGGTCGCGAACGCGCAGGATCACTCAGCCTGCTACCTCTGCGCGAAGATGCGCCGCGGGCATCTCTACGCCAAGGCGCGAGAGCTTGGCTGCAACAAGATCGCGCTGGGCCACCACTTCAACGACGTGATCGAGACGACCGTGATGGGTATGTTCTGGAGCGGGATGCTGCAAGCCATGCCGCCGAAGCTGCGTAGCCAGAACTTCCCGGGCATGGAGCTGATCCGCCCGCTCTACCGTGTCCATGAGGACGACATCATCGCATGGGCGAAGCACCACGATCTGCATTTTTTACAGTGCGCCTGCCGCTTTACGGAGGCCAGCGCCCAGAACGAGCGGCTGAGTAAGCGCAAGGAGATCAAGGCGCTGCTGCGAAGGCTCAAGGAGGAGAACCCCAACGTGGAAAAGAGCGTGTTCAACGCGCTGCATACGGTGAACATCGACACCTTCCCCGGCTGGAAGCGAAACGGGGAGGAGCACAGCTTTTTGGAGCGCTATTGATAAAAATATTTACAACCCTTTTGCATCTATGATACAATCAATCTGTTGTGAACATCCCATTTTTTGAGGAGGACATACACCATGAGCACCAATGATAGACGCGTCGGAACCGTTTCCCGGGGCATCCGCTGCCCCATCATCCGTCAGGGCGACGATATTGCCGCCATCGCCGCGCAGAGCGTACTGGAGGCTGCGGACGCCGAGGGCTTCGCGCTGCGTGACCGCGACGTGATTGCCATTACCGAGTCCGTCGTCGCCCGCTCCCAGGGCAACTACGCCGGCGTCGACGACATCGCCGCGGACGTGCGCGCGAAGCTCGGCGGCGAGACCGTGGGCGTCGTGTTCCCAATCCTCTCCCGTAACCGTTTCGCGATCCTGCTGCGCGGTATCGCCAAGGGCTGCAAGAAGGTGGTCATCCAGCTCTCCTATCCCAGCGACGAGGTGGGCAACGCGCTGGTGAGCCTCGACGCTGTGGACGAAGCGGGCGTCAACCCGTACAGCGACGTGCTGAGCGCGGCTCGTTTCAAAGAGCTGTTCGGCGAGCCAAAGCATGAGTTCACCGGCGTCAACTATGTCGCGTACTACACCGAGCTGGTGAAGGGCTGCGGCGCGGAGTGCGAGATCATCTTCGCCAACCACGCCACCGATATTTTGAAGTACACCGACTGTGTGCTGACCTGCGACATCCACACACGCGCGCGCAGCAAGCGGCTGCTCAAAGCAGCGGGCGCGAAGAAGGTCTATGGCCTCGACGAGATTTTGAACGCCCCGGTGAACGGCAGCGGCTGCAACGAGAAGTACGGCCTGCTCGGCTCCAACAAGTCCACTGAAGACACGGTCAAGCTGTTCCCCCGCGAGTGCCAGGGTGTGGTGGAGGATGTGCAAAAGCGCATCCTCGCCGCCACGGGCAAGCACGTGGAGGTCATGGTCTACGGCGACGGCGCGTTCAAGGATCCCCAGGGCAAGATCTGGGAGCTGGCCGACCCCGTCACGTCTCCCGCGTACACCGACGGCCTGATCGGTACGCCGAACGAGCTGAAGCTCAAGTACCTTGCGGATGACAAGTACAAAGACCTCTCCGGCGAAGCGCTGCGCGACGCCATCAGTGCGGACATTCGCGCCAAGCAGGGCTCGCTGGTGGGCAAGATGGCGACCGAGGGCACGACGCCCCGCCAGCTCACCGACCTCATCGCGTCGCTGTGCGACCTGACCTCCGGCAGCGGCGACAAGGGTACGCCCATCGTGCTGGTGCAGGGGTATTTTGATAATTATACCAACTGAGGATGTGACGCAATGAACCGCCCATTGGCGGATGAGATCCGCCCGCAATCCCTCGACGAGGTGGTGGGGCAGAAACATTTGATCGGCCCGGGCGGTATGCTGCGCCGCCTCATTGAGTCGGGGACGAGCGCCAATATGATCTTCTACGGCCCGTCCGGCACCGGCAAGACCACCATCGCGAATATCATCGCGTCGCGCACCAACAAGACACTGCACAAACTCAACGCCACCACCGCGTCGCTCTCGGACGTGAAGGACATCATCGCCGACGTGGGAACGCTGCTGGCTCCCGGCGGTGTGCTGCTGTATCTCGACGAGATACAGTATTTCAACAAAAAGCAGCAGCAGAGCCTGTTGGAGTTCATGGAAAACGGCTCCATCACGCTTATCGCCTCCACGACCGAGAACCCGTATTTCTATGTCTACGGCGCGCTGCTCTCCCGCTCGACGGTGTTCGAGTTCAAGCAGGTCTCTCCGGAGGAGACGCTCCCCGCCGTGCGTCGCGCACTGAGCATCCTGAAAGAGCGCAGCGAGCTGCCGCTTTCTTGGGAGGACGGCGTACCTGAGCAGATCGCGACGAGCTGTGGCGGCGACGTGCGAAAGAGCATCAACGCCTGCGAGCTGCTGTACGAAGCGGCCGAGGTCAAGCGCGGCACGATCACGCTGACTCTCTCGGACGCGGAGCAGATCGCGCAGAAAAGCGCCATGCGCTACGACAGGGGCGGCGACGCCATGTACGACTGCGCGAGTGCGCTGATGAAGTCCCTGCGGGGCAGCGACCCCGACGCGGCGCTGCATTATCTGGCGCGTTTTCTGGAGGCGGACGACCTCATCACGCCCTGTCGCCGCTTGCTCTGCTCCGCCAGTGAGGACGTGGGACTTGCGTACCCACAGGCGGTTGCCATCGTGAAGGCCTGTGTCGATACCGCCATGCAGCTGGGACTGCCCGAAGCACAGCTGCCACTGGCGCAGGCGGCGATCCTGCTGGCCACCGCGCCCAAATCCAACAGCGTGGTGGAGGGTATCGACGCAGCGCGGGCGGACGTGCGCGCGGGCCGCACCGGCGACGTGCCGCGGCAATTGCAGAACGTTCACGCCGACACCACGGGCATGGACAACCGCCAGAACTACAAGTACCCACACGATTACCCCAATCACTGGGTGGATCAGCAGTACCTGCCCGACGCGCTCAAGCATACGAAATACTACCGCTACGGCGACAATAAGAACGAACAGGCCGCGGCGCGGTACTGGGAGAGCATCAAAAAGGAGGATGGAGCATGAGCAATAAGAGTACGCGCATTGTGGCGATCATTCTGGTCGCGGTCATGGTGTTATCGTTTTTGGGTTCGATGATCCTGCCCTACATTTGAGAATCAAATGCTGCTGCGCCTCGCGTATGCGAGGCGCTTTTTTCGCGCTTTTTTACGGCGCGGCGCGGTTATACTGTGTCCCGGGGTGAGGACATGGTCGTCTATTGGGACTTGGTTGCCGCGTGGAACTTCGCGCTGGACTACATATTGCTGCTCTGTACGCTGCGCCTCGCGGGGCAGAGCATCCGCCGAAGGCGCATCGCCGCGGCAGCGGCGCTGGGCGCGGCCTACGCCGTGGCGGCGCTTAAATACCCGCAGCTGGTGTGGGGGCTGCTGCTCATGGCGCTGCTCATGTGCCGCGTGGCCTTCGGGCCGACGCCCCGGCTGCTGCGGCTGTCGCTGCTGCATCTGCTGCTCTCCTGCGCGTTGGGCGGGCTGGTGCTGCTGCTCGGGCTCGTCGGCGGCAGCATGGCGCGGCTTGCCCGGGGCGTGGTGTTCTCGGAGCTGCCATGGGGCGTATTCTGCGCCGCGCTGGGCGCGTCCTATCTGCTGCTGACGATGATCTTTCGCGGCGGCGCGAAGCGCGGCGCGGCGGACTTCGTCCGCGTTTGTGTGCGCGTCGGCGACAGAAATGTGACGCTGCGGCTGCTGCGGGACACGGGCAACGCCCTGACCGACCCGCTGACGGGGGAGGGCGTGCCGGTGGTTGAGGAATCGGCGCTCGCGCCGCTGCTCGGCAACGTACCGTTCACCGCGCTGCGCGTCGGCACGGTGGGCGGCGGCGGGACGCTGCGCGCGTTCCGCTGTGACGCGCTGGAGGCGGACGGGCGGAACTTAGGCGCGCGGCTCATCGCGCTGACGCCGGAGCCGTTCGGCGGGGCCTGTCAGGGCCTGTGGTTTGCGGAAGAAACGGAGGAAAAACAGCATGATCTGGCAAAACTGGTGGGCTAGGCTGCGCGCGTGGCTGACGCGGCTGCTGCCCCGGGACGAGGTACACTACATCGGCGGCAGCGACACGCTGCCCGCGCCCTTTACCCGGGAGCAGGAGGCGGAGAAGCTCGCGCGGCTGGACGCGGGGGACGAGAGCGTACGGCAGGAGCTGATCGAGCACAATCTCCGGCTGGTGGCCTACATCGCCCGCCGGTTTGAGAACACGGGCGTGGGCATCGAAGACCTGATCTCCATCGGCACCATCGGCCTCATCAAGGGCATCAATACCTTCAAGAGCGACAAGAACATCAAGCTGGCCACCTACGCCTCCCGCTGCATTGAGAACGAGATTCTGATGCACCTGCGCAAGATCGCCAACCAGAAGGCGGAGGTCAGCTTCGACGAGCCGCTGGGTTCGGACTGGGACGGCAACGAGCTGCTGCTCTCGGACATCCTCGGCACCGAGGAGGACGTGGTGATGAAGCCCATCGAGGAGGACGTGGACCGCACGCTGCTGCACGACGCGGTGGCGGCGCTGTCCGAACGGGAACGGGAGATCATCACGCTGCGCTTCGGCCTGGACGGGCGGGACGAGCTGACGCAAAAGGAGGTGGCGGACAAAATGGGCATCTCCCAGAGCTACATCTCCCGCCTCGAAAAGCGCATCATCGCGCGGCTCAAGAAAGAAATTCTGCGCATGAGTTGATTCCTGTTATTTTTTGTGGTAAAATACACACTCCGGGTCTATGGCCCGGAGTGCTTTCACGTTTCGGGAGGCTCCTATGTTTACCGTAGAACAGACCTATGACATCAAGACCATGACCGCGCTCAACCGCGCGGCGCGCAAGGTCGTGCGCCGGTGGTACAACATCCTACGCGCCGTGGTATGGCTGCTGCTGATTCTCTCCGCTGGGACGATGCTCTTTTCCATCTGCTTCGGCATCTTTGACCTGCCGGACGACTGGATCTTTCCGACTTCCTGCGTGTTGATGCTCGCGTTCCTCATCTTTGAGGACACCCTCAACGGCTGGACCAGTCTGCGCTCTCTGCTGCCCGGCTCGGCGCATTCCACCACGGTGTTCACCAACGAGGCCTACACCGTGACCACGGACACCACCGTGACGGAGTACCGCTACGAGAACATCACAAAAGTCTGCGAGACGAGGGACTATTTCATCTTCTTTCTCGGCAACAAGCACGGCCAGTGCTTCGACAAGCGGGGCTTCCAGACCGGCGAGCCGGACGCCTTTCGCCGCTTTGTGGCGGAAAAGACGGGCCTTGCCTTCCGCAAGCTGTGAGCCGCAGGCGCGCGACGCTTCTCGCTGTGTTGGCGGCGCTGCTCTGCGCGGGCTGTGCACCCCGCATGACGAAGGCTTTGCCGGAGGAGGACAAACCTTCTGCGGTGGAGGTACTGCCGGAGGACGAACCGCCTGCTGCGGAAGCGATGGCGGAGGAACCGGCGCCGCTGCGGGAGTGGTGGACGGTGCCGGTATTTGCCCACGGCATGGGCGCGGTGGACGGGCGCATGGGCACCAACAGCAAGGACGCGTTTCTCGCCAACTACGCGGCGGGTCACCGCGTCTTTGAGGTGGATTTTCAGCTCACCGCCGACGGGCGTTTGGTGGCGCGGCACGACTGGGAGCAGATCTCCTATTACAACTTGGAGCAGACCTACGTGGGCGTCATGGACTACGACACGTTCATGCACACCCCGATCTGCTACTTTTACACCCCGCTGGACTTCGAGGGCGTCGTTGCGCTGCTGCAAGAGCATTCGGACGTCTGCCTCGTCACCGACAGCAAGGACACCGACGAACCCACTGTCCGCGCCCAGCTGCGTGAGATGGCGCGCGTCATTGACGCTGTGGGCGACCCGACCCTCTGGGAGCGCGTCGTCCTACAAATTTACAGCGAGGAAATGTACGACTGGGCACGGGAGGAGACGGGCGCGACACAGTTCATCTTCACCCTCTACCAGATCGCCGACCCGGATTACGACGCCATCGGCGCGTTCTGCGAGGAACGGGGCATTCCCGTGGTCGCGACGGCGTGGGAACGCTTGAACAAGTCCACGGCGGAGGCGCTGCATGCCCATGGATTGCGATATTACGTGCACACGGTGAACCGGGTGCTGGACATGATCGCCATGAGCTGGGCGGCGGACGGCTACTACTCCGACTATGTGAAGCCGGAGCAGTTTACAGCGGCTTGCAG
>Ga0256407_10010302_pt1 | contig 13183 bp, 13 predicted proteins | sample RumenRJG_04DNA_FD_193489 | JGI IMG/M metagenome (GOLD analysis project Ga0256407, IMG submission 193489) | Bovine rumen microbial communities from Lethbridge, Alberta, Canada - RJG_04 | ecosystem: Host-associated > Mammals > Digestive system > Stomach > Rumen | place: Canada: Alberta... | reverse complement strand
GGCTCAATCATAAATTTTATGGGATTTCGGATTGCGGACATAAGTAACCCGGCTTGAGTCGATGATCTTCAGAAAGAAGTATTCATCATCCGGGTAGCCGTAACCCTGCCTCCTGATGGTTTTGATCTTATTGTTGATGCCCTCGACCTTTCCGGAGGATATCCGGAAGGTAGCATGAGCAATAACACCTTCGAAGTGTTCATCAAGAAGCCTTGCGAACCAGCGGAAATGCTCGTTCTTAGTCTCCCTGCAGAGATCGATGATCTCTATGATCATCTCGGACATTTCAGGTTCACTGGTCTGCCTGTAAGCCTCATCGAGCTTCTCCTTGATGACGTCGAGCGTGAACAGCAGCTTGTTCTCCTTCAGGAGTTCATCATACTTCGATTCATATCCGGACTTCCGGACGACCTTCTCAGTATTGAAAAGGTCACTGCCCTTTGACAACACTCTGCCTTCAGCGGCTTCCTGATCCTTCTTCTGAAGGGTCTCCCGCCTGGAGGTAAGAATATATTTGGTACGCTTGAGAGCTTTAGCTGCTTTGTGGTCTCCCTCATCGAGCAGCCTCTGCTGTTCATCCTTCCTGACGGCATCGACGACTTTCTCATTGAAGTTCTTCACTATGTGGAAGTGATCGAATACCGGCTGGATCCAGTAGCACTTCTCCTCGAAGGCCTCGCAGAAGTCTGAGTTCATGTCGCAGGCGACAGCCTCTACGGAAGCCATCCAGTCCATGCCGACATGCTCTATGAAGTCATATACGACCTGCTTGTTCTTGCCCTGAGCTATCCACAGGACATGACCGGTCTCCATATCTATGATGTGAGTGGCATAGCGGCGCCCGTTGTGGAGCTTGAATTCATCGATCCCGAGCGTGCGGGTAGTCTTTGAAGGCTTCTTCAGATGCTCGCCATCGATAGTGTATTTGTCCAGCAGACGCTGCTTGTCTATGTCCTTGACGGTATTCTTACCAAGCCCGGTGATGGCAGACACTTCCAGGTTAGTGTACTTGCCCGTCGCAAGCAGATCGCGGGCATAGTTGTACAGATCTTCTGTGATCAGATGACCATCAGCCTTGAAGGCTATGTGCTGCATCCTTGTGGCTTTGCACTCAGGACATCTCATCTGCTGGTGAGCGAAGGTCACACAGGTCAGGTCACCTCCAAACGGGAGATGCCTTAGCGTCATAAGCCGGCACTTGCCGTTGGAATGCATGCGCTTTCCACAGTGTTCGCATACGCGGTCTTCCTCGGTCAGATCGAGATATCCCTCAAAGCGAAGGACTGTCCTTCCTGAGAATGATTCGTGAACCGTCGTTTCGGTGTTGTTGAACCCGTGAAGCGAACTCGGGATCATGAGATTCTTCGAAGTATCTGTAAAAGCTAATTGCCCATTGGCCTCGGTATGTGTATACTGCATGTGAGGGATCTCCTTACGGTCTAGGTATTTACAACCGCCAAGTTGTACCTATTAACCATAATGGCAGGTCCTTTTTTATGCAATATATTCTGAGTGTTGTATTCAGTTGTTTTAGCCGCAGGAGCGGGAGCAGAGTCAGGGACGCCGCAGGCGCCGCGGAGCGGGCTCGATCCTTGACGGCGCGACACGGATCACCCTCTTCTGCGTCAGCAGCATACATGCTGCTGGCTGCCTTCCCGGCGAGGGGAAAGCTACAGATTCGTCTCTGGCGTAGCCTGAGACACCGATTCCATGCCGACTCTGCATAGCAGTGTCGGCGGGTACCAAACATGATTGCCGTTCGGCCTCCTTTGGCCTCACGGAGTCTGCCAGCCGTTCACGCTCGCTCTATAGCTGTCTGAGCGGGCTGAGTAGTTCCCGTCAGCCAGCGCGGCGTTCACGGGGCAGACTGGAGAATGCTATGATCGCGGGTCAGGTCAGGCTAATCCCATAACTTTTGTGATTGACCCAAAACTATGACACATGTTTCAGCGATTCGCATAGACAATTTGTCAACCATTAAATACAGCGATAGACTCATAAGAGGCATATTATGCCTCTTATCGCTTTTTTGCGTATTATCTAATGTTTAATGGAGGATCAAAATGGAAAAGAAAAATGACAAACTGATGATAATCATCGCCGGTCTGGTGATAGGTATCATCGCTGCAGGACTTGCGTTCCTCGGAAATCCTAAGAACATGGGATTCTGCATCGCATGCTTCCTGCGTGACACAGCAGGCGGTCTTGGACTTCACAAGGCACCTCCGGTACAGTACATCAGACCTGAGATCATCGGAATCGTTATCGGCGCGTTCTGCGCGGCGTTTGCGAAGAAGGAGTTCAGCTCCAAGGGCGGAAGCGCTCCAATGACAAGATTCGTTCTCGGATTCTTCGCCATGGTAGGCTGCCTTATGTTCCTCGGATGCCCGTTCAGAATGATCCTGAGACTGGCCGGCGGAGACCTCAACGCTCTGCTCGGACTCGTTGGATTCGTGATCGGAATCTTCTGCGGTATCTTCTTCCTCAGGAACGGATACTCGCTCAAGAGAACTTACAGCCTTACAGCCGGTGAAGGTTACTGGATGCCTATCCTTGAGGTAGTTATCTTCGTTCTCCTCATCGCTAAGCCTGCATTCATCGCTTTCTCTGAGGAAGGTCCCGGATCGATGCACGCTGCAGTCGGAATCGCTCTCGCAGCAGGCCTCATCGTAGGCGTTCTTGCTCAGAGAACAAGACTGTGCATGGTAGGCGGAGTGAGAGACCTCGTTCTCTTCAAAGAGACAAGACTGCTCTGGGGATTCATCGCTATCCTCGTTGCTGCTCTGATCACAAACCTCGTTCTCGGCGGATTCAAGCTCGGATTTGCTGAGCAGCCCGTTGCGCACACAGACGGACTCTGGAACTGCCTCGGAATGCTCCTCGTAGGATTTGCCTGCGTACTCCTCGGCGGATGCCCGCTCAGACAGCTCGTTATGTCGGGCGAAGGTAATGCTGACAGCGCTGTAACAGTTCTCGGCCTCATGGTAGGAGCTGCTTTCTGCCACAACTTCGGACTTGCTTCGAGCGGCGAAGGCCCTACACCTGCAGGAAAGATCGCTGTTATCATCGGAATCGTAGTTGTATGCCTCATCGGCGTAGTAAATACTTACGTTAAGGAAAAGGCAACTGCAAAGGAAGCTGCGTAAGAAGATCGGAGGTATTTTATGGTAGATGCAAGAGGGCTTTCATGCCCGATGCCTGTGATCATGACTCAGAAGGCTATGAAGAGCAAGGAAGACTACTATGAAGTATTGGTAGACGCTCCTGCTCCTCTCGAAAACGTCACACGTTACGCTCAGAGTCAGGGCTATAAGGTAGATGTAGAAGACAAAGGCGGAGAGTATCTGCTGAAGATCTCCAGATAAAAAATGAGCGGCAGCCCGTTGATCCTGTTGGAGGGGCTGCCGTTTTTTGCTATAATGCGCATATGAATACGTACATCGCCACTTTTTTTATGCATTTCGGATCCATCAGGTATGAGCGGCTCTGCAAGTCAAATGGACTTGAAGCGCGCACAATGCCTGTCCCGAGAAGTCTCAGCAGCAGCTGCGGCACCTGTGTCAGGTACAGGGCGCCGGAGCCGCTTTACGACCCTGCTCACGACGAGATGGAGCAGATGGTCATATGCAACGATGACGGCTCATATACGCAGATATACAAGGCAGAAAACCTGTAAAGAAAAGGATCCCCGCCGCGGCGGAGATCCTTTTCTTTTGCCTGTAAAACACTTCGCTAAAGAGCGAATATCTCTATGTCTTCACATGCTTCGAGCGCATCTCTCGGGCCGGCCACACATACGGTGCATTTTTCGGTCATGTCCTTCAGCGCGCTGCACATGTCCGCAAGCTCGCTGACTTTGGTTTCAAGTATCTCCCTGCGGATGCGTATCCTGTCTTCATCACTGAATCCCGACAGATAGAAGTCGTCTGCGGCGCGGCCCTTCGCGGCAGGTGAGATAAGCGGCTCGGTCGAGGCTATGGTCGAGATTATGTAGCCGTCGATGCTCATATCCTCTGATGCCGCGCTGCTTAGAAATTCCGGTATTGTCTTATATACGCCGAGCGAGCGGGCAGGGTTCGGATCTCTGTAAGTGTAGCAGAGGAGTCCGCCCGTGCGGCCTGCAGACATCGAAGCTCCGTACGAGCCTCCCTGGACTCTGATGGTATTCCACAGATGAGTCAGTGAAATTATATTTGCGGCAACCTGCATGCTTCCGCTCATTTTGCGTCCGTCTGATGCCATGTCGTACGCTGTCACGGCGAACGAGACTGCCGACGGCAGCTCGATACCCATCCTCTTCGGAAGCGTGGAAGTGTACGCTGCCTTCTGAGGCATCGCTTCACCTTCAGGAAGCATCTTTACGAATCCCGTCATGTCCGGATAGCTGTCAGCGGTAACGCTGATGATCGCGTTGCTTTTGTTGATGCTCTGCTTTATAGTGCTTTCGGCGAAGGCCGTGAAAGCTTCGATGTCTTCATCTGATGCGCTGCTCATGCGGTGCATGTACTGCATGAATGTGTAACCGTTTACTGCTTCCGCAGCCGCGTCGCGCGCAGACCAGTGCGATCTGGCCTCAGACAGTGAGAGCCTGTGACCCTGCGAAACAGCGGTGCGCTTGGCATCCTCGTCGATCTGAGTGATGAGCTCGCGCATTGTCGCCTTGTCGCCAAAGCAGCTCCTCGTAAGGATCTCGGTGATGAGCTCCTCGGCCTGCGAAAGGTTCTCTTCAAGGACTGATGCCCTGACTCTGAAGCAAGGCGTGCATTCCTCTCTGTCGCTGTCTCTCGCGAGTATATCGAGTCCGAACGAGAGGGAGCCGATATACGTGCGGATCTCATTCTGGAGTGAGATCACGTCGTGATCAGCAGTCGGCAGGTCTCTGAAGAACTCGGTGATAAGCGCTGCCGCAGGAAGCTCTTCCAGACTGAGCTGTGTTATTGGAAAGTACGCGTTTATATGAACTATCCCGTTTGACACGATAGGGTGGAAGATCACCTCAGCTCCGTCCGCATCCTTTATCTCTGTCGCATAAAGCTGCGGCATAGGGTCTATGTCCGAAAGATCCAGCTGCGGAATGGTAGCCAGAGCTTCTTCGCTGTCCTCTGTCTGCTGCCACTTAAGCAGTCTGTTGTTGAGTTCTTCAAGTCCGGCGCGCTCTTCATCAGTCATGGCATCGATAGCGGCCTTTACGCGCTCCGCCTCTGCCGCGGCTTTCTTTTCGGCAAGTCCTGTGTCAGGAACCAGGATGATCCTTGACAGTCCGGATGTGTCGGCGAGTATCTCATCGGCTATCTTTTCCATTTCGCCCGATGTGATCATGGCGCGTACGTTGGCAATGGCTTCGTCCGTTTTGAGATAGAACGCAGGGTCTCCGCCGTAAAGCCATGATGAATACGATGAGATAGCTCTGTAAAGTGCCTGCGGTTCAGGATACTGCCTGAATCTGAAGGCTGTCTGATTCACAGACGCCTCGAGGCCTTTCCTCGAAAAGCCTTCAGATGTGATCTTCTTTACGGTATTTTCGATTATACCGAGAAGGCGGCCTGCGATCGCATCGAGAGCGGCCTCATCAGGCCTGCTGCCGTCTTCGCAGCTTATGCCTCGGAACATCATCATTATATATGGCTGGCAGATGCCGTCCGAAACGTATATCTCCATGTCTTCAGCCAGTCCTGATGACAGCACCGCGCGCTTCAGGGGCGACTCGTTCGAGTCGGCGATCTGCTCGAGTATCACGCTGAGAGCGAGCATTTTGTCTCTGTCTTCCCAGCTGCCGATGATCTTTCCGAAGCAGATGAGAGGCTTGTCATCATCGCTTGCTGCTACATAGCCGATCGTTTTGTCTGAGCGTACAGGTGTCTGAAGAGCAAGCTGAGGCACGTTCTCAAGCCTGTCGAAATCCGAAAGATAGTCCTCGATCATCGACAGTGTCCTGTCGAGAGGAACATCACCGTCGAGGAAGAAATACGAGTTGGACGGGTGATAGAACCTTTTGTATTTTGCTATGAACTCTTCATAGGTCAGATCCGGGATATTTCGTGGATCTCCGCCGGAGTTGAAGCCGTAGCAGCTGTCAGGGAAGAGAAGGGTGCTCATCTCCTGCTCGGCTACCTGGTCGACATCGGACATCGAACCCTTCATCTCGTTGAATACAACGCCCTTGTATACAGCTTCACCTTCTGTGGTATCGATATGCCAGCCTTCCTGATAGAAGATGTTAGGATCTTTCAGGATGTTTGGCCTGAACACGGCATCAAGATATACCTCTGACAGATTGAGATAATCCTGCTCTATGCGGCTCGAGACTGGATAGAGAGTTTTGTCAGGGAAGGTCATCGCATTGAGGAAGGTGTTCATCGAGGTCTTGAGAAGTTCTACGAAAGGCTCCTTCACAGGAAATCTGTCGGAGCCGCAGAGTACTGAATGCTCAAGAATGTGGAAGACACCTGTGCTGTCTTCGGGCAGAGTCCTGAAGCCGACAGAGAAGAGCTTGTTTTCATCGCCGTTGTCCGCCCAGACAAGCCGGGCACCTGTGGCGTCGTGTGTCATTTCAACAAGCTTTCCGCCGATCTCCTTTACTTCACGTATGCTGTTCACGGTAAAACCGTGCATTCTGTCGTTTATTTCCATGCTTAAAATCTCCTTTGCTCCCAATAATATTACACCAAAGATAGCAAGAAAAGTACGAAAACTGATCGCAATTAAGCAGTAATACAGGTAAAATAAAAAAAGATTCTAAAGAAAATGGAGAGGCATATGGAAAAGGCTATTATGATGAAAAGCGCATTTGTGCTGCTCGTACTTGCGACAGCAGAACTGTTTTTCACATTTATATATTTTCACTATGCAAAGGATAACTGCCTGATCGGCAGAGAATACAGCTAGCAGCCAAGGAAACCTGTAGTGAGCCTGCTTTTCGGCGTGCTCGGAGCGGATCTTCTGGCTGCCTCGATAGTGCTCTTTGTACTTGGGCTGGTGTGGAAATAGCAGTATTGATTAAATAATCGGAGGCTTTTATGGTTCATGACGGATTGATATATTTTGCCCGTAAGGGCGGCGAAACTCTCGGTGACAAAATATGCATGAGGCCCGACAAGGCCAACAGACACGGCTTCATCTGCGGCGCTACAGGCACCGGAAAGTCAGTCACGCTCAAGGTGCTGGCAGAGAGCTTCTCTGAGATAGGAGTCCCTGTTTTCATGTCTGACGTAAAGGGCGACATGGCCGGCATAGCGGTGCCGGGCACTGACAGCGAGGGCATGCAGAAGAGGCTCGACCGCTTTGAGATAAGAGACTCATTCAGTTATCGAGGCTTCCCTGTCTCTGTATTCGATATATACGCAGAGAAGGGGACGCCGCTGCGCACCACAGTATCTGAGATGGGCCCAATGCTTTTCAGCCAGGTGCTCGATCTCAACGACACACAGACAGAGCTGATGCAGGTGATCTTCAAGATCGCCGATGATCAGGGCCTCATACTTACGGATACGAAAGACATGAAGGCTACACTGCAGTACTGCGCTGATCATTCCGCCGAGTTCAAGATGGACTACGGTCTCATACCGCAGCAGTCGGCTTCCGCCATCATAAGGGCGATCGTTGCTCTCGAGTCTGAAGGCGCTGACACCTTCTTCGGTGAGCCGGCGATAGACATCAGGGATCTTTTCCTGACTGCTCCGGACGGAAGGGGGATCATTAACATACTCGACGCGGAGACGCTGATCAACAAGCCGAGACTTTATTCGGCATTCATGCTGTATCTGCTGTCAGAGCTGTTTGAGGTGCTGCCGGAGGTGGGAGACCCTGAGAAGCCTAAGATGGTGTTCTTCTTCGATGAAGCCCATCTGCTTTTCAAGAACGCTTCGAAGAGCCTGCTCGAGAAGATAGAACAGGTAGTCAAGCTGATAAGATCGAAGGGCGTGTCGATATTCTTCGTGACACAGAGCCCTGGAGATATTCCGGGATCGGTAATGTCGCAGCTCGGAAACAAGATAGAGCACGGCCTGCATGCGTATACGCCGGCTGAGCAGAAGGCTCTCAATGCCGCCGCAGATGCTTTCAGGGAGAACCCTGAGTTCAATACCAAGGAACTCATGCAGAATCTCGGGACAGGCGAGGCAGTGGTCTCCATGCTCGATGAGAAGGGCGCTCCTTCGATGGCTGAGTACGCGTTCATACTGCCGCCTGAAAGCCGCATGGGCGCTCTTACAGATGAGGAAAGAAGGAATGCGGTGGATTACTCGCCGCTCAACAATAAATATCTCAATATGGTAGATAACGTTTCGGCATACGAGGTGATCACCGGACGTGTACCGGGTGCCGCGGCATCAGGCGCCGGGTCCGTTACCGCGCCTGACGGGCAGGTATACGGCAACACATCAGGTATACCTGCCGCTGCGCCGCAGGCGCAGGCCGCGGCCGAAGACGTCATCTCCGTAGAGTACGAGGATGCCCCTCAGCCGGTAAAGCAGCCAAAAGTGCAGCCGGCGGCAAAGGCCGATGAAGACGGCGGCTCCAGACTCGGAGAACTTGCTGACAACTATCTTGGCAAGTCGGGCACACGCCAGGTTATCCGCTCCACAGGAGGCACAATAGGCCGCGAGATCGGAAAAACAATCGGAGAGGCTGTTCTGGGCAAAAAGGGACGCACCATCGGAGGCAATATAGGATCGGCCATCGGCCGCAACCTCCTCGGAACTCTTACAGGCAAAAGATAACAGATGCTGACTGCTCCTGACAGAAAAGGGAAATGAAAGATGACACTTACAAAGGAAGACATCGTAAAGCTGCTCGATGACAGCAAAATAAAGTATGAGATAGTTGAGCACAAACCCGTCTACACCATAGACGAGATGCTCGAGTGCGGTCTGCCGCATCCTGAGCAGATCGCGAAAAACCTCTTTGTCCGCGACGACAAAAAGCGCAAATACTATCTCATCACCTGCCTCGAAGACAAGAAGGTGAATCTCAAGGAGTTCCGCAAGGCCAACGACACCCGTCCGCTCACATTCGCATCAGAAGAAGACCTCATGGAAAAGATGGGCCTCATCCGCGGTGCGGTGACGCCTTTCGGCCTGCTGGCCAACGAGGAAAAGGACATCGTCATATTCATCGACAAAGACTTCGAAAACAAACTCATGGGCATACATCCATGCGACAACACCGCGACTGTATTCATTAATACGCGCGATGTCGTAAAGCTCATCAAAAAACACGGCAACGAGCTGCATTTCGTCAAGCTCTAGAGCGGAAAGCGCGGTGAAACCGAAGTGATAGGTCTCAATGACAACGCCATCAAATACATGCAGATGCTCGGCTACAGGGACATAGTGCTGCTGACCGATACAGCGCGAACGTGATGTGATCCCTCCAAGGCGGAGGTGTCAGTAAGTTTTACTGACGAAAACGGACCGGAGAACGCGGAGGAATACTTCCGCGAGGAGTCTCCGATAGGCGCTGTTTACGTGCCTGTCCACGGTGTGCTGCTCGAAGAGAACGCTGCCATCAGGTACGAGAAGTATCCATGGATAGAGAAATTCGAGCTCGATGGCATAAAGCCAGCTGCGGTCTGCTGTATCTGGCAGCAGCCTATATGATTGTATACATTTATACAAGTTTGGCGTTTTTATAGACAAATATCCGGCCCTTTTGATACAATACAACAGATAAAAGCCCGGACAGCCGCTTTAGAGGCTGTTCGTGTATACAGTTAAAGTCTTTAGGTTATTGGATAATTCAAAAAGGAGAGTATTATGAGTGGTTTTGTAAGCTTTATGAACAACTGGCTCTATCAGCCTTATGTCGTTCCGCTGTTCCTGATCGCCGTAGGCATCTACTTCACGATCAGAACAAAGGCAGTACAGATCCGTCTGTTCCCGGAGATGTTCAGGGTAGTAAGCGAGAAACCGGCTGATGAAAAGGGAATCTCGTCATTCGGAGCGCTGATGGTTTCCACAGCGTCACGTGTAGGTACCGGAAACATCATCGGTGTATGCACGGCTATCATACTCGGCGGTCCTGGAGCCATCTTCTGGATGTGGATCACAGCCATTTTCGGAGGCGCCAACGCTTTCATCGAGTCGACACTGGCTCAGATCTACAAGAAGAAAGCAGACGACGGAACATATTACGGCGGACCTTCATACTATATGCAGAACGCTCTCGGCCAGAGATGGCTCGGCGTTATCTTCTCGGTACTTATCATCTTCACATATGCTGTAGGATACAACATGCTCGCTGCATACAATCTGCAGTCGACTTTCGCGACATTCAAGTTCTACAACGAAAAATCGACTCCGATGGTGATCGGCGTCATCCTCGCTGTATTCTTTGCTGCTACCATCCTCGGCGGTGCCAAGAAGCTGACAGATGTTACCGGATTCCTCGTACCTGTAATGGGAGTCCTCTACGTAGCAATGTCCCTCGTAGTTCTGGTTCTCAACGCCAGAAACTTCGGCGCGATGTTCGGACTCATCTTCAGCACAGCATTCGACTTCCAGGCTATCTTCGGAGGATTCACCGGATCGGTAATCATGTGGGGACTCAAGAGAGGTCTCTACTCCAACGAGGCAGGTATGGGTTCTGCGCCTAACGCTGCGGCCAAGGCCGACGTAGTTCACCCTGTCAAGCAGGGACTCGTTCAGACACTGTCCGTATTCATCGATACACTGCTGATCTGCTCCGCGACAGCATTCATGTGCCTGTCCACAATGGGAGTCAACCCGGCAGATTACGTGCTCGAGGACGGCGGAGCAAACGCTGCCGGCTATGTACAGACATGCCTCCAGACTTCGCTCGGAAGCTTCGGACCTGTATTCATCGCAATCTCGATGACACTGTTCGCATTCACGACACTGATCGGCAACTACTCATACTGCGAGGGCTGCTTCGCATTCATCCTCAAGAGAGACATGACGAAGACGGAGGTTACGATCTTCAGAGTCATTGCTATCGCACTTGTATTCCTCGGTGCTATCTCGAGCGCAGGTCTGGTATGGGATACAGCTGACATGTTCCAGGGACTCATGGTAGTATGCAACATTCCTACCATCGCGATCCTCGGCGGCGTGGCTGTAAAGGCACTCGACGACTACACAAAGCAGAAGAAGGAGGGCAAGGCACCTCACTTCAAGGCTGCAAACATCGGACTTTCCGAAGATAAGGTAGACTGCTGGAAGTAGCAGATACTGCTTAAAAAAAATGACACTCAGACTGGCCGCCCGGCAGACGGGCGGTCATCTTTTATGCCGCGAAAAAGCAGCGCAGACTGCAGACGGAAATTCGCAGAAATTACAGCGCCTATAATAAGAACCATTTTCTTATGACGGGGAGCTGTGCGGAAAGGAGGCAGAATCGGGCAACAAACATGGTCCTAATATGGCATTGACCTCGTCGTTACAACGAGATGTATAGTTGGAAAGAGAGGTATGCCATGTCAATGAATACGATCCGGGAAGTCACTGAAATCACAGGAATTACAGTGAACGCATTAAGGTATTACGACAGCAAGGGGCTGCTGAGTCCCACGGTCCGCAATCCTGAAGGCAGAAAAGAATGGCTGTATGACGACGAGGCTGTAAGAAGGGCTAAGAGAATACTGCTGCTGAGAGTTATAGGGATACCTGTTGAGAACATAGCCCATGTGCTGGAGAAGGCAGACAGAATGGACGGAGAGATGCTCAGAAAACAGCTCGAGGAGCTTCGGGCGGAGCGAAAAGAGATAGACAGGCAGATATCCGCAGCCGGGATGCTGCTCCTGCTCGAAGAGATGTCGCCCGATGCGGAGGTCAGAGACGAACTGCTGGACAGAATGTTTGAAAAAGTATGTCGCTAAAAGGTGATCCGGAAAGGAGAAATGCAATGAAAAAGGTAAAAACGATTTCGATCCTGCTGATCCTTAGCCTGATAATGTTCGCACTTGCATCGTGCGGGGGAGGAAGCGCGGCAGAGGAACCCGCCGAAGCAGATATTGAAACGGCGGAAAGCTACGATGCGGCAGATGAGGACGCCGAGGAGGAAGAAAGCGATTCAGGCGTTATCTCGCCTGAATTCAAGAAGACCATGGACGATTACGAAGCCTGGTTCGACCACTACTGCGAGGTGATGAAGAAATATCAGGAGAATCCGTCAGACCTCGAACTCCTGACAGAGATGTCGGATCTCATCGCCGAAGAGACGACCATGCTCGAGCAGTTGGAAAACATGGATGAGTCCGAGATGAACAACGCAGAGCTGGCATATTACATAGAGGTAACAGCCAGAATAGAGAAGAAACTTCTTGAAGCTGCAGATTACTAGGCATATGCTGTCTCAGGGGACATAAGGAAACAGGGAGACAGGGAACGGTTTGAACGGTTCTCTGCCTCCTTTTATATTGCCGTTGATCGGCCGCGCGGCTACAATGTATGTATAGACATAAGAAAGGAAATGCGCGTATATGCCCGGCAATGTCAGCTCTCCGCTGAAAGGAAAAACTATTATATTCCTCGGCAGCAGTGTCACATATGGCTCTGCGGCTGGCGGAAAGTCTTTCGTTGAGCTGTTCGAAACGCTTGATGATGTAAAAGCCGTCAAGGAAGCCGTAAGCGGCACCACGCTGGCAGATACATCAGCCGGGTCCGGTGTCGGAGACAGCTACGTCAGCCGTCTCAAAAGGCTGGATACAGGCATGAAGGCAGACTGCGTCGTCGTTCAGCTGTCTACCAACGATGCCTCAAAGAAACTGCCTCTCGGAGTGATCAGTGACAGTACGGAACTGAGCTCATTCGACACGCAGACGGTCACCGGCGCCATGGAGTGGATCATACGTTACAGCCGCGGCACCTGGGACTGTCCTGTGGTATTCTACACTGGCGCACATTATGAAAGCGCGGAGTACGCGGCCATGGTGAGCAGGCTGAAGGAGCTGCAGAGCAGGTGGGGCATCGGAGTCATAGACCTGTATACAGACGATGCTTTCAATGACATAGACGGGGAGTCATACGCCCGGTATATGTCTGATCCGATACATCCGACTAAGGCAGGGTACGCTGAATGGTGGTTCCCCAAAATGGAAGCCGACCTGATACGCATTCTGGAGCAGTAAAGTTTGAAAATAAAGAGTAGCGACTAACAGATAAGTATGGGGCATCAAAAGAAAGCCATCGAAAGGTGGCCTGTCAGATAGCATATGCTCAGCATACTT
>Ga0256407_10010301_pt1 | contig 13185 bp, 12 predicted proteins | sample RumenRJG_04DNA_FD_193489 | JGI IMG/M metagenome (GOLD analysis project Ga0256407, IMG submission 193489) | Bovine rumen microbial communities from Lethbridge, Alberta, Canada - RJG_04 | ecosystem: Host-associated > Mammals > Digestive system > Stomach > Rumen | place: Canada: Alberta... | reverse complement strand
ATCGTCGCTTTGAAGAGACACGTAAGGTAAGGTTTAAGATTGAGCATGGGATTTTTCGGGAAATGGCTGCTTTTGCCGGCTGGAATATGTTCGGTAGTGGCTCCAAACTGCTTCGTACTCAGGGTGTGGATGTCATCTTGAATTTGTTCTTCGGTGTTACTGTCAATGCTGCTAAGGGCATCTGTAATCAAGTTCACCATGCCGTATATCAGTTCGTTTCAAACTTTCAGACAGCTGTGAATCCTCAGTTGACCATGTCTGTGGCTCAGAGGGATTATTCCCGTACACACAATCTGATCATCCAGGGTGGTCGTTTCTCTTTCTATATGCTGTGCCTCTTTGCCGTGCCTCTGATCATTGCTACCCCAGAAGTTCTCTCTCTATGGTTGGTCAATGTACCTGACTATACGGTTGAGTTCATCAGGTGGACGCTGGTATATCTTTTGCTGGATTCCCTTTCACGCTTCCTGATTAATGCAATTTTGGCCTCTGGGCAGATCAAGATCTATCAGATTGTCGTTGGAGGCACGAAGTTACTCATTCTGCCTTTGGTATATATCTGGCTGCTCCTGGGAGGAGAACCCTTGGTGGGAATTTGGGCTAATATCATCCTGGAAGTGGTATGTCTATGTCTGCGGATGTATTTTAATCGTCATTACAATGGATTGTCGTGGTATGCCTATACGACAAAGACTATTCTACCATGTTGGGTCGTGTTTGCCATCACCATCTTTAGCGCCTATCTGATACGTCATTATATTGTTGGTGGTATGATACCATTGGTTTTACTGAGTTTAATAATGACGACTCTGGTTATAGCCTTGATAGGCTTTAATAAGTCAGAGCGTCAGTTGGCCTTCAATAGAATACAGTTGCTTGTACAGAAACATAGGAAATGATCTCCAAAAATAATATAAACGACATAAAGGCTTCCCATCTGTGTTATGGATGCGGGACATGTCATGTGATCTGCGCCCATCAGGCTATCACCATGCAATACGACAATATCGGTAGGCTATTGCCTATTGTCGATGAAAAGAAATGTACTGACTGTGGTTTGTGTAGGAGCAATTGCCCGAGTTTGGATGAAAAATATATCCAGTTGCCTGATACAGACGATAAGTATGTCGGCCACATTGAGAAAGTATATATTGGGAAGGCTAGTGATAATGATATTTACAGGAATTCCCAGAGTGGTGGTCTCGTTTCGGCTACAGTAAAATATCTCTTTGATACTGGAAAGATTGATGCAGCCATCATGTGCAAGGTGGAAGATGCTGTCGAATACACAGCCAAAGCAGTGGTGATTACGTCACCTGACGAACTACATTCATGTCAGAAATCATCATACGTACCAATAGATATCGTCTCTGCACTGAGGCAGGCGGAAGTTTATAAGGCTATTGCAATCGTTGGCACAGGTTGCCATATTCAAGGCATCCGGGCTTTGCAGAATTTCAGTAAGAAGTATAAAGACAGGGTCAAATATACGCTTGGTCTAATATGTGACCGTACCCTCTGTAAAACGTGTACGGATGTTCTATATGGGAATCAGTTCAAGGATCAGACCAAACGTATTGTGTGGCGCGATAAGTCAGTGGATTACAAGAAAGCGCGTTTACTGATAAAAACTGTAGATGAGCAGAAAGTTGTAATCCCCAGATGGCAGCGCTTCGCTCTGAAGAATCCGTTTACCAATCCCAGATGCAGAATATGCTTTGATAAGCTGAATACCAATGCAGACATTGTCTTTGGTGATCCTTGGGGAATGAGCAATGTCGATTGGAAAAACGGTATGTCAGTTGTCATAACGAGAACGCAAGTGGGGGAAGAGATTGTTTCAGACTTAACTGCCCATCATCAGGCAGAGCTGCATGAGGCACCTTTGGGAGAAGTCTTGAAAGGCCAGCATATAGAAAAACGCAAGAAGGATGTTTCGTCAGCTTTAGCATATTACCAGCGGAAGGGATGGCTGATACCAAGTTATGCAGGCCTATTACATCCCTCAAAGGAAAATCCTTCACAGAGTAAGCTCATTGATAGATTCGTCAGGGATGCTTTACTTTCAAAGGATGAGATTACCAAGGCAAATAGGAATTATCTTCGGATGACAAGGCTCAAGTCATCTGTCAAGAAAGTTTTGAAAATGCCGATTATGATAGCCAAGAGAATATTAAGATAATGGAATATGAAAATAGTATTGTGGGGTGTTGAAACCAACAATAAAGGAGCCGAGCTGATGCTCTATGCGATCCTTCAGGAAATAGAGCGTAAGTGGCCAGATGCGAAGGTGTATCTGCCTTATTCCCGTATGAAACAAGGAGTCGGGTATGTAAAGACAAATTTGGATTTCAAGCCCACACCCTATAGCGAGTTTGTATATAAGAAACATTTGTATGGTTTGTTTCGACGATTTCATTTACCTGTAAGTATCCTTAATCGTACGAACATTGTCAAGGATGCTGACTGGTTTATTGATGGCAGTGGTTTCGCATTCTCAGATCAATGGGATATAAAAGATGCGCGCATCAAGATGTGGGGAGATATGCTGCGCCCTCTTCGCAAGAGAGGTTGTAAAATAATATTTTTGCCACAGGCATTTGGCCCTGCTGAAAAGCCGAATACAAAGAAAATTTTGGCACTGCTGAGTGAAAACGCTGATATTATCATGCCCCGTGAGCGGGTATCGTTAGAATACCTGCAAAAGTCTGGTATCGTGGATATGCAAAAGGTCAGAATGTTCACAGATTTTACTTCGCTTGTGGAAGGCATTTTCCCAAAGGGATATGAACATCTACGTGGTGGTATATGCATTATCCCCAACATGCGTATGATTGACAAGGGCATGATTTCATACGATGCTTACATCCGATTGCTAACAAATATAATATCGGAGGCAAAAAAAAGTGGACGACCTGTTTACCTTCTTAATCATGAGGGACCGAAAGATGGAAAATTCTGTCTTGAATGCCAGAAAAGCATCGGCGGAGATGTAGAGGCAGTTATAAATCTTAATGCGCTTGAGGTTAAAGGACTCATAGCTTCTGCTCACCTTGTTGTTACTTCGAGATTCCATGGTCTTGCTTCAGCGCTCAACAGTTGTGTACCATGTCTTGCTACCAGTTGGAGCCACAAATATGAGGAGCTTTATCATGATTATGAGCTTAATGGCTATGTTCTGCCACTTGATGACAATGAAATGACTATTAGCCGAGTGAGAAACCTACTTGAGAGTCAAGAAAATATACGTATTCGTGAACATTTGGTTGCACAGGTCCCTAAAGTTAAAGAACAGACTCATGAGATGTGGAATTATATTTGGAGTTTGTAAGTACTTGTTAAAAGAATGGTAACATCTCTATGATTTACCTTATAGTCATCATATTACTCTTGCTTCTGTCTTTCCGTTATGATATTAACGGAAAGACGAGAGGGCGTGAGCTGAGTTATGTATTTGTACTTATTATATTTGTGATGCTAGCAGGCTTGCGATGGAGGATTGGGGTGGACACACCAAACTATCTAAATAGATTTTATTATGTATATCCCACATTAGACAAATTCTCTTTGGCAGACTATCCCATAGGAAAAGATCCTTTTTACGTTCTCATGAATTCCTTCGTAAAGACTTTAGGATTTAGATTTTACGTAGTACAAATCATTCATGCAGCCTTTGTAAATATTCTTATTTTTAAGTACTTTAAGAAGCATACTAAATATGTTTTTACTTGCGCATTTTTCTATTTTATTACTGCTTATTCTTCTTATTGTACAGAAATCATGCGTGGAAGTATGAGCATAGTAATATGCCTTTATGCGTATGATTACTTTCTTGAGAAGAAGTGGTTTAAGGGATACTTGCTTCTCCTTTTGGCCTTAATGTTTCATGTGCAGACAATTATCATATTCGTTACGCCATTTCTTCTATTTCTACGTTTTAATAAGTTTGGCGTATTTGCTCTATTAGTAGCTCCTTTTGCAGGTTATTTTATTCAAATAACATTGGGCGATTATATCGAGTTGTTTGAGATGGCAGAAGATGTAGGTGCTAAAGCTGAGAAATATGCAACTTCAGATAAATATGGAGGTCAGGAGCATAACTGGAAGTTTTTTATGGTACGTCAAGTATCTTTATATGCTTATGCTTTCCTGTCTTTAATAATTGTGAAAACAAATATTAATGGAGCAAAACAACATTTATGTCGGTTCGAACCCTTTCTGATGCTTGGAGCTGTTTTCCTGATGATGAGATTTAGTATAGAAATCTTTTATCGTTTTGTAGAGTATTATAATATATACTTTGTATTGTTCTGGTCAGAACTGTTTGTAAGTCAGGCTAGCAGAATGGATTTTAGGAAGCCCTTGTCCTATGTAAGGACATTTGTTCTTTTCTTTCCATTCTTTTTAGGGGTGATATATCGAAATAGTGATGCAAGGGTAATACCATATTCATCAGTAATCGAAAGGAGTATAAGCAAGGAAAGAGAAACTATAATGATGGTGAAAAAAAGGCCTGTTGCTAATAGAAATTTATATTAACTAGAGAAATTGTAAATATGAATAAGGAAATTGTGTATTCTTTTGTGATACCTCATCACAATACGCCAGATCTTCTCTTGCGGTTGATTGATTCTATACCTCAACGAGAGGATATCGAGATTATCGTGGTGGATGATAATAGTGATGATGGTAAAAAGGCTAATATTTCTCGTAGTGATGTTAGGGCAATCTATATAGATAAAGAGCATACAAGAGGTGCAGGTCGAGCAAGAAATGTCGGTATGGATGCAGCCATAGGTAAATGGCTTTTGTTTGCGGATGCAGATGATTTATACAAACCGAACTTCATAGACGTACTCGATAGATATAAGAATGATGATATCGATATTCTGTTTTTTAATGTAGATTCTGTTGATAGTGTTACTTTAAAGCCTGGACCGAACCGAGCCAGACTTGTCCAAAGAATCATTGATGGTTATGATGGGAGTAAAGAAAGGATTGATGATTTATTATATGGTTCTTGGGGGCCATGGAGAAAAATGCTCTCTTCGAGTTTTGTGAAGCTTCATGGTTTCCGTTATGAAGAAGTTCCTGTCGGTAATGATGTTTTTTTTGCTTTTCAAACGGCCTATTTCGCAAAGAGGTATAAGGTTGAACATACATGTTTATATACATTAACATATTTGAAGGGTAGTATCTCGTTTGGCGCCATTTATAAGAATAAGTATGTTTCGAATCTAATTAGCTTGAAAAGAAGAGCTAAGTTCTACGAATATATTGGACATTCTGATTGGAACAAAAAATCGATTAGGGGAAGTTATGCCCAATCATGTATGAAATATATTATCCATATAATAAAAAGGCAGCCAATAACGGGTGTTCTAGCTTTGTTTTATTATATGAGCCACTTGCTTGAGATAGGTAGAAAATCGACTTATTATGTTGATGTAGTGCAAGACATACAACGCAAGATGGCATGTCGAGATATTTTAATAAAAAGCGCAACAAAATGAAAGTAGCAGTAATTTTTGCAGGAGGCACAGGTCGTAGGATGCATACCACATCTCGGCCTAAACAATTCCTTGAATATCAAGGGAAGCCAATTATTATATATACGTTGGAGTTATTCGACAATCACCCGATGATTGACGGGATTGTCGTGGCGTGTGTGGAAGAGTGGATTCCTTTCTTGGAGAAAATGCTCAAAAAGTTTGAGATCAATAAGGTAAAGACGATTGTCACTGGCGGAGAGACGGGACAGGAATCCATCTACAAGGGGCTTGTTGCTGCCAAGGACCTTTCCGATGGTGATGATGATATCGTTTTAATACACGATGGTGTGCGTCCTCTTATCACAGAACAGACCATTACCGACAATATCGAGATGGTGAAAAAGGTGGGTAGTTGTATCACCTGTGTCCCTGCTACGGAGACATTTATTGTGACACAACCAGATGGGGGCTTAGAGATTCCAACACGTGATAACTCGCTCATAGCCCGTGCGCCTCAGAGTTTTTATCTAAAAGACATCTTGGCCGCTCATGAACAGGCAAGGTCTGAGGGGCGTAATGACTTCATAGACTCCTGCTCAATGATGCATCACTATGGACATTGCTTAGGTCGAATCATTGGTCCGATGGAGAATATTAAGATTACTACCCCAACTGATTACTTCATTTTCAAAGCAATGGTTGAGGTGCATGAGAACCAACAGATATTCGGATTCTGACATGAACAGTCGTATATTAGAAGAAGATGTTCGACAGTTCGCAGAACGCTTTGAGTTGTGGGAACTACTGAAAGACAAGACGTTCCTGATAACTGGTGCAACCGGTTTGATTGGATCTGTGATGATTAAATGCCTTTTGGAACTGAACAGGCAAAAGCATCTTGGCATTAAGATTCTTGCTGCGGTAAGGAATATAGAAAAGGCGAATCTTATATTTGGGCAGAATGAAGATGATTTGCAGTTCTTACAGATAGAACTTAATGATATCAATATTAATAGCATTGGGCAGCAGGTGGACTACGTGATTCATCTGGCTAGTCCGACAGCTGGCAGATTCATGGAGGATAATCCTGTTGAAACGTTTGACCTTGCCTATCGTTCAACTTATGCTCTTTTAAGGTTTGCTCAACAAAAAAAAGTGAAGAGCATGGTATATGTATCTTCCTTGGAATACTATGGACAAATCCTTGATGATAGAATTATTACCGAGGATGTGCAGGGGTATGTTAATCCTGTATCGTCACGTTCCTCTTATCCTATGGGGAAGCGTGCGGCAGAATATTTATGCTATGCTTTCTCAAAAGAATATGGAATATCCGCAAAGACAGCACGCTTGACTCAAACCTTTGGAGCTGGGATATCGGAAAATGACCATCGGATATTTGCCCAGTTTGCACGGAGTATTATTCATGGTGAAGATATTCTATTACATACGACTGGTGAGTCTGCAAAACCTTACTGTTACACGATGGATTGCATATCTGCCATCTTTTATATTCTGTTGAAGGGTCAAAGTGGTGAAGCCTATAATGTAGCTAATCCTGATACTTATATCAGCATTCGTGACCTGGCAGAGTTTATGAGACAGCACTTCAATCCGAGTATAGATGTTCGCGTGGAGCTTAATGATAATATGGGCTATGCCCCTGTTACAAAGTTGCGCCTGTCGGCTCAAAAACTAATGGCCTTAGGCTGGCAACCTCGGTATGATTTAAAAGAAATGTTTGAAAGATTGATTATGTACTTGAATATTAATTGATTAAGTTATGAGCATAAGTAAATCGATAGAATTGGCATTAAAAACTATTGGTTATTATTCACAATATATTATAAAGTATGTGCCAAGGAACAAAAGCAAATGGGCCTTTGGGTGTTTAGGCGGTTTTCGGGACAATCCCAAATTCTTTTTTTATTGGACAAATGAGAATCATCCTGAGATTCGATCTGTTTGGTTTGCACAAAGTAAGACTGAGCGTAATCTTCTTCGTCGGCAGGGTATGGAATCTTATATGCGCTACTCCTTAAAAGGCTTATATCATGCGTTAACGTCTAAAGTATATGTGACTTCTCATACAGTTGCAAATATTAATCACTATTTTTCCGCAGGAGCATTCTATTTGAACTTATGGCATGGCTCAAGTGTGAAACGTGTAAGATGGCAAGCTCCAGAGTATTTTTGCAGGAGGTTTAATCTGAAGAACAAGGAAGAAATGAGAACTAGTTTCCGTTTTAAAATTGATGCCTATTGTCTGATGTTTAGAAAACCGGATTTATGCCTTGTTCCATCTACTATTCAGAAACATGACTTTTTTGCAGAAATGTTGGATATTCCAGAAGACCATTGCATCGTGGGCGTATTCCCTCGTAGCAGACTCCTGATTGAAGGGCAAGAGGCTGCAATGGAGTTTATTAAGAAGTATGAACCACAAGAAACGACAGATTTCCTGGAAAAGATTGAGAAGTATAATAAGAGATTTGTGTATATGCCCACTTGGCGCAATGATGGAGCGGATTTTGTTACTAAGGCAGAGTTTGACTGGGAAAAACTCAATAATGTATTAGTGAAAACAAATTCCATTTTCATCTTGAAATTACATCCCTCTACGAAGATGGATTTGAGTTTCCTTTCTTCTTACTCAAATATCTACAATTATCCATCTACCACAGATATCTACACTGTTTTACCCTTTATCGATTGCCTTATCACAGATTATTCTTCTATTTATACAGATTTCCTGACGATGAATAAGGAAATAATTCTATTTGTCTATGACTATGAAGAATATATGAAGGGAAGTTTTAAACTATCTGAGTATGACAAGTATTTTGTAGGCAAACGTGCATACGATTTTAACCAACTGCTTCATATCATTGAGAGTGGAGAAGATTGTCATGTTCCCCAAGACAAATATGATGAGCTGATGGAGTTCTTTTGGGACAATAACCGGCATCAGATAGATATTGTGGAAGAAGTCAAAAAGCGTATAGGACTATGAAGTGTTTTCGAACTATCTTGACTCTGGTGATGTTTTTGCCTATAAGTGGTTGGGGCCAGGGAGAAGAGCAAGGACAGAATTATGTGCAGTTTTTTTTCACCCCCCTTGCAAAAAATGGTATGGCTGCCCAGAGTGCAGCTTGTCATGGAGACTATTTGGTACTGGTGACAAAGCTTGTGTCTAAGATGGGACTTTATAATCTTAACACCAAGAAACTGTTATGTACCAAACAATTGCAACCATGGACAGAGTTACGTGGAAAAACGGATATTTTTCATGCTAATAATAGTTCTTTTGGCCTACAGAGGTATAAAGAGTCAGACCCGTTCCCTTTACTGTATGTCTCTCATCGTGTGAACAATGAAAAGCGAGGGGTGCTGCAGGTGTATCGTATTTTGCCATTGAAAAGCAAGGGGGATAATACAGATTTTGATAGCCTAAGTGTGTCACTCGTGCAGACCATCTATTATCCTAAAATGACGGACAAGAATGCTATGGGCAGTCCTTGGACGGTTATTGACAAAGAAAATAATTGTATGTACACATATTCCCGCAATAATAGGGAAAAAGCTGCTAATAAAGGAATATGCAGAATATCTAAATTTAAGATACCGTCTGTTGGTGAGAATAGTGTGATATACCTTGGTGATGAGGATATCCTTGATTCTTATGAAGTCGATTTCAAGGCCCCATTGTCTCAGGGAGCTTGCATCCACCACGGAATGCTATATATTGCTCAGGGCGTATCTCCACTGAAATCTTCTGTGTGGCTTCGAGTGGTCGATTTAAAAATGAAACGGCTGGTGATGTCTTATGATTTGAAAACGGCAGGCTTTCCGACAGAACCGGAAGGGTGCTTTATCTATAAAAATAAACTGATGCTTGCCACTGCTAGCAAGCAGATTTTCAAGATTAATATTCCGATAGAGCAATGAAACGAGTTATTACATACGGTACGTACGACTTATTGCATCAAGGGCATATCAATCTCCTTCGTAGGGCAAAGGCTCTTGGTGACTACCTGATTGTGGGTGTCACCAACGATAATTTTGACCGCGAACGTGGGAAACTGAATGTCCAAAATAATGTGTTGGAGCGTGTCGACGCTGTAAAAGCAACAGGCTTGGCAGATAAGATTATTATCGAAGATTATGTCGGTCAGAAAATCGATGATATACAAAAATACGAAGTTGATATCTTTGCAATTGGCTCAGACTGGGAGGGCAAGTTCGACTATCTGAAAGAATTCTGTGAGGTGGTCTATCTTCCTCGGACGGAAGGAATATCATCTACGATGCTCCGAGAGGAATTACAAAAGGATGTCAGAATCGGTGTAGTTGGGACAGGTCGAATTGCAGAGCGCTTTGTTCCAGAATCAACATTTGTAAGCTATGCGAAAGTTGAATGTGTTTACGATCAGGATTACAGCAAGGCATGCGAGTTTGCCAACAGGCATCATATAGCCAAAGTATGCCATTCGTATGACGAGTTGCTGGACCGTGTAGATGCTGTCTATATAGCAACACCCCATCTGTCACATTATGAATTATGTAAAGAGGCCATCCTTCATCATAAGCATGTACTTTGCGAAACGCCATTGGTACTCAATGGAGAACAAGCGAGGGAATTGTTTTGCCTGTCAAGTCACACAAGGGGAAATAGTGTGGTGTTGATGGAAGCGAACAAGACGGCTCACAGCCCAGCATTCAACCATTTGATTTCAATGGTAAAGAGTGGACTGATTGGCGACGTGGTAGATGTGAGTGCCTCTGAATCCAAGCTGTGGGGGGATAGGTTTACACGCGAACTTGATCCGGATCAGGCTGGTGGTTCTATGTTTGAGATGGGTTCATACCCACTACTGCCTATTCTGAAACTGATGGGTATCAGTTACACAGATGTTCATTTCTATTCTAAGATGAAGGATGGAATCGATGTCTATACCCGTGGTGTCATACGCTATCCAAATGGTGTCTGCTCTTTTCAGTTAGGAATGGGGGTGAAGACAGAAGGTAATCTGGTCATCTCCGGCACCAAGGGCTATGCGTACGTCCCTTCTCCGTGGTGGCTGACCGACTATTATGAGTTTCGGTATGAAGATCAGAACCAGAACAAGAAATTCTTCTATAAATGGGATGGCGCTGGCCTTCGGTATGAGATACAAGAATTTGTATCGTGTATTTTCAACCATCGTTTTAGCACCGCAAGGCTGAGAAGGCGAGAGAGTATCGCTATGGCTGATATTATGCAGCTGTTTGGTGAACGTAAAAGATTTGTTGAAATATGAAATATGCAATTGTTACAGGCGGAACATCAGGTATAGGCTTAGGCGTAGCTAAGATGTTGTTGAGTAAAGGTTATCATGTTTTTGCAACATATGTTGGTCCTGACCTTACAGATAATATTGAGAATTATGAGGCTATAAAGGTTGACCAGTCACGTCGTAGTGAAGTCTATCAATTCATTGCCTATGTCAAATCAATGACCGACCATATAGATTGTATTATTTGCAATGCAGGTATGAGTATCCGCAAATCATTTACTGAAACTACGGATGATGACTGGGACAAGCAGATGGAGGTAGCGGTAAATTCACACTATATCATGGTGAGAGAATTATATGGCCTAATTCCTAATGGCTCACGCATCATCTTTACAGGTTCTCAGATGGCTTTACATCCACATGCTATGGTGCTGAGTTATGGTGTAACTAAGTCTGCAGTCTGCGCACTGGCTAAGAATTTAGTGAAGGAGTTTGAGGGTACTGGCACGACTGTTAATGCTATTATTCCTGGTTTTGTTGCTACGCCATGGCAGAAGGAGAAACCAGAAGAAATCAAACAGAATATTTATAAGAAGACAGCAATTCACCGTTTCGCTTCTGTAGACGAGGTTGTTGATGCATATCGGTTTTGCATTGACAATCCTTTTGTCAATGGAAGCTTGATAGAGGTTAATGGAGGGTATTGCTATAAATAAATGTGAATATTAAGGATTATGAAAATAATTACGAACCTTTATTTTAAAAGATTTTTAAAGAATTCCATTTTTCGAGTTCTATCAATTATCAATAAATGTATTCCCAAAGATGACAAATTAGTTCTGCTCTATATTTCATACTTTGGCATTCGTCACACGCTTATTCCTATTAGGAAATATCTTGTTGATAATGAATTTAATAAAAAATATCGAATTGTTTGTGGTATTGAATCATTAAAATATAAGGATAATACGCAAGGAGTAGAATTCGCTGGTAAATTCCGCTCTATACTTCTGTTCTTTAGGGCGCGACACGTTTTCTATACAGCAGGTCAAATTCCCATTAAACCTTCAAAAAACCAAATTGTGATCCATTTCAGTCATGGTTCAGCAAATTTCAAAAAAATGGGTTCTTTGACAGATATTGGTTATGGCGAACAATTCTATTTCACATATATTACTGCAACATCTAAACTTTATGTTCCTATTATTATGGAGGAGTTCCAGTGCCCTGAGGAATGTGTGAAGATTATTGGAGACCCACAGAATGACCAGATTCTTTCTTTCAGAAAGGGAAATTATGACTTCTCTCAATACGACAAACTGATAGTATGGGTTCCCACGTATCGCCAGTCTGATGGCTATGATAAAAATGACTCCAATCTTAATACACTTATTCCACTTTTTGATGAATCAGATTATCCAAAATTGAATAGTATTTTGTCAAAGTATAATATCAAACTTATTGTAAAATTGCACATATCTCAGATTTGTAAGGATGATAAAATGTGCCATTTCTCACACTTTGATATATATACACATCAGGAATTTATAAATAGGGGATTTGAAATTTATCATTTAGTAGCAGATTCTGATGTCCTTATTGGAGATTATTCTTCCCTTTCTCTACAATATCTATTAACGGATAGACCTCAAGGATATGTTGTCCCTGATATAGAAGATTATTGTAAGAATAGAGGAATAGTATTTGATGATCCAGAGGCATATATGGGTGGTCATATTATAAAGACCCAGGAACAGTTTTATGGTTTTATTCAAGATATTGCCTTAAATAAAGATGTGTATAGAAATAAACGCCAATGGGTCGCTGATCAAATTTTTGAGTATAAGGATGCCAATAATTGTGCTAGAGCTATTGCATTAAGTGAAATGTTTATATAGTCTGTTATCAGTCAATTGTGACATATTGCAAGAAAATATAATAATTGACCAATCTCTTTCAATTATTGGTCTGAAGGTCACAATATGGTGAGTTAGAGTTGAACTTGTTTTCTCTTATGAACTTTCAATAAACAGTGTTTATCTATGTCAGAATTAATTCAAACAACAGGTGGAGTTCTTCATCCTCAGGATATAGAATTCATCAATAATTGCATCTGCGAGGTATTTGATTGTGAAACTTCGCAGATAACTGAATTAAAGCCCCTGCAAAAAGACCTGTCTAACTCAGTTCTATCTTTCAAATATAATGGCGGAAAGTTAGTATTTCGATATCCAGGTCTCGGTTCTGAAATTTTAATTGATCGTGGTCGCAAATCAATTGTTCAGAAACAGATTGAAGATGCTGGTGTAGATACCTCTCTAGTGGACATGAGTGTTCGCTTCGGATGCCCTAACCACCATTTTGTTGAAAGGATGAATTAAAACGAATAATAGTATATATATGGATAATATTCAAAC
>Ga0256407_10010298_pt1 | contig 13187 bp, 15 predicted proteins | sample RumenRJG_04DNA_FD_193489 | JGI IMG/M metagenome (GOLD analysis project Ga0256407, IMG submission 193489) | Bovine rumen microbial communities from Lethbridge, Alberta, Canada - RJG_04 | ecosystem: Host-associated > Mammals > Digestive system > Stomach > Rumen | place: Canada: Alberta... | reverse complement strand
AGCGAGCTTGCTCATTGCCGAGGTGCAGCCTGACTTCGCGCCATTCATGGTGCAAAGATAGTTATTTTTCCGATATTATTGCAATCTTTATGCCAAAATCTGCACTTTTCGCATGTTTTTGAGCAATTATGACTGAAATTTCGTACCTTTATTCGCTTTTAGGAATAACCTTCAGATTGTTGTTGATGTCGTGCTCAACCAAAGTGTCTGCAAGCATTTCCGACTTAAATTCCGCAATAAGACGATCCAATTCAGATTTGTCGATATCCAGCTGCTGAGAGGGACCACGTTTGGGATAAACATCCAACTGGACCACCATTGGCACTCGCTTCAGCACCATATAAATGAGCCTGTAGCCGTCAGCCTTCGACAGTCGTTGTTTCTTGTCCGGCATCCTCAGCTTTATAACGATGGAGTCATCATTGAGCAATACCATATCACGGTTCTGCCGTATCTCCTCAATACTCGCATCTTTAAATGAATCACATATTGCTCCGGGAGCACCGGCATATACGCCCCTCTTTACCTTCAGCAGACTGTCCAGACGGCGACGGAAAGATGAAATACTTACGAAATGAATCATCTCAATCCAAGTATTTCGAGAAGTCTAATTCAGAAATACTTGCTAACGTCCGCTGCAAGTGCTCGTCCTTCGGAGCCTTTATTCTGAACTCCACGATGTCGTGATCCAGCTCCTCCAGGTCTATAATCTGTTCCCTCATGCGCTCATTGTAAGGCTTCAGTTCATGGCGAGACGTACTCTCTTTCAGCAGCGATTTCAATGTGCCGATAACAACCTTCAGCTCGGGACCAAACAACTTGTAGTCCTCCTCCGTGATGGTCGGAAACTCATCGTGCAGACGCTCGCTCAGCGCATCCACCTCGTTCAGCAGACGCGCAATCTCACCACGCCTCTCCACATACAGCGGAGACACAATCCTCATCCTGCGGTCGAAAGAACGTCTTCCGATACGCCCGATATGTCTTGATATAACCTGAGTCTGGCACATAATCTTTCGTCAATTTTGCGAGGCAAAATTACAAAAAACATTTCATATATTGCCTCTTTTTATTCAAAAAAATGCTATCTCCCTGTATTTTAGCCCCATTTTGCCATATCCCACCTGCCAAATTCAGCCCAATGCATCATCTTTCCGTGCTTCCTAGGGACATAATGTCCCCCCCTTACCGTAAAACATCCCTCATGCCACCCTAAGCCGATCGGCTTGTACCCTTAAACCACCGCGAGACACTGACCTGTGCCCCCTGTCCGTAGAATTTAGCAAGAAGGACAAATACCCCGCAGAGCAATCCTGAGGTATGATAGCAACACTATCCTTAGTAAGCACTCAATTAATTCAGAGGTCCTTTATACAAAGGGCCTCTCATTTTTGAGTTTCTTTTGGTTTAACTAAGTTTTAACTATTTTGTTTGGCAATCACCATCTCAGGAGTCATCGACTCGTAGTTAGTATTGCCACTCATTATCTCGCGCCAGACATAGGTAAGATACTCCTTGACCTGGAGTCCCCACATCTTGGCAGTTTCAATGATTGTAAGATAGGTCATTGCCATTTCAACACCGTCTTCGCTACTGTAGTGTAGCGAGTTCTTACGTCCGACAGTAAAAGGACGGATGGCGCGTTCCGCAGGCAGATTATCTATTGTATATCTACCATCCTTACGGTAGGTCTGTAGTTCATCCCAGCTATTCAGCATATAATTCAATGCCTGCAGCATGAGGTCACTATATTTTTTGCCCTTCTGACGCAAGGCTTTCTTTGCATGGGTGTACAATGAGGTCAGGGTATCCGTGACATCCTTCCTCTCACGTCTTTCCTTTACCTTATCAGGAGTAAGTCTGTTCAGAATAATCTCACTTTCGACCAGATACAGATAGTCTATCAGATTCCGGTACCATTCCGCATCTTCTTCTTTACTTATTTCCAAGGCATACTGGAATTTCGCTCGGACATGTGCCCAACATAGGCAGTGCTCTATATCGGGATGTTCCAGACATAGTTGCTTGTAAACAACATAAGCATCAGACGCTACAGTTCCCTTAAATCCAGAAAGGAAACTACTGATGGGACGGTATCCCCTACTGTCGTTCTCATCGTTGTCATATAGGAAATAGGCTACTTGTTCTATCTTGTTGATCAGTATCCAGATATACTTCTTGTAATAATGTCCTAGTTTCGTGCCATCGCCTTTTATCTTGATCCTAATCCTACTCCAGGTCTCATCGATATTCAGGAAGGAGCCGACTTTCAAGAGCTTTGCCTTCAGTCGTTCTATCAAGGGTTTCAGCATTTTGGCACCTTTTTTCAGCCAGTTCATACGGGTGTTGTCCGAGCAGGTAAACTTATCCATCTCCATGCGGATACCCTCACGATAGTTAGGAGTATGCAACTGGTAAATATCAGCAGCCAAATCTGCAATGAATTCAGGAGTTCCATGAGTTCCAGGCATCGTATTCAGATGAGGACGACGACCTGCTGCTTTCTCAACGTCTGCAGGTACAAAGTAATCATGACGTACACCAAACTCATCCTCCAGTATGGCTACCTGATAGGATACGCATTCAACATAGCTGATCTTATCAAACTCATTGATCTCCTTGAAACCTATCAAACGCATTCCTTCTGGGATATTGGTCGTATCACAAAGCAATGAGGTAACCTTGGCAGCATTCATCTTCGTATAGTTCTCACGCTTGGCACGCTCACCATCAAGATGTTCAGACTTAACCTTGGTCTGATCTATCTGATTATCTGTATTCTCAGACATTTGATCCTCATTGTCGTGATTACCATCATAGTCTTCTTTATCCTCCTCACGGCTCTTTTTCTCCTCGACACGCTTGTTCTTCTTCAAACTGCTTTTGCCAAAGGTATGCTTATTATGGCGCTGGTTCTTATCTTCCAGATTCTTAACCATTTTCTGAAGCTGATCTACCTGGGCTGTCAGCTTAACTACAAGCTCTTCGTTGCGCTTATTGCTGGCAGTCACAGAGTCCAGTGTCTGCTTCAAGGTGTCTATCATATCAAGCAGTCGCTTGATGGTAGCCTTGAGATCGTTGATTTGGTTAATGTAATCCTGACGTTCCATATCACACATTGATGGGGAGGACTCCCTCTCGAGGCTCTCCAGATAATGGCTTTCCATCACCATCCGGTCAATGTCTGCATGCTTCTTTTTCACCTTACAAAGGTACGAAAAATTCTGCACATACGCAAACATTTTAGAACCTAATTTGTTGATATTCAGTTAATTAGAGTTAATTATGAGCTTCTTCCTTACTGGACAATTCAACAATGCTACTAGATACTTCCAATCAATGGGTTTACTACCTGTTACCGGAGTGCCGTCTTCATTTTCAATCTTCATGAAACTGAGGCCCTTGTCGTAGGACAAGTCATATAGGCGATACAGATTATGGCTGTACACCAAGATCTTCATCTTCTGACGGTCCTTTGACATGAACATATACCCGTCACCATTATATGGATTGCGATGAAGCTGATAGCGAACCACATTGGCCAAAGCATATTTACCGTAGCGCATATCTGTAAATCCAGCTACATAGTATAGTCTTGTCGCACCTGTTATCGCTAGCATAAGGCCTCCAACTTCTCTACAAGCAGCTTCAAATGCTCGTAGCTCATGGATTTCTGGCATACCTTCAATCCGTTGGAGAACTCTATATTCACATAATTCACCTTTGTCGTTACATGTCCAGATGGATGCTGAGAAGGACTTATTCCCGCAGGAATCATAGGTGCTGATTCCGTTTGTACATCCGAATCCGACACCGGAACGATACTCACTCCACTGACATGTTTCTTGTACCATCTTTGAAACTGGGAATAGACGATACCATTGCGCTGGCAATAGTCCACTATCGAAATGTCCTTGGTCTTGATGGCTTCCTGATAGCTTTCCCATATTTTCTCAAAATCTTTACTGCTTGCCATAAACCAATTTTTTGAATTCATGGCGCAAAGGTAGCCATTATAGATATGAACACCTAAAAAGCAATTGAGTGCTTACTGGCATCAATCACTCCATCGTAAACAGATTCTATACCTTCGAAACGAGTATGTAGTGTGAGTATCATCATCATAGCAACAACTCGTAAAAGTTCAATGTTACTATCTCTCTGTATTTTAACAAAGTTCTTTGTTTGGATATTCATGGGCATCTAATATTTCTTTAAATTGAACAGTATAGTCATCCAATATGGTCATCTTCCCTGCATAACATTTTATCAACTAATGCCTCAAATTCTGCAACAACTACCTCTTTTGTAAAAGGATAATTCACAGCATTTTGCTCTAATTTCCTCCTAAACTTCTCATCAATAAGAACATGTTCGATTGCATTAGCCAAATTATCAGGCGTAATATGACACATCACGCCATTAACCCCATCGGTAATCTGTTCTTTAAAAACAGGAAGGTCTGAGGTTATAACAGCTTTTCCTAAGCATAAGGCTTCGGAAACTGTCATGCCCCACGACTCAAACCGAGATGGGATAACAACTAAATCCGCAGATTTTACCCAAGGCATAGGATTCGGACGAGCACCGATGAAGTGAACATAATCATTAAGACCAAGAGATTTAACTTCTCTACACAAAGATTCAAATTGGTCACCATTACCTATAATATACCATTCAAATCGAAGATCTTTTTCTTTTAATTTAATTGCCGTTGAGGGAATTATATCAAAAAATTTTTGGGGGGTCACCCTACCTACTGAAACTATTCTATTAACTCCATCTATTCTTTCGTTTAGACACGGTTGTGCAGCTTTTGCCATACAATCATCCGGATCCGTCAGATTATGTACAATATGTGTTGGTACTTTACATTTCAGAATATCATATAAATCCAGACTTACATCATCTGAAACGGGCACACATATATCCACCTTTCTCAGAGCATCATAAACATAATCTAATTGCGGATACTTACTATAGGGGATGTGGATCCAAGCGCATTTTCTTTTCGCATCAACTTTTCTGAGCATCAATGGCGTCACAAATCCGTCAGCATAACTACATGCCACATCATAAATGCCAGGCACCTTTGGCAAAAATGGCCACAATCTGAAATTAAGATTGAACTTTCTTTGAATGGACACCAACAAACGGAATAACATCAAATCCAAGCGAAACTTCTTTAACGCAAAAGACATTGCATCTTTGAGCGAAAGACGATACACTTTATAGTAATTTCTTTCAGTAAGGAGAGCAACATTGTCTGGTATCTCATTCATTAATCGTCCACCATGTTTAAATAGGAATAATGAAAGATTGTAATCATAAGATGACAACGCTTTCAATAGCGCAATAAGGCTCATCATTGCGCCATTGGTGTCAAGTTCCTCTGCGATAAACAGTATAGTCTTCTTTTCACTCATATCAAATGATATATTCTTATCTTTCAATTACGACATTTTCTTTAAGCTTGAACGGACATACTTCCAATAGTTTATTCAAGTCAATAACACCCTTCTTATAGCTTCTTGAAGCTTCTTCAATCTTATTCATGTCAATCTGATCTTTCAATACCAAAGGCTCACGGTCATTATTCATCGATAAGAAGAAGTCGTGGAACTTAATATCATCCGATGGCCTGTCATCAAATTTGACCCATACGTTAGGAATCCCGTAAGTTTCACTCACTATCAAGCCATGCAATGACGAAGAGACTATTATGTCACACTGATTAATCTGGTCTATTACATCGAGCCAGTGTTCATACTCCCTAATCTTAATGATACATATATCTTTATCCTCCTTTACCGCCGCCAACGTTGGTCTATTCATGTCAGTATAATGTGGGACAATTCCTAACCTATATTTCTTTTCTACTTTAGGTGTATAGTAAAACGGGAGCAATAGAGCAGGGTCGCCATATACTTCTGGACAATCAATCCCGGCATCTAATAAACGCTTGCGAGAAAGGGGACCCCTAACCGCTCTCACCTCTTTGGGCCCACCAATAATAGGTTTGTCTTTCGACATTACACCACTCCCCCACACAATTGCATTATCTATAGGGAAAAGCGTCAACAAACTGCCTATACCTAAATAATATGGTCTATGGAAGAAACGAGACCTAACCGAGAAGTCATAGCTAACAATTTCAGCATCCACTATTTCTTTATAGAGCCAATAGTTGATATCATCCCCCCAATTTTCCTTATTCAGACGACCTTTATCATCGAAATATGCTGACATTTTGACTACGCAACATGGCGAAGTCATTTCTTTGCATAAAACCTTTATAAAGTAAATTGTTTTATTCAAATTTCCCATATCGAAACGGTTTCTATATTATTCGAACTTGATTAGATAGATGGCGAAGCAATTATCTATGAACGTCTACTTACAATCTGCTTAGCCTTCTCTATAACAAAGCCTCGCTCATTTTTAGTAATACCAAAAATCCATATAAGAATAGCCATCCAAATAACACTTATGAGACCAAGCGAAACAAGCCTTAACCAAATATTCGAGTGTGTTAGGCAAAACATGCTGACAGCAAACAATGGCAAGGAAAAAAGGACTATGATAAAACTCCTTCCAAGAATTGCATGAACCCATTTTTTTATAGAAAATACCTCAACTTTCTTTTTTAACAGAATAAGTCTGAGACCCATGCCAACTACGCTAAAGAAAAACCGAACAACAATCACGTAGTACGGTAAAAGGCCAGCAACTAGAACGGCCCAACTCAATAAAAATTCAAATAAATATATTAATGATATATATATTTGATAATTTCTTATATTCTTATCAGAGGTTATTACCGAAACCAATGGGCTTGACAGAGCATCCAAATAAATACATAGAAGCGCAAGCAAACAGAACTCTTGTGTATATTGGGGATAAGTTCCCAGCCATACTGTAAGTATATCTGATAGTAATATAATTATAGGAATGACTATTATCAAAACCAACAAACTTGAATATCTTGCAGATCGTTCTACTAGTAAAGTGATATCATTGTTGTTCCCTGAGACGTAGTTTTTTGTTATTTGAGGTTGAAAAGCCACCTGGAAATTATTTACGAATTGAGTCGCTGCATTCACTATCATATTACTTATACCGATTGCCGCATTAACAGCAACGTTATAATATATGTTAATTAGCATCGTAACCCCTTGTTTACTTGTCATATTTGCCCCAACCCCTAAAATTGTCCAACCCACATAGCCAAAGATCTCTTTGAGTCTTGAAAGGTTATTGACTTTTACGATTCGACACATTGGGAACTTGTTTTTACAATAGATAAAATACAACCCCCAATCAAAGAGATTTACAAATAATAATAAAAGAGCATACGTTATTAGTTTATCCCAGGGAATTAGAGTCAATAACCATACTATAAGCAGTTTAAGTCCCGCATCTATTATTGAGAAATAGGCATAGATTGACATCCTTTCTTCTGCCACAATAACTGAATTGTACGGGCTTATCATTATATTCACTAAACACGAAAATAATGACAAATGGTAAACCCATACTGCAGCAGCTTGTCTTGGTTCTGGGATGTTCAAATAATTATTAAAAAACCAGAGGCCAATGTTTTCTCCTAAAAGGAGAATAAATAGGCATAAAATAACATGCGCTATTATTACGTATGTATAGTTTAAACGTTGTGAACTTAGATTTCCGATACTAAGCTCTGCCAAAATAAAACGGCGAGATGCTCCTGTTAGTCCTGCGGTTAGGAAAGAAACCATTACGATCAGTCCACCAACAACATTGAAAATACCATAATTGTCGATGCCAAGGACTCGTAGTAATACTCGCGTCGTATATAAGGAAACTAACATTAATAGTAGCATCCGAATATACAGGAACACAGCATTTTTAGCAATTTGCCGATTATTTGTTATTGTATTATTCACGAGGCAATATTTTGATGAGAAGAATGCTCCTTCTCAATACTTACTGGAAAATGTTTTCAATATTTAAAGGAATAGGTCTGGTCATTTTTGCCTTAGTTTTCCAATAAAAGCTTTTAGGTCCGACCTTGTCCATGATATAACTGATTGTATAAAACTAATTTTGGTTCCAATTTTCAATCTACAATCTAGACAATACCATAAAAGAAGTAAAAAGCGTCTAAAAAAAATGCTGTTATAGAGTTTTCTTATTGCAACTTGACTGATGATATAATAATCAATGTGATGCTGAACGCGCACTCGAACACTATTATTAATAAGCCCCTTTTTTACTGCAATATCCAAATCGGTTTGATACTGGTTTGCTATTTTCTTAGGATTGAACTTCGTCATCAAGTTATGGAATCCGGAAATATTATTGCCATGCACCCTATATTTAAGATTTGGCGTATAACAATAACCTACTTTACCGTATAAGAATGTCCGGAATAGATTCGGAGTATCTTCGGTTTGGCAATCATCCTTGAGGGGTCCAAATGTTTCAACAACTTTCCTTTTTATTATTCGACAGGCACCACTCGTCTTGTGATGACCTTCAAGATAATCTTCCAGGGTATATATTTCATCTGGGAGATTGATATCATTATATAATAAACCTGTCTGATTTGATTCACCATCAATAATATACGCATTAAATGCTGCTGAATCACACCCACTTTCTATAATTTTACTTACAGCAAAAGAAACTGTTTCCGGCAATAAAACATCATCTCCACCACTTAATAAAAGAAGCTCACCTTGAGTCAGTTCAAAAACCTCTTTGTTGTAATGTTTCACAATGCCAAGGTTCTTCTCGTTTTGTCTTATAATAACTTTATGGCGGCCATTGTAGTTTCTTGTAATATCTTTAATAATCTCAAATGTGGAATCTGAAGAACAGTCGTCAGATACTATTATTTCCAAATTATCATAATCTTGAGATAAAGCACCGAACATTGTTTCCCTAATATATTTCTCCTGATTATATGTCGAAATACACAGTGAAACGTAGGGCATTGTATCCATACTATTGATATTTATTAATGAATTCCACAATATAATTAACCTCACCAAACGTTATAGAAGGCCCTATCGGCAAACTCAATTCCTCATTGGCAATCTGTTCTGCGATTGGCAAACTCATACTATTCCATTCCTTATAGCACTCCTGCTTATGAGGTGGAATAGGATAATGGATAACGGTTCCAACGCCATTCTGCTCCAGATAATCATGCAGGGCATCGCGCTTGCCTTCTCCTACAAGAATCGGGAACAGATGATAGGCATTCTGCTCATCGGGTAAACGGTCAGGCAAGGTAATCAACGGATTGTTGATATGGTCGTAATAGTAATTGGCCACCTCTTTGCGATGAGCATTATCCTCAACCAGATGCTTCAGCTTCACATCAAGTACAGCTGCCTGAATCTCATCCAAACGACTATTACGACCTGCATACTTAAATACATACTTCTTCTGACTACCATAGTTGGCCAATGCACGAACAGTAGCAGCCAGCTCAGGGTCATTGGTGGTAACAGCACCACCATCACCAAGAGCACCAAGGTTCTTGCCTGGATAGAAGCTATGACCAGCTGCATCACCGATAGAACCTGTTACTCTGCCATCAGTAAACTTACAGCCATGACTCTGAGCACAATCCTCAACCAATTTCAGGTTGTACTTCTTGCAAAGCTCACCAATCTTCTCTGTATAAGCGATACGTCCATACAGGTGAACAATGGCAATAGCCTTCGTCTTAGGTGTAATCAGACCTTCAATCAGGTCATCATCTATCTCCAAGGTATTGGGCTTTGGCTCACAAAGAACAGGAACCAGTCCATTCTCTGTAATACCTAAGATGGTGGCAATATAGGTGTTTGCCGGTACAATCACCTCATCACCAGGTTGCATCACTCCCATCTCAATGTATGCACGGAAAATCCAGATGAGCGCATCCAGACCATTTGCGCAACCAATGGTGTATTTTGTTCCAATAAACTTAGAGTAGTTCTCCTCAAACTTCTCATTTTCCTTGCCTTGGAGATACCAACCTCCGTTTACAACACGGCTTACTGCCTCATTAATCTCTTCTCCATGAAGAGCAGTAACATCCTTTAATGATAAAAACGGTATATTCATATTATCTTATTTTTCAATTATCAATTTTCAATTATCAATTTTCAATTATCAAAAGTCAACCTTACGGTAGAATCTTGCGGGATTACCCAACCACAATTCACCTGCTGGCACATCTTTGGTCAATACAGAACCTGCAGCCACAAAAGCACGTTCCCCAATGGTCAACCCAGGCAATACAACACAGCCAGCTCCTATGGTAGCACCTTCGCATACCTTGGTCTTCAACAGTTTCCAATCTTTGTTTTTGGCACGAGGGTACATATCGTTGGTAAAGGTCACATTGGAACCAATCATTACATTGTCTTCCAATTCTATCCCATCCCATACCTGCACGCCACATTTCACCGTGACATTATTTCCTATCTTGACTTCATTCTCTATGAAACAATGAGAACAGATGTTCACATTCTCACCAATCTGAGCCCCCGGTAGTACCACACAATATTGCCATATATTGGTACTTTCAGGTATATTCTTATTCTGGCAATCAGCCAATGGATGTATCATAATGCCTCCCTATATTTTAAAAATTCATCATAATCTCTGATATAGTCCTCTTTCTGGTAAACCTCGCTTGCCAATACCATTGCTACTGCACCTGAAGAAAAATCTACCAAATCACGCCACATGCCTGGCTTTACATACAAACCCTGATAGGGCCTATTTAAAAGAAAACTCCGTTTACATTTTCCATCATCCAAAGTTACCGTAAAAGACCCTGATGCGGCAATGATTAACTGTTCCAATTCTCTGTGTGCATGTGCACCACGACCTTCGCCTCCGGGTATGTCATAAAGATAATATACACGCTTCACATCGAAAGGAAGTGTAACGCCATTCTCTACTACGGTCAGGTTTCCCTTGCGGTCGCTATGGTGCTTGTCCAGCTCCACGATGGAGCAATCAAATACATTATATTTTGCCATCGTGCTTCAGTTTTAAGAAATCGTCATACTCACGGATGTAATCTTCAAGGTTATAATTCATTGAACCAAACTCCAGTGCAAGCGAATTAGTGGAAAAATTCTCCATCTCTCGCCAAAGACCAGCAGGTACATAGAGGCCATAATATGAGCGATTGAGGGTAAATTTCTTCTTATTCTCTCCATCGTCAACTATCACATCAAAAGCTCCAGAAAGAGCAATGATGAACTCTTGGTTCTGCTTGAACACATGCCCACCACGGTTCTCACCGCCAGGAACATCATAAATCCAATATGTCCGCTTGATTTCAAACGGAATATGGTTCAATTGCTCTACGAAAGAGAGATTACCCCGTGGGTCTGTGAACTTTGGCAGTTCTATTATTTTAACATCATTTACAGTAACCATTACAATATCCTAAATGTTTCTGTATTTATTTCCTCCTTCATCTCATCAATCACTTTTAGCAAGTATTGACCATATTGATTCTTCAGCATGGGCTGAGCAATCTCGCGCATACGTTCCTCAGAAATCCAGCCATTACGATATGCGATTCCTTCTAAACAAGCAACCTTCAGGCCTTGGCGTTTCTCAATGACCTCCACAAAAGTAGATGCCTCAGCGAGGCTGTCATGTGTTCCAGTATCAAGCCACGCGAAACCACGGCCGAACACCTGTACCTTTAGTTCGCCATCCTTCAAGAACTCTTGGTTAACAGTAGTGATTTCTAGTTCGCCACGGGCTGATGGCTTGATGTTCTTTGCAACTTCAACCACTTTGTTCGGGTAGAAGTACAAGCCTACCACAGCATAGTTGCTCTTTGGCTCCTTGGGTTTCTCTTCAATGCTCAAGCAGTTGCCCTCTCTGTCGAACTCTGCTACGCCATAGCGTTCTGGATCTGAAACCCAATAACCAAATACCGTTGCTTTGCCATTCTGCTCTGCATCATTTACGGCATTACGAAGAAGCTTGGTAAATCCTGCGCCATAGAAAATATTGTCACCCAGTACAAGGCAAGCACTATCATTACCAATGAACTTCTCTCCAATGATAAAAGCCTGAGCTAGACCATCTGGTGAAGGCTGCTCAGCATACTCAAAGTGAACACCATAGTCACTGCCATCACCTAACAGACGCTTGAATCCAGGCAAATCGTAAGGCGTAGAGATAATCAGAATATCACGTATTCCTGCCAACATAAGGGCAGAAATAGGATAATAAACCATCGGTTTGTCATAGATGGGTAATAATTGTTTACTGACACCCTTGGTAATCGGGTAAAGCCTTGTGCCGGAACCACCGGCTAATACTATTCCTTTCATTGGATATTAATTTTGATAATAATTCTGTTTAAAAGGCAGGCCCGCTGGGATTTGAACCTTTATTATGAGAGACCAGCGGGCTCTATTGCCCTTGTGGTTGGGGCTTCTTGGCTGTGCGGAAGACCTTTCTGCCCCATCGTGGGATCAGGGGGACGGTTGACTTTCACTGCGTACGTCGAGCTAAACCTTCAACTGACCCAGTTTCATTTTGCCATTTATTCTTTGTATGACTCCGTAACTGATACCTGTCAGCCTTGATAGTTAACTATGTTGACTTTCCTCATGCTCGGCAAAGTGAGCAAGTTCACTCTGCTCTCGCTCAATCGGAAAGTTAACTATGTTGACTTTCCTCATGCTCGGCAAAGTGAGCAAGTTCACTCTGCTCTCGCTCAATCGGAAAGTTGCCGCAATGGTGCGCCATACTGAATGGCTTCTATTAATATCTCGTTACGATCAGTCTTTTTTTTCTTTTGCAGGTCTGTAGGATGCTCCAGATGCCAATGACCTCGCAGATACTGACGATACTCCTGCCAACTACTCCAAGTATATTCTTCTGCCTTAACGCATATCCCTGCCTTAACGGGATTTTGATGAACGTATCTCAACAGCGTTATAAAATACTCGATGTCATTTACCGGCTCACTTTTGAACCTGTCCTGAAACAGGTGCCCTACCCTTTGATAACGCTTGTTGTAGTATGCTGCATAGGAAACGGTAAGGCGTTTCAGGCTGATGCTAATGCTCTCGGTACGTTCACGTAGCAGCAAGTGTACGTGGTTGGACATGAGGCAGTAGGCATACACATGGAAGTAAGACGGGATATGTTCACCATTGTCATCT
>Ga0256407_10010296_pt1 | contig 13188 bp, 12 predicted proteins | sample RumenRJG_04DNA_FD_193489 | JGI IMG/M metagenome (GOLD analysis project Ga0256407, IMG submission 193489) | Bovine rumen microbial communities from Lethbridge, Alberta, Canada - RJG_04 | ecosystem: Host-associated > Mammals > Digestive system > Stomach > Rumen | place: Canada: Alberta... | reverse complement strand
TTGCAACTGGTTACTCTAAGAACTTGATGCAGAATGCCAAGTACAACTTCATGGGTATGTACAAGAAGAGCTTCGCCATCTGGGGTGTATTCGCAGTATTGTTCTGTGTCTCATTTGCTGTTCGTGGCCTGAGCCAGAGCATCGACTTCACTGGTGGTCGTAACTATGTTGTTACACTTGACAAGGAAGTTGCTGTTGAGCAGGTTCGTCAGGCTTTGGCTGGTGCTTTCATCAATACTGTTGGTGAGAATGCTGGTAAGGAGGCTAACACCTCTGTTATCGCTTTGGGTACCGATGGCAAGACTATCCGTGTTTCAACCAACTGGGATATTGAGTCAAACAATCCTAATGTAGACGATGAGGCTGAGACCATTCTTTACAATGCTTTGAAGCGTGGTGGTTTCGTAAGCCAGGCCAAGGTGGAAGACTTTAAGAATCCTGATGTTCGTGAGGGTGGTTCAATCATCAGTTCTGCTAAGGTAGGTCCTGCTGTGGCTAAGGATATTACACATGGTGCTATTTACTCTGTTGTAATCGCCTTGTTTGCCATCTTTATCTACATCCTGATTCGTTTCCGCAAGTGGCAGTTCTCTTTGGGCGCTACTGTTGCCTTGGCTCTCGATGCCTTGGTGGTTATCGGCTGCTATTCTGCACTGTGGGGCATCCTGCCGATGTCACTGGAAATCGACCAGGTATTCATCGGTGCTATCCTGACCGTGATTGGTTACTCTATCAACGATAAGGTGGTTGTACTTGACCGTATCCGTGAGAACTTCCAGCTCTATGGCAAGCGTGATCGTCAGCAGTTGTTTAACGATTCACTGAACCAGACACTGGCTCGTACCATCAACACCTCTGTAACGACTTTGATAGTGTTGCTGTGTATCTTCATCCTCGGTGGTGATTCTATCCGCAGCTTCTCATTCGCCATGATTTTGGGTGTTGTCTTTGGAACGCTGTCATCTCTGTTCATTGCTGCTCCTACAGCATTCCTCTTGATGGGTCGTACCATCCGTGAGGATGAAGTAGAAAAGGCATAAGGATTACACCTTATTATATATAAATCAGCCCGCTTCCATCAAGGAGGCGGGCTGATTTTCTTGTTTGTTTTAGAAAGAAATTATGGGAAATTAAGGGAAATTTTAAGGCGCACAGATTAATTTCCCACAATTTCCCATAATTTCTTTCCTAATTAAAATAATAAAGGAAAGCAGCGATGCCTTCAAGGGCTGGCTTGCGCTGACCTTCAATCTCAATGACAAATTTGATTTCGGCTTTACAGATGCCACGCAGATTCTGGATGCTATGTAATTTGGTAACCAAACGAACACGACTGCCGGTGATGACGGGCTGGCCGAAGCGCATGTCGTTCATGCCATAGTTCACCAGCATCTTGATGTTGTTTACCTCAATAATCTGATCCCACATGTAAGGTAATAAGCTCAGTGTCAGATAACCATGTGCAATGGTTGACTTATAAGGACTCTCTTCCTTAGCACGAGCCACGTCAACATGAATCCACTGATGATCCAATGTGGCATCAGCAAACAGGTTAATACGGTCCTGATCAACTTGGAGCCAATCGGAAGCTCCTAACTCCTCGCCCAAATGGGCGGCAAACTCGTCGTACGAGTTAATCACTAACTTTCCCATAACTTTCTCTTATTTACATGAATTATAGTGCAAAGGTACAAAGAAAAAACAAACATTATGGCTGTGAAAGTAAATTTTTCACTTTTCACTTTTCACTTTTCACTTATTTTTCGTACCTTTGCACTGCAAAGTATGAAAACTTGTTGCCCTGATAGTTAAATGGATATAACAAGGCTCTCCTAAAGCTTAGTTCCGAGTTCGATTCTCGGTCGGGGTACCTAAAGGTTGAAAACAAAGGAAAACAAAAACAAAAAGAGCAATTAAAAGCATAAAAATCAGGCGGTTACGACTATCGTCTGATTTTCTTTTATTTTCCAAAAACACCCCTATTTTCCCAATTTTGGTTAAAAACTACACTTTTTCTACACCCTAATTAAATTGTTTTTATTACCTTTGCAGACAGATGAAAACAAAAGAAAATGTGATGGCAGAAAAAGGAAAAAATACACTTTTGATCGAGCCTGGCAATCCCCGCCTGCTCAAAGCACCCGTTAAGGACGGCTCTGAATATAGCCTTTATCTTGAATACAAGGTAGGCTATAAGGAGGAAAATGGCTCTTGCATCAGAAGAAAGGAGGGGCTGTCACTTCGTTTAGTAGCCAACCCAAGGACACAGACCCAGCGTACAAAGAATAAGGAAACTATTGAACTGGCTCGAAAGATCCGCTTCGAGCGTGAACAAGAGTTCCTTGAAAACAAGGAAGGCTATCGTCTAAAGAAATCTCGATCAGTCAACTTTCTGGACAAATATACGAAGAAGGATGTCCGCGTTATAGAGATGGGATTGAATGACTTCAAGAAGTTCCTCACTGAGAAATATCCACATTTCAGCACCAGAATAGAACCTCGTTACATCAATAAGAAGATGATGCTGGAATTTGCACAGTACATAACGGATCATCATCATGGTACTGGCATTTCATCCGTTTTTCGCCGGTTTAAGAAAGTCATCCTTGCTGGTGTTGAGGATGGTCTTTTCAGTGAGAATCCCTGCAAGGGTATTGTACTCGACAATAAGGAGGATATGCTTGTAAAAGACATCCTCAGTGCAGAGGAACTTCAGAAGCTTTTTGCAACACCTTACACCTGGAAGTACCCTGACATACGCCGCGCGTTCGCCCTGACATGTTTTGCTGGTATCAGGTTCTGCGATGTAAAGGAACTTACTTATGGTGATGTCGACTATGAGAATAAAATTATCTCATTCCGACAGAGGAAGACAGAAGGCCATAGCCGACGGAGTGGTGTTGTCATTCCCTTGAATGAAACTCTGTTGTCGATTGTCGGCCAAAAGCCGGAAGAAGCAACAAACGAAACTCGTATTTTTACTCTTCCGACAAACAACAGCGGAGATAATTCAAACCACTTCCTAAAGCAATGGACTAAGGCTGCAGGTATAGACAAGCACATCACCTGGCATTGTGGACGTCATAGCTTCGGAACACAACTTTTAAACAATGGTGCCAACGTTAAAGTCGTGGCTGATCTTCTGGGGCACAGCAGCTTGAAATATGTCGAGGTCTATGTCCGCGCCGTTGACAAACTGAAAAAAGAAGCTCTTGACAGTCTGCCAAAGATTGAACTATAGGATGTGCCATTCAGGGAATGGTGTTAAACACCTCCAGATGACCATTGGTAATGATGGTCATCTGACGCATCGATACCGATGCTGTTTCCCTTCTACTACCCTCGCATAGCTCGATTTACTTTGTATTTATTGTTTCCTTACATATAATTACTATATGTCATCTACTTACTCTCGGCACAGATGTATTGTTGGCCACCGTCCACTCCTGGCACTGCACCATGCACGGCTGCTGCTCATTCCCAACAGCTCAGCGAGCTTGCGGAACCATCATCTGCTGTACGTGTTGCCAGTTTGGTCGCCGCCATTGGCTAACAGAACACCTGTTGGGTCGCCATCTGATGACATTATAATGGTATTATTTGTTACTTTAGTTATTTTAGCTTGTTTTGTATTTCTTATTATTTTAGCTAACTTTACTAAAATTACAAATAATACTCATTTTGCAAGTTGGAATAACATTGCAAATCAATGAACCCGATTATCAGCTCCGGTAGCTTTTCGTGGATTATGTGCGTATTTTTATTTCCTGTTATATAGTTTTCTTCGCAAAGCTCGCACTATAATTATTTGCCAAATTCTGACAAATAATAACTATATGTCATGCCCTAACTCTCGGCACTGGTCACTTGTCGGCATCCGTCCACGCTTGGCACAGGCATCATGCACGGCTGCTGTTCATTCTCGGCAGCTCATGGAGCTTGGAGAACCACCAGCTTGCTGTACGTGTGCCTGCTTGGTTGCCGCCGGACGCTGACAGGCTCCCTGCTGGTTCGCCAGAGAATGACATGAACGTCCTGAAGATATAATAGTGAACAGGACGCTTTTATTACTTCCCCATGGAAAAACTCAACCAGACATTTCTATCCGGCTTCCACGACGGGATGAATCCCTAACCTCTGGTACTCTCTTCCTTCGGCTCTCAATCATGTTGCTGCCTTGCAGACAAAGGTGTTCCTCTCTAATTGTCACTCTCGCCTTGTTGTTTGACTCATCCTTTGGAACTTGACAGCTTTTCTTCTTTCTTAGTTCCAGCGCCGTCAGGCATGGTGGGCGTTTCGATAGCGGACTTCACTCTTCCTGGTTGCTGATTCATCCTGTCCTTGGTTCATTGGTCATACTGACGGGGAAACTTCACTACGGATGCCTGAGTATTCTTCATGGACCTACTGCATCCATTATGCTGTGACACGTCACTGGTTGTTGTTATGGGTTGCCTCTTTCCTTTTTGATGCGGGTCTGCACTCATATTTTTCCGTTGCAAATTTAACGCAAGCGGCGACCGGCAAGTACTGGTCACAAGCTCCCTATTCCTTCCCAAATTATACGGCAGCCTTCCGCATTTTCTTCTTAACGCCAGGTGGTGACTAAAGAAAATGGGGTATTCCATATAATTTGCTCGTAATTCCTTGACCTATTGTTCACCTTCTCCTTGCTTGTTTCTGGGGCATCGTAAAAATTATAAGTTAAACCCTTTAAAATTAAAGAATTATGGCAACTAACAACAATTTCACAGTGACTGGATTCATAGCAGTGGACGCTAACGTAGTAAAGAACAACAACGGCAGTGCTTTCGCACGGTTCCCGCTCTCCATCCGTACCACCAAGAAGGACAAGGACGGCAACGAGAAGAAGATCTCTGCCCTGCAGAACATCGAGGTGGCCACCAAGGCCGACAGCCCCAAGCTGGACCTGCTGAAGAAAGGCACTCTCGTCAAGGTTGAAGGATTCTTCGAGGTCAACCAGTACATCGGCAAGGACGAGAAGGAACATCAGACCATCGTCTGGAAGGCTACAGCCATCGAGAAGATTGAGAAGAAAGAGAACCAGGAGGCATAAGGCCTCCTTCCTATAACCTACAGCTGGAGCCTGGCAAATGTCAGGTTCCAGTTTTTGTGGGCTTAGATTAGGGCGTTGCCGCCAGAGGGAACCGGGAACTATCACCTAAGAACCACAGTAAACTGTGCAAGCCGCTACGCGGTGATGCAAATCTTTTCTGGTCTATCTTCGTCCTGTCCTGTATGCCATTTTCACCTCATGGGGTTAGTAGAGTTTTCTCTGGAGTCTTTTTCCTTGCAAAGGTAGGGCAACCCGGGCCAACACCAAGAATCGCAGGCTATTTAGCGCAAAATTGTTACAGCAGCCTTCCGCGATTTGTACCAAATCGGGTATTCCGTAAAATTTTGGGCGAAATTTCTTGGCTTATGTCCCTTGGAGGTCGCTCCTTATAACCAAGCAAGAAAAAGGACTCAAAACTCAACTAAGTCGATGACGACTGAAAATTGAAGGCACACAGGCAGACTTGATAGGAAAAGATTTAAGAAGAAAGGATCTAAAATCTAACATGCCGATAACTTCAAAACAACAGCGTCACAAACAATATTCACCAAAACCGCAGCCGACGGGATAGAAACAGGCGTAGAGAGTATGACACCAGAAGAGTATATAGAGAAGCTGAAGGAGGTGCAGCGCACACTCGACAGCGTAAAGGAAGATCTCGACCGCGCCATCGACAAGATGCAGCGACGGATTGAGACGGGTTACGAGAGTATGGAACAACAGAGCCGTCTGGCAGCTCTGGCAGGACGTGAATACGTCAAACTGGCTGACAGTAGCATTTATGAAGTAGCAACATCTAAAATTGAATATTAGTGTTATGGGACATCTAACTGATTTTGAACTTATTCTTGTTGGCGCATCTATCGCCACCTACTGCTTCGGCTTCAATGCCTTCATCAAGAATGTTTATCTGAAAAACTTCAAAACCCGCAAGTCATGATTACGAACTACGGACAAGAACGTGCAGTTGGCGAGGTCTGGATAGACTCGATCGATGGTGCAAAGGTGATTACCGTTGCCGGTGACGGGTGCAAAGACTGTGCCTTTGCTACCCTTACCGGTGGTGCTTGCTCAGGTGCCGTCTATGACCGCCATCCTTGCTGTGCTGCTGACCGCAAGGATGGACGGGATGTTTACTTCAAGTTAATTCACTTTGTCCCGGAAGCCAAGGCTCCAGTTCTGAGGATGGCTACCTTCGGAATCGTGCCGTTTAAATTGTCGAAGATATGAACAGGACATTGAACATAGTACTACTCTGGGTGACCAGTGCTGCACTACTGGCTGATCTCGCCTTCATCGGTTATCTCATGATGCCATGATAGAAGGATAGCCTATCGCTTGCCGTCAGTCATTTTCTCCAGCTTCCGGTTCCTTATCCAACAGTGTCGCCTCGAAAATCTTCTTACCGTCGCTGTTGGAGATGACTACCGTATCTTCACCCTCGTGTTCCTCACACCATTTGCGAAGGTAGAACTCGAAGAGTCCAATCATTTCGCCCTCTGTGATGGGACGGCGATCCATACTCATTGTCTGTGGCCCTTTCTTGGTGGGCTTCTTTTTCTTTGCCAGGTAGGCGTTCTGCCATCCTGTTACTATTACATAATCTTTTGCTGCCATACTATCATATTTTAACTATTTCAAAATAATCCCATTGTTCTTTACATGCTGTTCCATCAGCCCTATCGCGGTAGTCGTTGGATATCGTACTTCAGAGTGCGTAACAGCAGCTTTAACGTCGTTAAAACACTCGTCGAAGTTCGAGAGTTTGCAGAAAGATCGGACGGACTCGTCTCGTTCCTCTATTCTTTTTTTTGCAAAGTAATCACCACCGGTGAGATCCTGGAGAAAACTTATCACTTCATTGTAACGTGTCACAGTTCTGTCTTCCTCAACGCCAGAACGTGACTCAATATCAACTTCTTTCTTCAGTGATACCCTTTTCTTTGAAGGAGGTAAAGTCTGCAGGCGACATACATATTCTTCGAAAATCTTCTTGTAGTCATAGGTCGTTGGTGAGGACTCCCACAACTTGTAAAATTCTTGCATGACCTTGATGTCATTCTCAAACTTCGACAATAAGTCAACCTGAATCTTCGGCTTGGGAACTAACCAAATGAACTCGACCATCTGCGCAAACTCTTCCTGGTCTATGTTGTCAACGTCGCCAGCCAGAACGAGGCTATACTTTGAATTGTTGACAAGCGGCTGTACTTGACTCCAGTCACTCACGCCAAACTTGATGATGGCGCTAGCAATACTTTCTGGTGTCATATTGTCTTCACCATACACATCAAGATACCACATAAGATGTATGCGTATGCATGTGATGTTCGACTTCCGCCGCTTTAACTGTTTGTTCACTTCATCGACAAGATAAACTGGTTTCGATGACCCCACAACCTTATCGAGCTGACCTTGTAAATACTTGGCCCATCTCTCCCGGAACTGCCACATGTGGCGATCATCAACCGGTCGGACAGGAATTGATGACGGGAACTTGAAGGTGTTAATCAACTTCAAGAGTTGTCGACCTCGCTTGATGACGTCGGAACTCTCGTTAACTGGTAAGCTGCCAGTCTCTCTCAACAGTTCGTATGCACGGCTTACTGTCAAGCCAGTTAAAGCTTTCACCTGGCGAGTTGTGTACTCGCGAACCTTACGATTGCAAGGTATCTCTATTTTCATTTCTTCCATGTCTATAATATTTATGTTATACTTTAATATATTATGGCCGTACAGTCGGCCCGATTTTTCTTTTCTGCGAAGGTCGAAAAAATCTTTCAGATACCCTAAAAAAACACATACTTTGTCTTGATTTAACTCATTTAGAATTTTCGCCGTCTTAAATGTGTTAAATCAAGAGAAATGTTCTTCGATTTTCGAAGACCACAAAGCCACTTCGTAACTTTGCCGTAACTCCCGGAGTTAGGCGAGTAGTGGTATGGGTACGTACACTCCACACTGACGTGTGAATTGTCCTACCATCCCGCACTCGCCCCTGAAGGGGGTAGCGTACCCTCTAAATCGGGTACTTTACTTGATTTTGATAAATACGAACTTTAATTTTTAGATATATGGCAAACGAAAAAAATCTCAGTTCAGATCTCTCGCCATCACCGAAAAAGAAAAGAAATGGCGGTAATGGCAGGATAGAAATGCGCACTCAACCTGGACTAAAAGAAGCTATGGTAGCGCGTTCTTGTAATGGGTTCGGCACTAAAGGTTACGGACTTTCAAAAATGCTTCGATATGCATTTCTCCATATGGATGATGGCAGTAGTATCGACCTCTCTGAAGTTGAAACTTTGATTAAAACCATCGGTTTAAATCGGCTTCAACTGGACAAGATATGTATCTTTTATCATGAAATTCTTGACGAAGTGAACCGCATCGGTAACAACATAAACCAGGTCGCAAGAAAGGTAAATCTGGAGAGTTTGATTGCTGCCGAAGAGGGGACTCCAGAATATGAACTTGGAGAAAAACTCCTAAATCTGGGCACTGAGATACAGTACTACCAAGACACTTTAATTGAGAAGATTGAGGCTTTTATTCTTTCGGCAAGCGAGGAACGCGGGGCTGTGCAGAAGATACTTGTTGGTGAAGACGAACTTCTTACACGTTGTCTGGTGTTCCCAGAAGCAGGGGAAAAACAACACCAATATAATGTCCTTATACGCAAGATAAAAGACTATATAGATGGGAAAGAAGACGTGTATAACACTATGTCATTGGGAAGATTCTTATCTGAGCTAAAAGAGAAAAGTGAAGTAACTAAATAATATATATAAGGTTATGAATAGAGGAATAATAAAAATTCTGGGTAAAGACGCGACTTCGTTTGCCGCATGTTTCTATAATGAAAAGAAGGTGGCACAAGGCAAAGCCGAGCAACCTGTAATGATAAATTTGGGCGACCTACAGAAGTTTAATATACATTCGCCTGTCGTTCTCAGTCGCTATCTTCAGAAGATTGCCGACCAGAACCCCAACGTGGTTCACCCTCAGTTGCACTTGATGGGAACATTACCTGGCAATCCATCAGAAGATGAAAAAAAACAGTTCATCAACCAGCTTATTAAGGTACTTGGCAAGCTGGGTTATGGTAATCAACCTATTCTTATATACTCTCACAACGACACGAAAAATTGGCATGTTCACTTGGTTTCTGTTCGGGTTGACCAGCTTACCGGAAAGTGGATAAACGATTGGCAGGAAGGAAGAAGGGCAAGACATGAACTTGACAAGCTACGCGGGGTAACAGCAAAAAACGAGATAGAAAAATTCCTCGACTATAAGTTTGAAAGCAAGGAACAATTTCTTAACTTGCTGAAGGAAAATGGCTATAGAAAATCATATTATGATGAAGAATTAGATGTTGTAAACGTCATCCGCGCAGGAGAGTTGAAGCACATCTTTACGATGGATGAGATCCAGCAGCGCATAGATGCTACTGGACGGAATAAAGACAAGGAGAAGAACCGAATAAAAGAACTCCGTGGCATTCTCCGTGATCGGCGTCAGCGCTCTATGAATTATCTGGTAGACAACCCAGATATAAAGATAACAAAGGACGGTAAGCATCATACAGTTAGCGAGAAACTACGTGATGTTAGGGGTGCTGCCTTTGAGGGACATGAAGGACTCGATATTAAGGGAATCCGCAAAGCTCAGTTCAAACAGTTCCTTGAAGAACTAAAGAATCAAATGGGTATAGCTATCGTCTTTAATCAATGGAAGGATGGTAGCGCAAAAGGATATACTCTAATCGACTACAAAAATAAAACTGTGTTCAAAGGATCCGACATCCTTGCTCTCGACGAACTGTTAAATCCGAACTGGCGAAAAGGACAGGAGAAAGACCAGGTGCTTACTGCTGATGAAGCGTTTGAGAGTACACAGCAGTTTGTGGAATCGCCTTCTCTAACCAGTGATATCTATGAAGAATTGAGTAATCTTGGTTTGAGTATTCATGAGCCAAGTGAGAATGAGATGACAGATATCGCCATTAACTTCTCTGATGATGAACATGAGCAGCGTGAGGAAGCTGTCCGCATCTTCATGAAACTCCTTCGGGAACATCCGGAGCCTATTAACGAAAACGAAGATGGATATAATGATGTTCGTGAGGAAGGTCAGAAGGCTTACAATCATGCTGCAACGGCAGAATGGTTGAGAAGGTTAGAACAAGAACGGGAGAAAATGGAACAGACAAAGGCAACCGATATAGCAGATGATGAACTCAGTATGCGTGAGAAACTGGCTTGGGATGAAGTGGGCGATTATATTCTTGATTACTTTGAAGACAATAATATAGAATATAACTACAATCCAGTATTTAAGGTTGAGATTAAAGGTATGGATGAACAGAAAGCCAGACAATTAGCTTTCGAGAAATTCGAGGAAGCTATATATGCGCATGATAATGGCTGGGAAAATGCTGCTGACATCGCCTGGGAAGCATTGGCATATGTTCAGGTTATGGAACGACTGCATGAGGATCCGGCGTTGTTTAAAAGACATACTAAACAACAGACTCTTCAGGAACATTCTCAACATCAACATGATGGTACAAATGTCGGCAGGCAGGAACGTAAACAAGCGATATCAGATGCTATCACGAGTTTGAATGAATATGGTAATCGGAGAGATAGAATATTCACTGAAAATGAAATGTTGGAGATAAGTAAAGGTATCGTTGCACGCTCAATTGAGAATGGATGGAATAGCTTTAATATGGTGAATCTGGAGAAGTCGTTAAAAGAGTTCCATGACGAGATGAACCTAATGCCATTCAGTAAAGATTTGGTTGAGGTTGATACGAGAAGAGATATTTTGGGCGTTTATGTCGCAGGTCTGCTGGCATCACTACAACAATCAGGTGGTGGAGGCATCTCTAATAACAATTTACCGAAGAATAAGGATGATCAATGGAACCTCTGGAAAGCTCTGTTTGGAATGCGTCCACCACGCCGTTCTACTGGGCAAAGTGTGAAACGATAAACATCCAGCGAACTCTGCAGATAATGTAAAGAAATCTGCCGAAACGGGCATTTTACCGATGCCGACGGAGAAAATGACCTTATATAAAGCCCGTAGAACGCGAAACAGGCTGCAGGTGAGGTAGTTATATCCACCTAAAAAGGGGCGAAATAAAATATCTTTACACCCTAAAATACATCAAAAATGATGTAAAATACATCCGATTTGATGTAAAACACAAGGTGCTCCTTGTATTCCAGAAGGCTGACCTGGTATATGTTGCGGCATCGGTAAGAGCGGACTGCGGTCATTGGAAAAAGCGTATTACTTGAAATACTAAACTCACCAGACGCAAAAAAGGGTGCCGCCCATCGAGCAGCACCCCTTGCAGATTCGCCAACGTCCTGTCCAAAAAGCACAGATCAAAAAAAGTTCAGAACTTCCTGTTACACCACTCCGCACTAATCGCGGGGGCATCAGCAAAGTCTGAACCTTTATCTGCTGCAAAGGTACAACAAAATTTTGAGACCGCCAAAGATTTAGCAAAAAAAGCACGTCCACTTAACAGCAAAATGGCGAATGCCGACACGCTCGATGGCGCAGGTGTAAACAGTGGAAATGCTTTAGATGCTGCAAAATTACAAAATAATTCTGAGACCACCAAGGATAAGGAGCAAAAAAGAGCGATGGAAACCGCCTCCGTTTCTCATGATGAGGAACATCAACATGCCGTCATTTCCTTCGCTCAAAGGTCTCGCTGCGCTCCTCAGCCTCACAACCGGATCGGCAGGAAATCGCCAACAAGACCTAAGACAGGCTGGGCTTTACAACAGCGGGGAACGCATCTTTACCGCCTTATGCCCAGGTTGCCTGGTTCTCCTCAGCGTCCCGGTATGTTCGGCAGGAAATAACCAGGCGAATAATAGAACTGTCAAGTGGTAAAACGTATGGAGATGAAATCCGCATACCCCGACATGACAATTCTATTTCTGCTGCAAAGTTACAAAAAATTTTGAGACCGCCAAAGATTTAGCAAAAAAGAACTGCCTCCTGTCCTACCACTCGGCACTAATCGCCGGGGCATCAGCAAGGCAGCTCAAACAATCCTGGCACCGCGTCCCTTCCATCAGGAAGATCAACCAACTGTCGTGCCAGGTCGGCTCGAAATGGTGGATAGTAACCCAAGCATTTCGACTGCAAAGGTACAAAGAAAATATGAAATACCGGCACATCTTGTAACAAAATGGAATGGAATACACCTCGATCTGTTGGATATCGCATTTTAGCGACCTCCACCGAATTGTAAAGAAAACTCCGAAAACTGGCATTTTACCGATGCCGACGGAGAAAACGACCTCATATAAAGCCCGTAGAACGCGAAACAGGCTGCAGGTGAGGTAGTTATATCCCCCTAAAAAGGGGTGAAATAAAATTTCTTTACACCCTAAAATACATCCGATTTGATGTAAAATACAAGCTGCGGTCATTGGAAAAAGCGTATTACTTGAAATACGAAATTCACCAGACATAAAAAAGGGGTGCCGTCCATCGAGCAGCACCCCTCGCAGATTCGCCAACGTCCTGTCCACTAAGCACAGAGTCAAAAAAAACACTGCCACCGTCGAACTACAGAACACGTTTCGTCCCTGACGCTTTGCTTGTCAAAGAACCTAATCGCGTAGCCAACAGCAGCAGCCGGAAAAGAGCGATGGAAACCGCCTCCGTTTCTCATGATGAGGAACATCAACATGCCGTCATTTCCTTCGCTGATGGGGCAAAGGTACGAAGAAAAACTGAAATACCAGTGCATCATTGTTACAAAATGGAACGGAGCAGTCCTCAATCTCTTGGATATCACATTTTGACGGGAGCTGTAAGAATGTAAAGAAAACTCCAAAAACGGGCATTTTACCGATGCCGACGGAGAAAACGACCTTATATAAAGCCCGTAGAACGCGAAACAGGCTGCAGGTGAGGTAGTTATATCCCCCTAAAAAGGGGTGAAATAAAATTTCTTTACACCTTCAAATACATCAAAAATGATGTAAAATACATCCGATTTGATGTAAAACACAAGGTGCTCCTTGTATTCCAGAAGGCTGACCTGGTATATGTTGCGGCATCGGTAA
>Ga0256407_10010295_pt1 | contig 13189 bp, 11 predicted proteins | sample RumenRJG_04DNA_FD_193489 | JGI IMG/M metagenome (GOLD analysis project Ga0256407, IMG submission 193489) | Bovine rumen microbial communities from Lethbridge, Alberta, Canada - RJG_04 | ecosystem: Host-associated > Mammals > Digestive system > Stomach > Rumen | place: Canada: Alberta... | reverse complement strand
TTTCTTTTTTTTTTTTTTTTGTTTTTTTTTGGGTTTTTTTTTTTTTTTTTTATTTTTTTTTCTTATGTTTTTTTTTTCTTATTATTTATTTTTAATTAAATAATTTTTATTAATATTTATTTTTTATTGTTTGGAGAAAAATAAATCAAAAAACTTAAAATCAAAATTTTAATAATTTTTTTTATAATTGAATAAGAATATATATAAATAAAATAAAAATCTAATAAAAAAAATTATAAGATTTAATTAATAATTTTAATCAATATAAGATAATTTAAAAATATAATTGTGAATATTAAAAATGATTTTTAAAATACTTTTTAATACATTTTAACATATAGAAATTTTTATTTTTTAAATAATATTTATTATTATTACAGTTTCATATAGATATAATTAAATAAAAAATTTTTTCAATAACAATTTAAAAAAAGAAAAAAACAGAAATATAAAAAGTTATTTGAAGAAAAAAAGAAACGTCAATTCAAAAATAATATCTTTAAATATTATAAGTTAATTTTGAATATATCTTATTATAATTAATTGAAAAATTTTAATTTTGTTTTAAAGAATATTATTTTACATTTTGATTCTAATTTTTGGAGACATTTCGTCCTCTTTTTATTAAAATTCTTAAATACTATTGTTTCATTAAATAATAAATGAAACCAAAATACTTTGATTTAAAAACAAAAGGTAATTCAAATGAATTAAACTTAAATTTAAATGAAGATATAGATACTTTTACTTTTGGAAATAAAAATATTCATAATTTAAATCCAAAAGATAAAAAAGAAAAAAAATTGAGAGAGAAAAAAAAAATTAAAATAAAAAATCCCTTATATCAATCAAATCAAAATCAAATTTTTATTAAAGAAAATAAACAAATTGATTTATTATCAAAAATTGAAACAGAATTATATAATATTCCAATTAGTGAAGATGATGAAAAAAATTTTGAATTTGATGATATAAATAATATAAAAAAGTATATTCCAAAATTTTATAATTCAAAAGAAAAATTAATATTTCAAGAAAATTTTGATATATTATCTTCTTTAATAACTCATATCACAAAATTAATATATTATATTAATAAATATACAAAAAAAAATAAAAACCAAAATGAAATAAAATATTATAACAATAAAATAGTAGAAAAAATTCCAGGAATAATAAATATAATTGATAAAATAAATTTAAATATGAAAGAATATAATAATAAAATAATTTCTTTCGAAAAATTTTTTAATCAAATTGAATTTGTATATAAAAATAAAAATTATCCTATTTCAGATTTAAATTCTTTGAAAAAAAATTTTTATATCGAATATCATAATTTTAATGAAAATTTTGAACTCTATTTAAAAATTAAAAAAATTATTCATTCTTTATGTAATAAAATAACAATAAATGTAAAAAATCATAATAAATTATTAGACATTTATAATAAATTATTAAAATATGAATTAATTATTTTAAATTAATATTGCTTATATTATTAAATATGAAATATTATAAATTAATTAGATAACTAAAAAAAAAATTTAAACAAAAAAAATTTTTGAAAAAAAATATTATTTTTTTATATTAAAAATCATAATTTTTTTATTTATTATTTGGATTTTTTTTAAATTTTTTCATTTTTTTATATTCTTCAATTAAAGATTTTAATTGAAAATTAGGAAAAATATCATTTTTAGTTAAAGGTTTTTTAGTCATAGGATCATTTCCACTTTTTTCAATCCATTTCTCAATTTCATTTCTTTCATAAGAATGACCATATTTTGTAATAACTGGATCTTTCATAATAGCTCCAGAAATTGGACATAAAAAACACTCTATAAAATTACTTTCTAATAGAGCATATGTTGATTCTTCATCTTCAAATGTAAAATCATCATTTTGATTATTATTATTTTCATTATTTTTTTTTTCATTTGAATTTATGTTATTTTTTAATTTTAATTTTATATTATATTTTTTTATTTGATTTTCTATTTTTGTTTCGATATTTGCTATGAAAAATTCAGTCAAAGGTAAAAATAAAAAATGTTTTATTTTATTATTTTCATTAAATGGAATATTTATAAAATTTTTATTATTATTTAAATCATTTGTGTCTAATTCTAATAAAACTGGAGAATTATTCAATGGAATTATTGATTCATTTAAAAATTTATTAGATAAATTAATCGATGATATAAATGTTAATAATTTAATTGAATGTATTTTATTTTCATTATTTGATTTGTATTTTATTAATGATTCTATTTCAGAATCATTTAATAAAAGTGAACAATAAATTGAATCGTTTAAATTTGAAATATCATTTGAAATATAATTATTTGAAATTGCATCTTTGAATACTTTTATAAAAGTATAATAATTTTTTTCATTATTAAAACTTTTAAAAATTTGATTATTAACATTAAATGCTTGAAGATAATATTTTATTAATAATTGAATAGGAATTTCAGAAATTCCAATTAATTGAATAAATAATCTTTCTATAACTGAAGAAAATTTTGATTTAACATATAAATATTTATTTAAATTTTCAATATCATCACTTGTAATATTTGGAAATGGTTTTTTATTTTCTCCTAATTCAAAAATATTAGTATTAAAAGGTAAATTCCCATCTGGAATTTTTAAATCATTTATAGATTGAATATCTTTTTTAAAATAATTTATTAAATCCAATATTGAATCATATACTTTTCCTGAATTATAAAATTTATGATTTAAATAATTAGATTTATCATAATTTTTTAAACAATTTTTATTTCCTGTAAAAATTAATATTTTAGGAATAATATAAAAATCATTTAAATTTGATTTAAAAGTGTCTATAAATTCAAAAAACAATCTTCCTGATAAAATTATATATGTTGGATTATATCTTAATTTTTTTAAGGAATTAATTCCTTCATTTATATTATCAAAAACTAAAAATTGATAATTTTGAAATTCTTTTAATTGTTTCATATCTCTATATATTTTATTTTCTGGAGAATTTACATTTAAATCAATCCAAACTATTATTGTTTTATATTTAAATCCATTTATATTTTTAGTCCCCATTTTTTGTTTTAAATTAACTATTGTTTTTATAAGTTAAAAAACAAAAAAAAACCTAAAAAAAAAAAAAAAAAAAAAAAAAAAACTTAAATCAAACTAGTTTTAGTAAATTTATGTCTTTTTTTATTATTTTTACTTTTATTATTCTTTGGTAAATAATCTAAAACATCTTTCCAATCTTCATTTTCATAATTAGGATTCCAAGTTCTATATAATCTTTGTTCATATGGAAAAAGTTCTTTATTAATTATATTAATTTCTTTATTTAATCTAGGATTATCAATATTTAATCCTTCTAAAGTTTTGGTTATATTTTTTATTTGTTCAGTTAATCCATTACATTCTTTAGTTAATTGAAAATATCTTTCTTGTAAATTTCTTATTCTATTTTCTGCTTCTTTATGTAAATTTCCCATAGTAGAAATTTCTTCTAAAACATCTTTTATTTTTTCTAATTCAAAACTTTCATCTTTTGATTTTAAATTTAAATTTTCTCTTAATAAATTATTATATTCTTGTAATAAATGATTTTTATGTTCTTCTAATTCATCACATTCTTTTTTAATTCTATCATTTTGAGATACAAAATTATCAAATTGTTCTAAAGATAATAATTGTTCATTTCCTTTTTTTATATTATCTTTTATTATATTTTCTAATTCAATATATAATCTTTCCATATTTTGAATTGTAAATTCTTTATTTTCAAGTTCTGTTTTTAATTGTTCTATTTTTTGTAAATAATTTTCTGTTCCTTTTTCTTCTTGTTTTTGTAATTCTAAAGTATTTTTTTCTATTTCTTTATCATTTTCATTTAATTTTTCTAATTCTTTATTTAATTTATCACAATCATTTGTTAAATCATTATCAATTTCTATTAATTTTTCTTTTATTTGAGAATAATCTAAATCTCCTGTGACAACTCCTTTTAAAATCATTTTTGTTGAATTTACTAAATTTTCTGTGTCATCTATATATTTCATTGTTTCATTTTCTTCATCTTTTAAAAATTCTTGAAGGATTTTTTTACGGTTTAAAGAATAGTTTTCATTATATGCTCTTGCTGATGTTATCATATTTTTTTTAGGATAATATTTTTAACTTAATAAGTTAAATTTTTTTTATTGTTTTATTAAAAAAATATGAAAATATGAAAAATATAAAATTAAAAAATATTTAAAAAAAATTTATATAAATTATTATTTATTAGACCACCATTTAATTGGTCCTAATCCTTCTTCATTAAAAGTACAATAAATTTGCATTATATCTTCTTTATTTAAATTATTATTTTTTTCATTATCAAAATCTTCATTTTCAATATTTTCATTATCATTTTTTATAATTTTAGAAATTTCAACTTTACTTTTAAATTTAACATTTAAAACTTTCATTCTACATTTTTCACCTTTATCATAAAAATAATTATTATTTCCATAAGACCAAAACCAAACTTTTTCTTCTTCATTAAAATTAGAAGGTTTCATTAAATTATCTTTACTAATATTAACTTTAATTATTCCAATATTAACAATGATATTTTTTAAATTACTTTCTTCAATATTTCCAAATAAAATTTCTCCTTCAATTGGTTTAAAAATAATTAAATTACATTCATAATCAATATTAATTACTCCTTCAATTTCAATTATTAAATCATTTTTAATTTTAAATTTTTGAATTGATATTACTAAACCTTGATTTAATAATATTTTATTTATGTATTTTTTTCTTAATTTTTCATATATTATTTCATTATAATATTTTAAAGGAGGTTTTTCTTTTTTTTCTTCTGTGTATTTATTTTGAGTACTTATTTGAGGTAAAGACGATTCTGTTTCAAATGATTGTTTTGTGTTTAATTCTGAAGGATCTAATATTAATTTATCTTCTACATTTAATAGAATAAACATTTATTTTTTTAAATAAATTTTAATTAGTTTTTATCTTTATTTTTTATTAATTTTAAAATAAGTTTTTTTTTATTTTGTTATCATTTAATTAATATTTTTTTTAAAACATTAATAATATGAAAGATAATAATAAATTCAATTTAGATCAATCAATTCAAAATAATGATATTAAAATAAAAGTAAAAAATAATAATTTAATAAATTCTGATGATTTAAAATTATCATCAAATCTCACATCAACAAATTCAATAAATTTTATAGATAAAAATGAAAATGATAAAAATGTATTTAATTCAAATCAAAATTTACAAATTTATTCAACAAGAACAACAAATATTTTAAATCCAAATCAGGAAAATTTATCAATAGATTCTAAAATATTATTAAATGATAGAAAAAATAAAAAATTAAATCAAAATAATTCTATATTTAAAGATTTTATATTTTTCAAAGGTGAAAAAATGAAAATTTTATTTTCTCCTTTAGATTATTTAAAAAATATAAATTCCTTAATAATTGAACAAAAATTAGATATTTTAGAAATTGTTTCTGGATGTGAAAATCCAAATAAATATCATATTTATACACCTTCACCAAAAGGAGAAAAAAAATATTTATTTAAATGTTATGAAATTTCAACTTGTTGTTATAGAAATTTTTGTCCTTCAAATTCAAGAAAATTTGATTTAATAATTGAATATCCTATTAAATTTAATATTAAAAATAGTAAAAAAATTGCTTTTTTATCAAAAAATTTTAATTGTAAATTATTGAATTGTTGTTGTTCAGAACCAGAATTAAAAGTGACTTTTTTATTAAATAATAATAAGAATATTTATTTAGGTTGTATAAAAGAAATTTCAAATGGATTATTTAAATGTGATCCTATATTTATAATATATAATAATTACAATAAAATTTTATTTAAAATTATTATTAATTATAAACAAATTGGATTTTTTTGTAAATGTAATTCATTAGGAAAATGTTATGAAGTTGATTTTTTAATTTTTAAAGGAAATGATAATTTTAATATTGATAAACCAATTGGGATAATTCATAAATATTATCAAGGTTTAAGTGAATTAGTTGGTGACTCTGATGCTTATATTATTAATTTTCCTAATAATATTAATGTTTATGAAAAAATTTTATTAATTAGTTCTGTTATTATGATTGATTATCATTATTTTGAAAGTAATTCTTTTTGTGAATGTAATTTCGTCTAAAAATGGTTTTTTATCAAAGTTAAGTTACTTTTTATTTTGATTATTTTATTTTTGTTTTTTTTTATTCATAGTAATATATTTATTATATTGTTATAATTGTAAATATTTCTTATATATTTTATTATAAATAAAAAATTTATATTTTTTATAATAAAAATTTACTCTTTTTATTATTTTTTTATCTTATTATTTGAAAAATGACAGATGAAATAAATTCATATGAAAATTTAGATTTATTTCAAAATCCAGAAAATTTAACAAATATAGATGAAATAAAAGAAAAAATAAGAAGAAGTGGATTAATATATTTAAGTAATATACCATTAGGAATGACAATAAATTCATTAAGAAAATTATTAGATGATTATGGAATAGAAAGAATTTATTTAGTACCTTTAAAAGAAAAAAAAATAGATGAAAATGGAAAAAAAATTCAATGTTATAAAGAAGGATGGATTGAATTTGAAGATAAAATTTATGCAAAATTATGTGAATATCAATTAAATGGTAAAGTTATAGGAGGAAATAAAAAATGTCCTTATAGAGATGATATTTGGACTATTAAATATTTACATAAATTTAAATGGCATAATTTAATGGAAAAAATTAATTTTGATAAAAATGTTAAAAGAAATTTAATTAAAACTGAAATTAAACAAGGGATTAGAGAAAATAATTTTATTATTAAAAATTATGAAAAAAGTAAAGCTATAAATAAAAAAAGAAAAAGAGAAGAAGAAGAAAATGAAAAAAATAAAAATAATGAAAATGAAGAAATTAATGAAAATAGTGATAATGATAATGAAAATAATGATAAAAAAAAGAATGTAAAAAATAAGGATGATAATAATGAAGATGTAAAAGAAAAAATAAAAAAGAAATTTAAACAAAAAAAACCAATTATTAAAGAATAAAAAATATAATAAAAAATCAATTTTAAATAAATAAATTTAATATTATATTAATTTAAATACAAAAAAAAATAATGATGGAATCATTTATTTATTTTGTAAGAATAATAAAATAAAAAATATAGTATTCAGTATATAAAAAAGAATTAATTTCCTTAAGTATAATATATTTATTTCTATTTTCATTAATATTATATGTAATGACACAAAGACCAGAGTTAGAAAGAATGTTAGAATATTCAGAAAATGTAGAAATAAATAAATTAAGAAAAGAAAGATCTGATTTAAGAGATGTTTCAAAAGAAGCTTTATTAAAAAAATTTCATATTATTGAATAAAATAAAATAAAAAGAAAATAAAATAAAAAGAAATTTTTATTCCCAAAAAAAATAAATAAAAATAATTCAAAATAATAAATAATTAAAATATACATAAACAAAGAAAAAAAAATAAAAATATAAAAATATAACAATTAAAACTTTAAAACATTTAAAAACATTTTAATAAAAAGACAAAAATAATCAAAAATAAAAAACAAATAAATTTTTTATTCAATATCATTAATAATATCACTCATTAATTGATTAATATGACTTATATCATTTTGAGTATGAAAAATATCAATTTGTGAATAATTTTTAATTGATTTATAATCTTTTGCACTTCTTGAAGAAGGAAAAATTTTTGGTAATACATTTTCACTTATTAATAGTTTATCATTTATATTTTCATTATTCAAATCAGATTTTAATTTTAATTTTATTTTTGTTTTATTATCAAAATTATTTTCTTCTTTTTGAAAAATATAATTTGGAATTGTTTTTATTTTAAAATTACTATTAAACTCTAATCTCTTATTATTACTATTAATAATATTTGGACTTGAAAATTTATATTTTAAAGTATTTTTATTTATTTCATCTTTTTCTTGTAAATATTTTAATTCATTATAACTATTTGATAAAGTATTATAATTATTTTCTAATATTTTATTTTTTGCCTCTAAACCTAATGAAAGTGATTTATTTGTTTTTAATTGTCTTTTTAAATTTTGAATTTCTTTATTTAAATTATTAACAATTTTATTTTGCTTTCTTTGATTTTTATCTTTATCAATTTTATCTTTTAAATCATTTACAATTCGAATTAATTGAATTGAATATTTATTATTTATATTTATTTCATCATTTTTTAATTTTAATATTTCATTTAATTGTTCATTTTTATTATTTAATTCTTCATTTTTTTTTATTTGTTTTAATAATTTATTTTGAGTTTCTTTTTTTTCTTTATTGATATTAATTTGATATAAATTATATTTATTTATAATATTTTGTAAATTTTCATTTTGTTCTTTTAAAGATAATATTATTCCATCTCTTTTAGAAATTTCTAATTCATATCTTACTTTTATTTCTTCAATAAGATTTTTAATTTTAAAAATTTTTTTTTCTAAAGTATCTTTTTCATTTTTTAATTTAATATAAACATCTTTATTAATAACAGAATTATTATCATTAATATAACTAAATTCACTAATATTTTCAATTTTAAAATCAATTTTTTTTTTATTTTTTTTTTCAGAATTTGATGAAGAAGAAGAAGAAGAAGAAGAAGAAGAACTTAAACTTTCATTTAATTTTTTTTTACCTTCTTCAATATTCTTTTTAGTATTTTCTTTTAATTCTTCATCATCACTTTCTTCAATTTCTTCAATTGTTTTTTTTTTCATTAATTCTTTTACTAAAGAAAATTCATTTTTTACACTTTCTCTTCTATTTTCCATAAATTTTTTTTTTTTTTCTGTATTATTATTTTCAATATTTCCAATATCAAATTTTGCTTTCATTTTTTCTATATTAAATTGAGTTCCATTTTTAAAACTAACACTACGTCTTTTATTTGTATTTAAATCTTTTAATCCTACTATTTTTAAAGGATTTGACATTTTTAATGATGATCTTTTTGAAAATGTTATTGGTTTTTTTTCTATTGGAATTTCTGGATTTGAATTCTCCATTTTTTATTATTAAATTTTTTTTATTGATTAATTCATTTTTGTTATGTGTTTATTTTATTTTTATTTTAATTTAAAATTATGTATAATTGTAATTAATTAAAATTTTAATTTTATTTTTTTTTTTTTTTATTTTTTTTTTTTTTATTTTTTTTTTTCTTTTTTTTTTTTTTTTGGGTTGAATAAAATTTGTTTTTTAATTTCTAGAATATATTATTTTGAAAGAAGTTTTAATTAATTTTTTTTTTTAATAAATAAATTAATTATAATAAATGGAAAATATTCTTTTATTTTTTTATTTAAGATAGAAAAATTTCAATATAAAAATAAATATTATTTTAATTACTTTTAAATTTTTCTGTATTTATTAATAAATATTACCTATAATCTAACTTTTAAACTATGGAAAATTAAGTTATTACTATTTAATTTGAATTAAAATTTAAGTTCAAAGTTTTAATAAATTTATTAAATTTGTTGATACAATTCTTGTAGATTGAATTTATTTTGTGTAATTTGTCTTTTTTATTATTTTTTTTTTATTTTTAGACATTGTTTTGAGATTTTTTTCTGAAATATTTATTATTTTTTTATTTTGATGATATTTTATTATTAAGTGAAGTTAATGGAATTCTTTTTTATTTATGAAATTATTTTTTTCTGACGTTTGATTAATTATTCTTTTTTTATATTTTATATTATATTTAAATTTGTTTAAATTATGGGTTGTTCAGGAGCAAAAGCTTTAGAAACTTTAAATGAGCAAAAAAATAATAATAAAAATAGCAATAATGATAATAATAATGATAATGATAAAAATAATAATAATGATAATAATAAAGAAGAATTTAATGAAAATAATAAAAATCAAAATTATCAAAATTCAGAAATGGGAGAAATTTTATCATTAAATAACAATCTAAACATAACAGAAACAGAAAGTACAATATTAGGAAATAATCACAATAAAATAAATAATCAAAATAATATACAAGAAGATGAAAATTATAATGAAAACAATTTTTTAAATACGTCAAATTCAGATAATAATACATTAATTTCATCAGTAAATAATTCATTTTATAATAATGAAACAACAACAGAAAATTTAAATGAAATGTTTAATATTAAAAAAGAATTTTCAAATTCAAATATGACAATATTAAATTTAACAATATATGCAAATAGATTTGAAGCAATGTATCCAATTTGGATAGAAAAAAATACAGAAATTAAATTTAATGTAAATGGAAAATGGAAAGTTGATTCAAAAAATGAATGTACATCAATTGGAATAGAAAATAATGAAATAAATACAAATAATTTAAATAATGAAGATAATTTTAATAATGGTGCTTTAATTGGAAGAATTTTTAATGATAAACCTTTTGTTATTTATGATAATTTAATTATTAAAAGTAAAATTTCTGGTCCTCTTTTTTTAAGAATGAATATTAAAAATTTATTTAATAAAATTTTACCAAGTGGAAAATTAAATGTTAAAATTTTTGGAGCAAAAAATGTTAATTCATTTGAAGAAATTGATGAAATGCTTGGTTGGGATAAAAATTTAAAAGAAATTGAATATAATGATAATGATAAAAATTTCTTTATTAAATTATCTTTTATTGATAGAGAGACTATTATTTATTTAAATAAAGCAAGATTTAATTCAAATTTATATAGTATTCAATATTTAGATAATATTAAAAATTTAAATTCTTCTACTAAAATTTTATATGATTTTATGATTAATCAAAAAAAAAAAATTGAAAAATTTAAAGTTAATGATGTTGTTATGAAATTAATTGAAATTTTTTATAAACCTTTTTATGGAAGAGGTAATAAATTAAAAAATAAACAAATTTCTATTTTAAATTCACAGAAAGAATTTGAAAATTATTTAAATGATAATTTTGAAAATAAAAAAAAATTTAAAGTTTTTATAATAAAACATGATTGTCAAAAACCTTTATCTCTTTCTATTAAATTACTTATAAATGAAAAAATAAGAAAAGAAATTTTTAATGAAGAAAATAAAGAAATTACTTTATTAACAATAAGAACAAGAAAAAGACAAAAAATAAATTATTTTAGTTTTCTTATTTTTAGTAATGAAGATGGAAATAAGGGAATTAATAATTTAAAAAAACTATTATTTTATAATCCTTCATATTCAAATATGAATAAACCAAAAACAAATTTAGAAATTATAAATGAAGAAAAAGTTAAAAATAATATTACAAAAAGTATTAATAAAAAAATTAAAATAATAAGAGGACTTAATATTGACCCTTTAAAAGAAAAAACACAAAATCTAAATAATAGTACAAATCTTAATTTTAATCAAATTGAAAAAGATGAAATTGATAAAACTATTTATAAATCTGATGATGAAAATAATTTTCATAAAAATGAAAATGATAAAAATGATGATGATGAAGATGATGATGAATAAAATAAAAAAAATATATATATAAATTTATTTATCTTTGTTTTTCAAAATTATTTTTATTTTTCTTTTTTATATAAAAGAATTTTTTTCTTATTTATAACTTTTAATAATTAATAATACATAAAATAGAAATATTATTTTTTTTATCATTAACCAATAATTTATTTTCTTATTTAAAAAATAAAGAAAATAAATTTTTACTATTTTAACTTTATTATTCAATTTCAAATTCATTAAATTTTTGATTCATATTATTATTTTCATTTATATCAATATCATCATCATTGTTTTCAATATGTTTAACTTGATTTATTTCATCTAATTCTTCTCTTGTAAAATCTTGTGCTCTTCTCATTTCACATGCTTTTTTAAATTTAAATCTTTTTCTATTTGAGGAATCCATTTTTAAAATTAATAAATATGAAAAATTGTTATAAATTTGAATTTATATATTAATATTTATATGTATTTATTAAAATAATTATTAAAAAATTAAATCAATTAATTAATTAAAAAAATAATAATTCAATCAAATAATAATTATTTTAAATTAATTGTCAAAATTAAAAATTTGATTTTTATTACTAAAAAAAAATAAAATTTAAAATAATCAATATAAAATAAATAATATATTTAATAATAATCATCATTTTTTTTTTCATTATCAAAATTATTTTTTTCTTCTTCATTATTAATTTTTTCACATAAATCAATCCATTCATAATAAGCATCAACTGGTTCAGTTAAATGTGAAGTTTTAGCAGAATAATGAGTATTACAATGATTACAATTAATAAGATATCTTCCTTTTTTTTTATTTATTTTAACTGAAATACATTTTTTAAAATTACAAAAAGGACAATCAAATATTATTGGAACTTTTGGTTGAATAAATTTTATTATTTTTCTTCTTACTTTTCTTTTTCCCATTATATTTTTTTTTTTCTTTTTTTTTTTTATTTTTTTTATAATTTCGAGTTCTTATTTTGAAAATTTTAAAGTTAATTATTAGAAAAAAATATATATATTATTTTATATTTTTTAATAAAAATTTTAATATATAAATTATAAATTTATAATTTTATTTTACAAAATTATTAATATAATTTTCATCAATATCTAAATCTTCAAATGTGTCTTCGACTTCATAATCTAAATCCAAATTTATTGAAGAAATTTCATCTTTTTCATCATTATTTGGTATTTCTATCCAATTATTTATAATATTTATTCCTTTGTTTTCATTTTTATCTTTGTTTATAATTACAACAAAACTACTAAAATTATTAATTTCATAATTATCATTATTGTTTAATTCATTAATATTTAAATTATTTTGTAAACTATCTTTTAAATTTTTTATTTTTTTTTCATTATTCATTTCTTCTTCATTTTTTTTTTCAATTTCTTGATTTTCTTCATTTAGTTTATCTTTATTATTATTTAAATTGTTTTTTTTTTCTTCGTTATCAATTTTTTTATCTTCATCACTTTTTTTTTCATTTTCTTTATTTCCTTCATTTAGTTTATCTTTATTATTATTTAAATTTTCATTTTTATATTCTAAATTTTCTTTTTTT
>Ga0256407_10010294_pt1 | contig 13189 bp, 11 predicted proteins | sample RumenRJG_04DNA_FD_193489 | JGI IMG/M metagenome (GOLD analysis project Ga0256407, IMG submission 193489) | Bovine rumen microbial communities from Lethbridge, Alberta, Canada - RJG_04 | ecosystem: Host-associated > Mammals > Digestive system > Stomach > Rumen | place: Canada: Alberta... | reverse complement strand
TAAATTATATCATTTGGTTGGTTTTAATTTTTGATTAGTTTTTTTATTAATTTATTGACTATATAAATATAATTATTATTTTCATAAGAATTAATCTATATCTTCATAATTTCTAATAAATCATAATATTTATTTTTCATTTTTTAGAGTTAAAATTATTTAGATTATATTTTTGTCAAATTTTTTTTTATATAAAATCATTATATTTTTTAATTTTTTTTTCTATAAATTTAATCTATTTGACTTGTTTTGAAATGATTTTTATTATTAATTGAATGAAAAGTAAAAAAACCTCATTTTTATAATTTAAATTAAATAATTAAAATTTTTTGTTGGGTATTATATACCAATAGTCAATTAATTTCTTTAATTTGATGATATTATTTTTTATATATTGTTATACAATTCAATATTTTAATTATTAAAAATGTCATCAATAGATTTTATTAATAATCATAATTTCCCAAGTAATTCTTTGTTTATTATAAATAATCCGCATTTATAATTTTGAATTTATTTAATAAATATAAAATTCAATTATAAAATTTAAATAATTTTCTTTTTTGTAATATTTTTATTTTTTATACTTTCAATTTTAAAAAAATAATATATCAATTTTTATTATTTTTGAATCCCTTTTCCATTCTTTCCATTTTCTTTTGAATTCAATTGAACAATAATCAAAAGTAATATATTCAATTTTTATTATCATTATTGCGCTATAATAAAAAATAATTAATTAATTAAATATCTAAAAAGAATTTAATAAATATTTATTTATAAAGTTTTTTCTAAATTCGATGTCTTAGAACTAAAGAATCAACAATAAACAAAATTATCATTAATAAATTAAATTTCTAAATGGAATATAATAATATAATAATTATGAACTTAATATAAAATCAAGATGAAAAAAAGGCAAAATCCCTCTTAAGCTCATTAAATCATATTTTTTATATAATTTAATGACAGAGACAATTTTTGCCAAAACTAAATTTGACATAAATAACTTTTCTCAAAATGATTGGACTGAAAAGCAATATGATCAATTAAAAAATCAAATAATTGCTTATAAATACCTTTTACAAAACATGACAGTTCCTTCAGAAGTTGTAAATAATATTAGAAACTTTTCTCCTGAAGAATGGGAACTTTCAAGAGAAAGACAAATTGAAAGAATTCATAATATTTATAAAGAAAAATTTGAAAATCAAGATTTTTCAATGAAAGAACTTGGAATGTATTTTAAACAAAAAAATAGAGAAATGGAAAGACATACAATTCTTACTCCTGAAAAAAACTTTAAGTCTGAAAATGAATATACAGTTGAAAATGAAATTGAATGTAGAAAAAATAAATTAGAAAATTATTTAAAACATATAAATGAAACAGAAGAAAATTCGATTATGTTAGAAAAATTAAAAAAAGAACTTCAACTATTAAAAATTTATTCTATTCAGAAAAAAGCTAAAAAAGAAATTTTACTTGAATATATGCAAGATACAGAAAAATGTAATGGAAATAATATTTCTGATTCAGTTCTTTATAGAATGTTACTTGATAGAAAAGCTTATAAAAAACCAACAATGAAAAAAGAAAAAAAATATAATGATAAATTTGAAAGTCAATTAAGAAATGGATATGATATTCGCAAAAAAGAAAAACAAAAAGAATTTCTAAATAATATTATAAACAAATATAAAGACTTTAATGAATTTTTAAAAAATAAAAAACAAATATTGAAAAGAAGAGCAACACAATGTAAACAAAATATAGAAAGTTTAGAAACAAAAGAACAAAGAGAAAAAGAAAAAAAAGAAAAAGAACGTATAAGTTATTTAAAACAAAATAACATGGATGAATATTTAAAATTACTAAAAGATGCAAAAGATGCGAGATTAGAAGAATTTATAGATCAAACATCACAATTTTTAAAAGAAATAGGAGGAAAAATCCAAATTCAAAAGGGAGATATTGCTTCAAAAAATGAATTAAATACAAAAAATAACAACTTCCTAAATAATAATATAGAAAATGAAAAAATGGAAATAGAAACAAAAGAATTAAACTCAAATAAATACAGTAGTAAAAATTATTATTTATCAGCACATTCCCAAATGGAAGAAATAAAATCCCAACCTCAAATGTTAAAATTTGGTAAATTAAAATCATATCAAATAACAGGACTTCAATGGTTAGTATCATTATATGTAAATAAATTAAATGGTATTCTCGCAGATGAAATGGGATTAGGTAAAACAATACAAACAATAGCATTATTATGTTATATAATGGAATCAAAATTAAATGAAGGTCCTTTTTTAATTATTGCACCTTTAGCAACAATTTCAAATTGGATGATTGAATTTAATCGTTGGGCTCCTGATATTAAAGTTGCTGTTTATAAAGGAGCTCCTTATTATAGAAGGCAATTGTCATATCAAATTAAAAATGAAAAACATAAATTTAATGTTGTTTTAACTACTTATGAATATATAATGAAAGATAAATATTCTTTAAATAAAATTAATTGGCAATATATTATTGTTGATGAAGGTCATAGGATGAAAAATTATAAATCTAAATTTACACAAACTCTTGGTACTCAATTTAGTTCTGTTTATCGTTTATTGTTAACTGGGACTCCTTTACAAAATAATTTAAGTGAATTATGGGCCTTGTTAAATTTTTTGTTGCCAAAAATTTTTAATTCTTGTGATGATTTTGAAAAATGGTTTAATCAACCTTTTAGTAGTCGATTACCAGGTGAAAAAAATGCTGTTTTAACTGAAGAACAAGAATTACTTATCATTAATAGACTTCATACTGTCTTAAGACCATTTTTATTGAGAAGAGAAAAAAAAGATGTTGAAAAAGAACTTCCTTCTAAAACTGAATATGTTATTAAATTAGGTTTATCATCATGGCAAAAAGTTGTTTATGGACAAATTAAAAATCAAGGACTTTTAGCAGAAGATCCTACAACTGGGAGAATGGGAAAAAAAGCTTTAATGAATACAATGATGCAATTGAGAAAAATATGCAATCATCCATATTTATTTTTAGATTATAACAATGAATTATTTGAAAAAATAACAGATTGGATATATAAAAGTTCAGGTAAATTCGAATTTTTAGATAGAATAATACCAAAATTACTAATGTTCAATCACAAAATATTAATTTTTTCACAAATGACACATTTAATGGATATATTACAATATTATTTTAATTATAAAGGAATAAAATCATTAAGATTAGATGGTAATACAAAAGCTGATGATAGAGGACATCAAATTCAATTATTTTCAAATGAAAATTCAGAATATAAAATATTCATTTTATCAACACGTGCAGGTGGTCTTGGATTAAATTTACAAGCTGCAGATACAGTTGTAATTTTTGACTCAGATTGGAATCCACAAATGGATATTCAAGCACAAGATAGAGCACATAGAATAGGACAAAAACATGAAGTTAAAGTTTTTAGATTAATATCAAAAAAAACTATTGAAGAGGGAATTTTAGAAAAAGCTGCATTTAAAAAGAATATGGATGAAAAAGTAATTTCTGCAGGATTGTTTAATTCTAAACACACAGAAGCTGAAAGAAGAAAAAAATTATTGGATATTTTAAAAATTGAAAATAGAGAAGAAGAAGAAGAAGATGAAATTTTAGATGATACTCAAATAAATGAATATATTTCAAGATCTGATGAAGAATTTAAAAAATTTCAAGAAATGGATGAAGAAAGATATATTAAAGAAAATAGAGATGAGAAATTAAATGAAATTAAAAATAAATTAAATTTAGATAATGAAGCATTAAAACAAGTAAATTATCGTTTATTACAAGATTATGAAGTTCCTGAATGGGTTAAAATTTCAAAAGAAGAACAATATGATAAAAGTGATGATATTCAAAATGGAGAAAAAAAAATGAGAGAGAGAAAACAAGTTAATTATAAAGATGATTATGATGATGATTTTAATAGTGATAGTGATGATGATTCTAAGAGTTTGAAAAAAAAAAGAAAAAGAAATGAATCAAGTAGTAATTATGACAGTTCAGAAGGATCTAATTCTCATAGGAGAAGATTAAGAAAAGATTTACAAAGTAGTGAATCTATTTCTCATAATTTTGATAATCAAAGTCAAAGTAATCTTATTTTGGATGAAGATTTAAGTGGAAGTTCTAATAATAATAAAGTTAAAATTAGTTTGGAAAATAATAGTGGATCAAATATTATTAAAATTGAAGGGGAAGATAATATTAATGATGATGATCATATGGATGAAGATGAATAAAACATTTTACAATTTAATCAAAAAAATTAATAAAAATATAATATACATATATTATCAAATTATATATTTTAAATCAATTTTTTTTATAAAAATTAAATAAAATTTAAATAACAAAAATAAACTATTAACTAATACTCTATCAAATCGAAATATATTATTAATCTAATTGAATATATTGTCTTAGAATATAAAAAATAATTAAAAGAAGAACAATGATAAAAATAAGTAAACTAAATATTCTTTTATTTTGTTTCTTAGTAATTTTATTAACTTCATTAATTTCTTTATTTGCTTTTTTAGTATTTTCTTGAACATCAATGACATTATTTTCAATATCATTAATAATTTCACCTTGATTTTTAACTTGAGTATTAATGGCATCGGCTAATTCAATAATTTTAGAAGAAACGTTTTTTGCAGCTTCAATTTCTTCTTGTCTATCTTGAAATAATTTATCATCTTTATATTCATAAATTTGTAAATTATGTTCCCCAAATGAACTAATTGAATTTTGACTTATTTCACTTGGTCTAAAACTTTCTGAAGGACTTGAATTTATCATAGGAAATTTTTTGGAATTTTCATATATTTGAATTAATATATTTTTAAATTCTTTTGTCTTATCTGGGAATCGAGAATCTATTATTTTTATTTGATCTTTTATTTTTTTTTTTAATTCTTCATTTGTTGTTTCTTGACTTTTTAAATTTTTTGTTAAATTATTTATTTTTCCCATATTTTGTATTATATTTTTTTGAAGTGAATCTAAGTCATTTTTAAATGACATAAATTCTTTTTTTGAACATACTGCTATTTTTTCATTGAATTTTTTTAATTCGCATAAATTTTTTGAAAAATTTAAATATTCAGATTGTAGTTCTTTAAGATTTGATTCTATATTTTCATTGAGAAGGGGAGTAGTCATTATTGTTTGATTATTATTAGTGTATTTATATTATATTTTGGAAAAATTATTTATTATATTTTTTTTATTTTTAATTTTTAATATTTTTTAAGTAAGTTATAAAAATCAATATGAAAAATGATAAAAATTTACTTCCAGAAGGAAATTTTAAAAAATTAATTCTTCATTTTAACATTGATAAAACAATAGTAATGAGAGATAGTTTAAATTATAATAATCCAGAATATACAGTAAAATAATATTAAATAATATGATTTAGATTAGAGAAATTTTTACTGAATTAATTTGGGGTAAAGTAGAAGAAAATAAAAATGGAGAAAAAAAATTTAAAATAGGATATGATAATCTCGAAATAGATAAAAGTAAAGTTGAACCAGATTTAATAAGATATAGTGAATTTTTAGATGATAAATATAAATTAATGACAGAAGAAGAATTTTCAAAAATAGAAAATCCAGAAAAAACTTTAGAAGAAATTAATAATGAAATAAAATCAAATAGAATACAAGAATTATGTGATATTACGGAACATCATCATCCTGGATTTAAATTTAAAAGATTATTTGAAAATATGAAAAAAAAATTAAGAATTGATGAAAAAATTCAAAATAAATTAAATTTAGAATATAATCCTTATTTAATACCAGAAAAATTAAATCAAGTAATAACTCCTAAATTTAATGAATTATCAGAAGAAGTTCAAAATGATGAAAAATTTCAAAGAATTTTTAAATGTTCATATCACAAAATAATAATATCATTTTTTTCTTTAATTTTAAATTTACGAAAAAATAAACAAGAATTTAATATAATTTTTAGATTTTTCGGACATGACAAAAGTGATATAGATGAATTTATATTTGAATTTAATAGTTTCTGTGATTGTCTCCACCCAAGATATAGAGGAGATTTTGGATATGAAAAAGTTAAATTTGATTTAGAAACAGAAAAATTTAAAATTGATTTAGATACTGAAGAATTTACTGCTATAGTCTACAGAGGAGAAAATGAAGAACATGAAAAAGTATTTTTTGAAACTTTAGACCATCCAGATTATAAAGAAATAGAAGAGCATAGAGAAAATATTGAAGAATATTATTCTGATACTAAAACAAATGAGAATATTTTACCTACTACTTCATATAAAAATATTTATTTATCTTTTATGGATAAATTACATTTAAATTCTTCTTTTGTTATTTTAGATGATTATTCATATTTTAAAAATCATGATAATAAACATGGAAAATTATTTTTAATTGACCCTTATGATTTAGATACATTACAAATTTTTTTTGATAGTCAATTAGATTTATATCCTGAAAAAATAGATACAATTGATGTAAATACTAGAAAAATGTTAGATTTAAATTATACAAATGATAAATTTATTGTTAATGTTGATCCTTATAAAGCAATTTGTGATCCATCATATTTTATAAAAAAAATAGAAGAATGCATTAATAATAGAAAAACTGAATTAATAAAAAATATTGAAAAAGAAATTCCAATTATTCCAACTACAAAAGACTTTGATTTTCAAAATGAATTAAATAAATTACCAAGTGATATTTATTTACAAATGACAGTTTTACCTTTATTAAATAATGCTATTGCAATGTGTGAAATGATAAGACCACAAGATCCAATTTCTTTTATTGCTACTTTTATGTTAAATAATAAAGATTATTCTAGAAAAATTGAAAATATAATTAAAGAATTACCAAAAAGAGAAAAGGAAGAAATTAAAATTATTCCTGATGATGAAGATTATTTTGAAGAAGAAGAAGAAGAAAAAGAAGAAGAAGAGATGGAAATAAATAATGAAAATGAAAAAGAAGAAGTTAAAGAAGAATCAAATGACATGAAAAAAAATTCTAAAAATGACACTAAAACAAGTTTTAAAAAGAAATAAATTATTAAATTATTTTTTTTAAACACAATAAATAATTTAAAATTAAAAAAAATTTATTAATTAATTATATGAGAAAATATATATATAATGGTTTATAACAAATATTATTAATTATTTAATAAATAATAAAAACATATGAATAAAGATTTGAAAATATTATTTAAATGGGAAATAAAAATTTCAATTGAATTTGATTCTAAAAGTACTAATTCAACTCCTTTAGAAAATTTAAATAATAAACAATATCATCACAAATTTTCACATCAAAAATATATTCATTCTTATAGTCACTCAAAAAAAAATTATATAAAAGAAAAAAATGAAACTCCAATTAATAATTTTTCTATTGAAGAATTATTAAACAATCCCAAATATAAAAAGTATTTAAATGATATAAATTCATTTGATATAATTAAAATTGAAGAAAATTTACATAATTTTTTTTATCCTCTTTCATCATTTTTCGAAAAAAAAAATTCTCTTTCACTATCATCTTCAAATACAAATGATATATCTGAAGATGAAGAAAATATTGATTTAAAATTTTATAGAAATTCAAATGAATTAAGAAATAATTACTATGAAAAATTACTAACTAAAAATATATTAATATCTAATAACTTTAAAAAAAACTACAATAACATTTTCTTATTTGATTGGGATGATACTTTATTCCCAACATCATATTTATCAGTAAATGGAATTTACAATGGAAGTTTAATTAAATTAACAAAAATGGAATTTCAAAATATTAAAAGATTAGAAATTTATGTTAGAGAAATTTTATCAATGTCAATTGAAAGAGGAAAAGTATTTATAGTTACAAATAGTAGTAAAGGATGGGTTGAAGCATCCTGTAAAAAATATTATAATAGTATATTACCTTTATTAAATAAAATAAAAATTATAAGTTGTAGAGAAATTTTTGATGGGAAATTACCAATTAAATCGAATTTATGGAAATTATTAATATTTAATTATATTATTAATTTATTTGATCATTCATTATTAACTAATATTATTTGTATTGGAGATAATAATAATGAAATTGAGGCTGGGAAGTCTCTTAATAAATATTTTAATGATAATAATTGTTTTGTTAAAACTATTTTATTTCGTAAAGAACCAAATTTAGAAGAAATGAATAAACAATTATTATTAGTATCTAGTCAATTTATAAAAATATATTCCAAGACTAAAAATATTAATATTAAGGTTGAAAAAAAAAAAAGAGAAAATTTAATTGATTAATGTCAATAGTCTTTTTTTTTGATATTATAAATGACAGTATTTCAATGATATAAATTTAAATTTTATTAAATTTATAAATTTATAATAATTTTACTTACTTTTAATAAATAGTTTATGAAACATTTTATTATTATTATTTATATTGCAAAAAATTTGAAAAATAATATTTAATTCATATTTTTAAAATATAAAAACAAAAATATATATAAAAAAATAATAAAATATATAAAAAAAAAATATTATTTATTATTCTTATTATTATCAGGATTAAGTGGTATACCCCCTGAAATAAAAAATGCACTTTGTATAGGTCCAGCAAAAATACTAATAACATTCCTAATTTTCATATCACTAATTTCAACAGGAATATATTGGTCAAGTCTTGTTTCTTTAAAACCTAATTTATCCCAAGAAGAATCTCCCCAAACGTAAATTTTACCTGATTTACCTTTAGCAATAGAATGATTGAATCCAGCTTTAATATCAATAATAGGTTCATCATTATTTCCAAATTTAATTAAAGAAGGTAAAGTTACTATTTTTTCAAAACCACAACATTGACCATCACTATTATCACCAAAACAATAAACTTTATTATCAGTAGATAAAACTAAAGAATGCCTTGCTCCAGTTGAAATTTTTGATATTTCAATATTATTTTTATTAAAAAAATCATTAATTAAATATTTTCCTTTTTCTGTTAAATCAATTGTATTTTCTAAACCAAATTCACCATATTCACCATGACCTATTAATAATATATTTGATTGATTATCTAATATTAAACAGTTGTTTGTTCCTACATGTAAATTTATTATTGTTTCTTTAAATTGTGCAATTACTGTGTAATCTTCTGCTATATCCATATTAAATAATGTTCCTTTCATTAGTAAATAATTCTTATTTGTTAATATTAATACTCTGTCAACAAAACATTTAAATTGAATTATATTACCAAATATTACATTTTCAAATTTTTCTTTGAAAATTGATTTTTTTTTTGTTTCGGTTTTTCTTATTATTGTATCGTATTTATCTTCTTTTTTTAATTGAAAACGATATAAAATAATATTGTCATCATTAGTATATTTAATTGAAATTAAAGAAAATCCATTTCCAACTCCAATATCTTCAATATTATATTTATATTTTCCATTCCAAAATAATACTCCTTTTTCTAAATAATCATCAATATTTATTTCTACTAAATTTTTATATTCATTTTCTCCTCCTTGAATATATTGTAATCCTAATTCACCATTTTGATTTGAGCCATAACCATATAATAATGATGTTATTTCATTTTCATTTATTACTTCAAATAAAAATAATGAATGTAAATCTCCAAAAGTTATATTTTTTACATTTATTTTCATATTTGGTTTTTTAAGAAGGGAATTTAAATCTATTATATTTCCATATGAAACATTTCCAAATGATATTAAATAATTATTTGTTGGTAATAATTCATTTTTATTTAAAAGATCATCTCTATTTTCTTTTTTTGGAAGAATTTGTGTTGCATTAGTCAAATCATCTAAATTATAATCAATTTCATCTTTACAACAACAACATAAACCAGACATTTTTATTTAAATAAACATTAAAAAAATCAAAAAAAAAAATAAAAAAAAATTTAATCTCTCATTAATAAAATCAAAATATCTAATATAAAATCAATACAAAAAAAATTAAAAAGTATCACAAAAACAAAATAAAAAAAAATTTAAATATTAAAAGAAAATGCAAGTCATTTTTTTCTATATAATATCAATAATAATATCACTAATAAAAACACAAAATGAAGAAGATATGTTAAAAATGGCTAAGGCATCGGCATGTATGGCAATTGGAAGATCAAAAATGGAAAATCCAAATTTACAAAATAAACAAGAACTTTTTGAAGGCCTTACAAATTGTTATTTTCAAATATCTGAATCTCAATTAATGAATTTAGTTCAATTGATTAGAGATGGAAAAGTAGATTTTAAAGGTACTGAATATGAAGAATTAGGAAATGGGAAAAATTTTATTAAAAATTATCCAAATGAAAATGATAGAAATAATAAAGTTGTTGAATTTCAAAAAGTTTTAGAAAATCTTAGAAAAGCTCAAGAAAATATGGTTAGAGGAGATAACAATTATGAAAATAATAATCCTCCTCCAAAGAATGTTAAGGGAGTTTTGGGAGGGATTAAATATCTTTTTTTAAAAGGAATTTTTAGTATTATGCAAATTATTAATGGATATGTTCTTATTGGTATTCTTATTATTTTAAGCTTTTTTACTTTAAGAAGTTGTTCTAAATTGTGTTCTAAAGGAAAAAAAATAAAAAAAAATGTTAGTGATGAGAAAAATGATAAAGCTAAAGATGAGAAAGGAGAAAAAGTTGATTAGTGTTTTTTTTTCTTTTTTAATTTTTAAAAATATTTGTTCATTTAAAATTTGATAAATTAATTTAATGTATAAAAATTGTTATATTTTTTTCAAATTTATATTTAATATTTAAATAAATATTATTCTTTTTTATATTTTTCTAAATAAATAGCCTTTAGAAAATAGAATTATTTTCAATAACCTATTAATCTATTACAAACATAACATTTTTTATTTTTAATAAACTAAAATGTCTTTATTACATAGTTTTAAAAATCATAAATCCCAATTAAATATAAAAACAAAAAATGAGAATATTGAATTAAATTGTAAGACTATAATTATTTCTAAGAATAAAAATTTATTTAAAAAAAAAAAAAAAAATAAAACAACTTTTAATTAAAATTGTGAAGAACATTCAATAAAAACTGGTAATAAAAATTGGAAAAAAATTTCTAGAATTTCTAATTCTATAAATATATTAAAATCACAGGATATTAAAATTATAAAAGATGAAATTCAACTTGATAATGATTTAAAAGATTATAAAATGAATTTACACAAAAATTCAATTTTAAAAAAAATCAAAATAAATAATAAAATTGAAAATAAAAAAAATGATATAGAAAGTCAAAAATTAAAAAAATTATTTAAAGATGCATTAATAGATGATAAAATTAATAATACAGAACAAGGTAAAAATAATTATAAAGAAGAAATTGCATATCAAATAATTTATAATAATATAAATCCGTTAGATATTATAGATAAATTATATAAATATAATCCAGAAAGAAATATAAAAAATGAAAAGAATAATGATTTTATATTTAATACCCCTTTAAAATCAAATGGAAAAACCTTATTATATATTGCAGTACAAGAAGGAAAAGAAGAAATTGTAAAATATTTTTTAAAAAAAGGTTTAAATCCAAAATTTCCTTCTTTAATTGATGAAATTGAAGAAACTCCGCTTGAATGCGCATGTAGATGGAATTATAGAAAAATTATTAATTTATTACTTGAAAAAGTTATATATAATAAAAAAGATATTATTAAAGCCTTAAGAATAAATGGTTTATCTAATCAAGTTATTTTTACTTTAAGAAATTATATTAAAAAGATTGATCAAGTTTCTTGTTTTTGTTAAAGTCTAATTTAAATATATATAATTTTAGAATAAAATAAATTAATATAATTTATTTAATTTTTATATAAAAATTTATTATTTAAAATTTATCATTTATAATCTAAAATGAATTGTAAAAAAGAATCAAATAATAATTCTGTTTTTGTTAATTCAATTGTTTTCAAAAAATTCGGAAAAGATAATAAATTTAAAATTGCTGAAACTTTTAATCAAGATTTTGTTAAAAATTTTATGCAAGAAAAAGAGGATTGTATAAACATGGAATTAGACTTTGATGATTCAAATGAGCAAATGAAAAAAAATTCATTTTTACAATCTACTATTCCAGCTCAAAATTTAGATTCAAATTATTTATTTACTGAAGTATCGAAAAAAGACATTTCAAATTTGATAAATGCTATATCAAATTAATTATTATTAAAAATATTTATACATCAAATTATTAATTATTAATTTGTTTTAAATGTTGTATGGTATGGTATAAAAATAGGTGATAATATAAATGATTATGGAATATTCATCTTAAGTTATTTAATAAATATATTAATATTAAATAATAAAACTTAAAAAAATATTAATTAATAATACTTATAAATCTCAATAAAAATTATTAAATATTTTTTAATTATTAACCATTTAAATCTTTTTTAAATAAGAAATAAATCACAAAAAATCATAATTAATGATTTTCAAATAAATGATTTAATATTATCTAATTAAAAAGTATTAAAAAATAATATAAATCAAATAAATATATAAGTTAATAAAAATATATATATTTTAATATTTATAACTCTACAATAATATTAAATTATAGAAAAAATATTAAACTAATTTATTCATTTGTTTTTTAAAGAATTGTTGAATTGTTTTTATTTAATAAACTTATTAATCTATATTTAAAAACAAAAATTAATGAATATTTTTTGAATTCATTAATTATTCTAAATTTATTTATTAATTGGGAAATAAATTCATAAAAATTTCAAAGATATTCTGGAAATTAAAATAATTTTTATTAAATCATGTTAAAAAATTTCTTTTTAAAATAAATGGAAAATAAAAATTTGTTAAATAGAATTGAACATGCAAATTTCATAGTTTATTATAAAATTTTTTCTTCATTCGATATATCTCCATTATTTTCATTAACTTTAGCTATTTTAGATATTGGACAATTATTTTCTTTTTCTTTTTCAACAAAAGTAAAAATAATTTAACAATTAAATAGTTTAATAAAGAATGGGGCTCTTCAACAATTTATA
>Ga0256407_10010287_pt1 | contig 13193 bp, 20 predicted proteins | sample RumenRJG_04DNA_FD_193489 | JGI IMG/M metagenome (GOLD analysis project Ga0256407, IMG submission 193489) | Bovine rumen microbial communities from Lethbridge, Alberta, Canada - RJG_04 | ecosystem: Host-associated > Mammals > Digestive system > Stomach > Rumen | place: Canada: Alberta... | reverse complement strand
AACTAGCAAAAGCCACTGCCAACAAGAAGACTATAGGCAGCATGGCCATGAACACAGCGAATTTTGAAGACGAGATCGTGTACCGCGGATTCGTAAAGGACGTGCAAGAAGACGAGTACGAGTTTGACGACAGATGGGTCATGATTGCCCCGCTTGGCGAGTACGTGGGCGCTAACACAAAAGGCGAGCAGATTGAAGAGAAGCTCACTCCAGAGGCATTTGAATCTATTGTGATGGCATTCCATGCGAATGACTTGCAGATACCGCTAGACAAAGACCATGCGAGCTTGAAAGAGCCGCTCAACAGAGACACACAAGCATATGGCTGGATAAAGGACTTGCGCTTGATGAGCGGCGGTGCAGACGACTACAACGGCCTGTACGCTAAGATAGAGTGGACGCCAGAAGGCATGGCGCTTGTGACGACAAAGGCATATCGTTTCCTGTCGCCTGTGTTTGTTCTTGGCGAAGATGGCCAGCCAACACAGCTAGTCAATGTCGCATTGACCAACAGGCCAAACTTTGACTTGCCCCCGATTTTCAACACAATTTCTGAAGAAGACAACTTAATAGAGGACCCAACTATGGACATGGAAAAGTTCAAAGATGAGATCGTTGAAGCTGTTGTGAACGCATTAGCCGAGAAGAAGGCTGACGAGACGACAGCATGCAACGAAGAAGAGAAGGTCGAAGAGACCAAAGAGACTTCATGCAACGAGACTGCTGAAGAGAAGACCGAAGAAAAGGTCGAAGAGGCCGAAGAGAAGGCTGAAGAGACCAAAGAAGAGGTCAAAGAAGACAAAGAAGACAAAGAAGACAAAGAAGACAAAGAAGACAAAGAAGAGGTCATAAAGCCAGAAGTGCTCAACACGATGCCCACGACTATAACCCCAGAGATCGACAGGCTGGAGCGCGTGGAAGAGTGGCGCAGCATGAAGGGTGATGACCTATTGGCATATGCTTACAAGCGCACATGCAGCAACATGCGCGCAGCAATGAAGTAAGTATATTTTGTACGACAAAGTACACACACATTTAACTTAATAACTTGACAACAAAGGAAAATTTGACATGGCATTATTTCAAGACATGCAGATCAATGTTGCGGCTGAAAGAGCGGCTATTGGTCTGACAAAGCACATACCTAAGATTGCGGTATTTGCAAAGAACTTTGCGCCTACTGGCGACTTCTACGGCAACGGAGTTGTTGTTCCTGTGCTTGGCAACACACAGGGCGTGACTACACAAGCACCTGGCACACTCACAGCAGACGTCTGGTGCAGCAACTTGGAGCAGGCAGACGGTGTACGCATTCCACTCGACGTAAACTATGTGAAGAGCTATGCAGTGACAGACTACGAAGCTGGCGTAACTGAGCAGAACGATCTCTATCTCGCTGACATGGGATATGCGATCGGTGACTACATCGGCCAGGAAGTTTCAAAGTACGTGTTCCAGACAGCACTCGGCGAAGCTGCTATTTCCGCTGCTGCAGGTGCTGCTATAAGCACACTCTCTGCTGCTATGCCTACCACAAAGACCGGATTCACTGGCCTTCTCTCAGTGGCATGCGCAAAGGGCGTCAACCCATATGACAGCGTGCTAGCACTCAACCCACAGAGCTTTGCTAACCTGCTCGATGCACTTCAGTACCAGGTGTACGGCAGCCAGGATGCAGTGCGCTTTGGTGTTGTCCCAGGATTCGCAGGATTCAAGGACGTTGTCCTCGCACCTGAGCTCACTGGCAACATCAAGGGCCTTATCATTCCTTGGAACACCTTCGGAGTGGTCGCTCGTTGGAACAAGCCTGCTGGCGGCGGACTTGGCATTGTCGATGCTTACCCTGAAGTTGATGAGAAGACTGGATTCCCATTCGGATTCCGCGCATTCTACCACAACTGCAAGGGCGCACTCATATTCGGCGGAGACGTACTCTTCGGCGCAAAGATCGTGCAAAAGGGCATTATACCGCTCATGTAATGACAACCACGAAAGCGGCATGACTAAGAAGATGGCTGGCTAGAGAGATCTAGCTGGCCATTTTTCTGCTGCGAAGTAATTATATTACATGTACGTGACAAGAGACGACAGATATGAAGACGACAAATAAAAATATCTGCAACGGTGCCAAAGTGAGAAAAAACCCGCTGCGAGATGAATTCTACACGACAGCGGAGACAGCAGACAGGATGCTGACATTTGTTGTCCCAAGCGAGTTTGCTGGCAAGCGTGTGTACTGCAATTGCGATGGGCCAGATAGCGAGATATACAAGATGTTCAAGCGAAGATTTGCTGAGCTTGGACTGAAGAGCCTGCTGGCGACAAAGTACGTGCCTGGCGGGCATGGTGTGAAGACATTCTTTGACGGCCAGGCAGAGACAATGTCTGAGCTAGACGGCAACGGCGACTGTTTCAGTGACGAGTGCAAAGCATTTCTGGCAGATGTTGACATTGTTGCCACCAACCCGCCATTCTCTCGCATGGGCGACTGGATACCAGACATGATAGATGCTGGCAAAGACATTGTTGTGATATACAATGTGATGAACTTGATGTACAAGCGAGTAAAGCCTATTTTCTTGGCTGGAAGATTTTCTAGCGCATCTGGATATCCTGATGGAGCAGCATTCAATGTAAACTACCCTATTCCACATATTGCATACTGTACCGTTAGATCAGTGACAACTTTGAAGTGTGAAGACATTTAGACACAACCAGCTGCTACAACAGCAGAGCTTGAAGCAAAAGGCAAACTTAACAAAGATGACGCAACAGGCGAGATGGAAGTTAGATATATCAAACATGTGCCCATAGACCTAGAAGGCACTTGTCTGGTGCCAATGAGCTGTCTGCTAAGCAGCAAATTCAAAGAGACACATGAGATACTTGGATGGAGCAACCAAGTGAAAGTGAACGGCAAACATAGATTTTTCAGGATACGAGTGAGACGGAGGACAGCAGATGAGCAACTTGACAGTGCAGACGCCTAAGAAAGGGTCACTTAGCGTCCCGAACAACCACAACAGCTAGCTAGCGCCCAAGCTAAGCGCGCGGTACAAGAAGAGCCAGATACAAGAAGTGATCGAGAAGGCCCATGGCATGACTGCAACGATATGCCATGCGCTTGACTGCACGCACTAGCAATTCTATGTGTATCTGCGCAAGCACCCGGACCTGAAGAAGCTGCAGGAAGACTGCCGCTAGGACATGATAGACAAAGCAGAGGCTGTCATCATGGACAACTTGGAGAGCCCAAGCGAGATGACCAGGCAGAAAGCCGCTGAATTCATCTTGTCGAGACTAGGCGGGGCAAGAGGCTGGGGGACTAACCCAATGATTGGCGTGCAGATAAACTCGAACGACTAGACAAAGACTATACAAGCGATATTTGGCATAGACTAGGGGAACAATGAAATTTGACTGCATAATCATGAACCCGCCATACCAGCGGAATTTGCACTTGAAGATCCTTGCTGAGGCGATCAAGCATTTGAAGGATGATGGGACATGCGTGAACTTGAGCCCGGTAAGATGGCTGCAGGATCCACTTGCTAAGTATAAGAAGACATGTGATTTGAAGCGGTTTGAAGAAAGTGTTGCCAAGCATATTGAGAGCTTAGAAGTCATTGACCAAACTAGTTCAAATAATCTGTTCAACATTGTTTTCAATGCCCAGCTAGCAGTATACAAATGCTCTTCGGCAATTTTCAATAAAGACTTGTCAACACCAAAGCAGAAGATTGTGCAGAGCATTGCCGGAAAGATTTTTGCTAAAACAGTCGTGCCAAAGATTGTTCAATATAAAGATTCAGCCAAGAAAACTTTTGTTCCAATTTGCTTGATGTGCGGCCATGTTGACATAAATGAACAAGGCAGCAACAAATTCTTTATTGCAAGATATCGCTACAAATACTTTGTTGATGGAAAATGCATGTGTGAGAGATTCTTAAATCAGACACCAGAGCAGTGCAAATCTTACAACATACCTTCCTTTGACAATGTGCTAGTCATAGAGTGCGGGGATGAAAAAGAGGCTAAGGCACTTTTCAATTGGATATCTTCACCAATATTTGAAGCAATAATGAAGCTCTTTATGACTGATTCACATATAAACCCAAAATTTCTCCCTTGGCTTGGTGAAGCAACAAATCCTCGCACTGGCCTGAAGGGCTATGAAGGAGAGTGGACAGATGAAGACCTCTTTCAATTTTTTCAGATATCAGATGATGAGCGAAAAGTCATTGAAGACACAATGAAGAAGTATGAAGCTAAGTGATGACATAAAAGCGAAAATCCAAGCTGAGTACGACACTTGGCAAGCTGGACAGTATGCTGGAAAGTCGAAAGAAGAACGCCAGGCTAAAGGGCAGTTCTTCACGCCACCACCATTGACTATCAAGATGCTTGAGAAATTTGACACAGTCAAAGACAAAGACATTCTTGATCCGACGCTTGGCGCTGGTGGTCTGATTGCTGCAGCTGTGATTGCTGGCGCAGATCCATCAAAGTGCTATGGCATTGAGCTAGACGAAGAAGTGCTGGCATATGCTAAGACAAGACTAGCAAAGCTTGGGGTGCCAGACGAAAATTTGAAGTGTGGCAATGTCCTAGACGAGCAAACGTGGGCATTCTAAGCAGCGAACAGTAAACGGGTCCACTTAGCCCAAATAGCTCGGCGCTGACTGGATGCGCTGGATGATGGCCTGGCGAAATTCTGGCGAAACTCTGCGAAATCTGTCGGCGAAACTGTCTAAAAGTGGGCGCTTGCGCCGAGGAAGAAAACAAACGAGGACAACGGGCAAGGCCCAAGCCAACAACACCAGACAAACAGCACCATACTTTGTTCACATAGCAAGTGGATAGAAGACAAGCTAAAGTGACGTCTTGGCTGAGCTTGCTCATGCCAAGCGTCCTGTTGGACAGCTTGCTGGCCAACAGCTGGCAGGTTTTCTTTGCAGCAAACGAGGAGACAAACGGAAAACAAACAGGAGATACTGGCGAACAAACCTGGAGGTTTGTGAGCATAGCTGGCCATTAATTTGCGATTGTTGTTTGGTTTGCTATTGGATCTGCAATATGCGTTGTCGCAAGCGCCACCGCAGACACATGCTGGATGTCCGCAAGCGTCCACCAGCATGATGTCATCTCGTTTGCTTGTGCTAGACTAGCTAGTGGTTGTCTATTGCTAGCAGCTAGTCTTGCTCTATTGTATTGCAAATTGTTTTGCAACTACATATATAATAACTATTTTTTCTCACAATTTTGTATACCATAAAAATGAAAAAAATTCATTTTTTTTTCAAGACCAGCTTAGCTCTATTGTTTTGCAACTACATATGTATTACTAACATCAGCTTGGAAAATTATTCCATATTTTTGAAAAAAAATTCATTTTTTTTTGGAGACTAACTTAGCACTATTGTTTAGCACCTATATCTATAATATCTATTTTTTCGAGCAAAAAATATAACCAACTTTTTGAAAAAAAAATGAATTTTTTCAAGACTAGCTATAATGTGACATTTTGTCACACCTGAAAATTTTTTAAAATTTTTTTCAAAACTGCATAAGTTTTCGATGTTCAAAAAGTAATTATATTATGCAAGATCAAATAGGGACAGATGATTTTGTCGCTATAGAGAAAGGGTTTTCCTATTTGACTTTCTCTATAGCGATATTTCTATATCAAATTGGATAAATTAGGAAATTAAGATGATAATTGACAAAAACGTATGGGACAAAGTTGGCGGAATCGTTGAAGCCACATTTGTCAACATTGTGCACAAAAGCACACTGCCAAAAAACTTTGACAAGAATGAGCTTAAGAGCATTTGCTACTTAGAGTGCGGATATTTGATCGGACGCTACAAGCCAGGCCCCATAGCATTGACGTCCTACGTATATGAGTTTCTCTACAAGAGAGTTGTAATAAGAGCATGGAAAGAGTGGCATAAAGCATAGGAAATGTTGTTGATGCTGAAAGACGAGACTGCCGCCTAGGAGAAAGACGATGAAGAAGAGATTGTCCACCACTAGCATGGCGAGGCAGACCTTGACGAATACAAAAGCCTATCTGCCCACTTGGAGGACAAAGATCTATGCGAGAAAGTGATAGAGATAGCTATAAAGAACGGGCTAGAAGATATTGCCAAATGTCTTGAAGAAGAGCTGACCTATAGAGAAATAGCTGCAAAGCTTGGCTGTTCACTAAGAACAATAGAGAAGAAGATAGCAAAACTTCGCGAACTCTGCAAGGAGCTATGAAAGAGAGGCGCAGAATGAAGTTCACAGAGAGATTCAAGACAAGAGAAGAGATGAAGAAGTATGTGCTGAGCCGAATATCTGAGATCCGTTGGGAGACTAGCTCGCCTGATGACAACTGGGCCGACACAGAGTGCCTTGAAGGCCGCAAGAAGACGGATGAGCTGCTTGATGACGATGAGTTTCTTCATGACTACTGCCGCTTGATCTATGAAGACGATGAGTTTGAGCATTCGCTGGCACGCTTTAGCTCAGAGAAGCATAGAAGCGCCCAAGACAGACGTGCGACAAAGATTATGGCCAAATATGGGCTGCCATGCATTGAATATTGATTGACAGAAGAAAACTAAGCGAAAGAGTATATAATTACATAAACAACTAACAAAGGAAAACAACGATGCAGATAACAGACGCAACAAAGACAGAAGTCAAGACCAGCGCAAAGAGCTGGACCGGCCATATAAAGGGCATATACAAGCACATCTCAAAGAAAGGCAACACGTGGTACAGCGTGCTGCTAGATGGCAGCGAGATATTCGCGTTGTCCGAGAAGCAATATCTAAAGCACGAGCAGACATTCGCTGACCTGTCTGCCGGGCAAGAAGTGCGGGTCTACTATTTCTCGAACATTGGCGCAAACAAGCAGGAGTGGCGCAACATAATCGGGCTGTCAACCAACTTTGACCCACCCGCAGACGACCTGCCGTTCTGACAAGCGCCGAGTAATTACAGCTATGCTTACATACATTGACAAGATGCCGCCATATGAACGCTAGCTGCTATTAGTCGCAAACTAGGCTATACAACGTTCCCCAGACATAAATGTGCAGCAGAAGACCCGCATAGAGGCGAAGTTCCAAGACATAGTGAAGATTTTTGTCGAGAAGACAGGAGAATCAGATGAAGTGCATAGTTAAGAAAATATTGCTCAAGCAGATAGACCAGGTGCTGGAGAGCAATGACATAGGGGCAAAGACATAGACATTGGGCAGATGGCTAGACCGGGCAAAAAGCATAGTCGCATTGCTAGAGAGAGCAACAACGGCATTGGCAGACAACAAATTGACAGAAGACGAGCTAGACGAGATAAAAGCGAAAATTGACAAAATAATTGTGGATTGGTGACGTAAAAAGAGTAATATATATCTAGACAGATGTGGAGTTGTGTTTCCAAATTTGTTTGGTTTGTTTGATTGTTTGTTTGTTAATCCAGATGCTGCAGAAGAAATTCTGCAGCATTTTTTTTCACTTTTTCCCCAAAATATATAATTTTTTGACGCGAAAAAAGTAAGTAATATTGTTAGAACGAATAGATCTAGCGCAAAACAAACAAACTAAAGGACAAGCAAAAATGAAAAAAGACACATACAAATCAATTGGCACACTTTGGATGCCAGTAAAAGACCACGAAGCAGAATATGACATTGACATGGAGACGGGCGCTATAAAGGCCCACTACAACACGACATATGTCTGCAAGAAGTACGGCAAGCTAGTCACTGTGCACCGCAGCAGCAAGAAGACGCTGAAAGGCACAGTGACTAGCCGCGGATATGTGCAGGTGGTTTTGGCAAAAGGCAAGCGCAAAGAAGACAGATTTGGCAAGTTCCGCTATGTGCATGATCTTGTTGCAGAGCTAGTATGGGAGAAGCCAGCCGAGCAAGAGTACTACACAAAGCATGCGCGCAAAGTGCAAGTATACCACTTGGATGGAGACAAAGAGAACAACGCCTGGTGGAATCTAGCATGGAGAGTTGTCCTTGGCGATGGAGAAGGAACATGGTATCCGCCACGCAAGATGACAAAAGAATTCAAGAAGATCTACGACGAAGCTCTTGCAGAGAGAGGTGAAGAATGGACATTGGCATGATAGCGACAGCGATATTGACCTGCGCAGTGGCATTCATGTTTTTCATCATGGGCATACTGGTCATCAAAGAGACGTTCTTTGACGACAAAAACTATAAAATCAGGGCTGAAGCGCTTGAACGTGAGCTTGACGCTGTACGACAGCAGAGATTTGCTGAGCATATGGCTGAGATAGAAGACATGAAGCAAAGCACGCAAGAGAGCTTAGAACAGCTAGAAGCACTTAGACAGAAGACAGCATGAAGAACATCCACAACAACTTGAAGCATTTCATATGCCACCACTTCGCTGACCAGGCCTGGCAAGATCCAGACCTGGCCAGCAGCATTTACGTGCATGTGGATTTGAGCAAATAGCCAGACAATGACAAGCTCAACGAGAGCAGCATAGTGGCATGGCTAGAAGACCACTCATGGAAAGACGCCATGAAGACATTCATAGGCATTGGCCACTACCGCAGATGGCTAGACATGAGCAAGATTGACGTGCTTGACAGCAGCAAAGCATATGTGCACAACGAGCCGCAGCCAGCGCCCCCAAGGCAGATATGGCATTTGTACCACAGCAAAGAGTACTTAGACGAGTTTCTTAGACAGCTGAAGCTAGCTGACTGCAAGACATACGAGGCATTCAACAGATGGCTAGACGACCCAAAGACGACTAGATTCTGCCCCACACGCAGCTTGATGGTATTGCCAAAGAAGAGTTTCTGCGATTGGATGAAGTTCGCCAAACACATGGCCACTCTAGCATTGCTGACGGCAGACAAGACAAAGCACTTGGATATTTGGCAAGACAGATACCAGAAGCGCCAGCCAGGATTCATGATGGAGCGATTGACGTCATTTTGGCTGTCTGAGCGCAGCGGACTACAGCTTGAGGACACACCTATGATAGAGAAGCATATATTCAGCCCAGTGCAGCGCATGTTCCGTTCATGTGTTGTCGCTATACAGAAGGACGAGACCAACCTAGACGAGTGGGCAAAGTGGCACCTAGACGTCTGCGGATTCTGGAAGATTGTGCTGTTCAACGACGGCTGCAGTGAGCACATTTTCCCGCCAGGCATTCACGAGCGAGTGGTATAGCTGCCCGCATTGCACAGACTGCGCACGCTGCCAGCATAGTTCACATGCTACAACTATTTTCTGCAGGTGATGAGCAAAGACTTTGACGCAGCATTGTTCATAGACTTGGATGAGTACTTGAATTTGCATGGCAAGACCATAGAAGAGCATATGTGGGCAACTGGCCAGTGCATTACCAGGTCATTCAACTGGGTGTACTATGGCAGCAAAGTTGTCGGGAATTTCCCCAAAGACAGCCTAATAAAGCGTTTCAAGTACAGGGCATTTACGCCTAACAAGCATGTGAAGATGCTAGTTGACCTACGCCTGCACAGATTGAATCCACATCTCAAGATGATCTTTACCAACCCACACAGCATATGGACTGGCGAGTACCAGACATACATGCCGTCTTTGAACGGGTCTGGCCAAGAGATGCCAGGCGGGCCATATTTCGAGACTACATTTGACATAAACACGACGCCATACATCGCGCATTACTACTGCAAGACAAAAGAAGAGTTTGCAAAGAAGATCGCAAGAGGCAGAGCTGACGATTTTGAAGAGAGCGGCTAGCAATACTACAGACAAGAGCAGCACATGTGGGACGAGTTTGAAAAGTGCGACAGAAATGACATATACGATGACGAGATGGCGAGGGCATTGCAATGAAAGACGACGAGACGACAAAGTGCATGCTGCAAGACTTCCAAAGCACTGGCAAAGTGAGCATGCCACTAGTCAAGCGGCTATGCAGCTTGTTTGACCAGGCAAGAGGGCGATGGGAAGCTAAGTACTTGGACAAAAGATAGAGCGCAGACCACATTGAAGAGGTCATGCATTGGACTTTGCTGAAGACTATTTCGTACATATTGAAGCACAACAAAGCGGGCATGCTGACTATTCTGAACGGCTGCCCGCCAGCATGGCAGCTAAGATGGCGCATAGTCCGTTTTGCCATGCAGATGATCGGATACAATTGGCGGCAGTGGCAGAAGAACAAAGGCAAAGACGGCTGGCTAGAAAAGCGCCTGGCAAAGCAGATGGCAAAGCCGACCACACAGCATGTCGAGAACGCATTGAATGAGCACTTTGAGTGACATATTCTTGCCATACTAGCTAGACTTCCTGCGAAGCAATTACCGCAGGAAGATATGGCTGTCTGCACGCCAAGTGGGGAAAAGTTTCGCTACAGCCGCATTGCTTACAGAACGAGCGCTAGAGAAGAAGAACGGCCTCTCGCTGTGCATATCTACAGGCGCGAGAGCTGCCAGCGAGATCGTGAAGAAGTGCGGCATGTTCGCAGAGGCTGTGAAGAAGCTGTCCAACGGCGCAATTGACTACACTATTGGGTACGACCACATCAACTTCAGCAACGGGTCACGTGTGATGAGCTTGCCCAGCACAACAGACGGCGCAAACTTGAGAGGCTACACAGCGCAATGTGTATGCATAGACGAAGCAGCATATGTCCCGCATTTAGACGACATCATGCAGGCCATAGCGCCTACTTTGACGAGAGACAAGACTGCAGAGCTAGTCATGACAAGCACTCCCGCAGGGAAGAACGGCTATTTCTACGACCGCTGGACTGCTGCCAAAGACGACCCGAGCTGGTACACATAGACGACGACTATACATCAAGCTATTGCTGCTGGCCTGCCTGTTGACCTAGACGACCTGCGCACTCTCTGCCCAGACCCAGACAGATTTGCCCAAGAGTACGAGTGCATGTTCCAAGAAGAGATGGGCAGCTGGCTGGCAGACAGCGACCTGGTCTTTGAAGACTTCGGCTAGATAGCTGGCCCATGCTGGCTGGGACTAGACGTCGGCGTCAAGCACGACAGCTCAGGACTAGTCGTCGCTGCAGAGAAGAACGGCATTCTATACTTTGACTGGCTGGCATACATGCGGCAGACTTCGTTCCAAGACCAGCTAGACACTGTCCGACAGATATGCCGAGACAGGAACATTCAGGCAGGATATGTGGACCAGGTCGGCATTGGATATGGCCTGGCAGAGCGCATATAGAGGGAAGTGCACTCAAAGGTGAAGGGATTCTCTTGGACAGGCACGAACAAGACACCCGCATATGAGGCATTCAAGGCAGACGTGATACAAAGGAAGATAATTTTCTCTAAGAGATTTGAAGACATGCTGAGAGAGGACATTCGCATGGTCAGCCGCATAGTGACGCCAGACGGAAAGACAAAGTACTCGGCTGCCAGGTCAAACTTAGGCCACGGAGACATATCTAGCGCATTAGTCTTGGCGCACTAGGCCTGGCGAGACATGCCCCGCAACATGACTATGCCTATAGCAGTGGGATTTACATCGCTATTCTAACGTCAAAGTAAGTATACAAACATGGAACTAAGTGCATTCAGGAATTTATTTGGGGACCTGCAGGAGTACGTCTGCAGCATTTTGAACCAAGATGAGCTGTTGTCTGCCATGGGCGCAGAGTTCTACTCTGAGAACAGCCTAGACATTGAGTACCAGGTCAAGACAGCACTGGCAAAGACTGGCCTGGCATGCTTGGTCTTGACCCCGCGAGCAACGTACCAGGGCCACAACGGCATTCAGCAGACGTTCACATGCGATGAGCTGACGCTGCAGATCGTTGAAAACCCGGTGGTCAACAGGCCGCGTCTTAAGAGAGACAACTTGGACCACGGCACTGCTATGGACATCGCGAAGCAGGCGAGTGACAGACTTGCTGGCCCGCAAGGCGGATATTTCGGCAAATTCACGACTAAGCGCATACAAGAGGCTGAGCAAAGCGGCCTGCTAGTTGTCACAGCGACATTTGGATGCACTGTCTACGAGACATTGTCTGCTGTGCTGTCTGGCGATCTTTCTGGCAATTGGGTCGAAGTGCCGTTTGTCCGCATGAGCGAGCTAAGCGACTGGATAGACGACTATCTGTCTACACATGTGCCTGTTCCAGAAGTGAGCGGATATCTGCCGTTGTCTGGCGGCATGATGACCGGTGCCATAAGCGCATTCTCAAACGCCACGACTATAGACTGGGGGTACGACGGCAGCTTGGCAGCTGGCACGCCTGGCGTTGAGATAAGGACCGCCGGAGAAGATGGCTATTACAGACTGCCAGCACAAGACGGCAGCGGAGGCCCGTCAGAGTACGACGTCATGCGAAGGAAGGACTTGCCGTCTGTTGACATCCCAACGAAGGTGAGCGAGCTGAGCAACGACGTCGGATACATCACGAGCGCGCAGGTCATACCGGCGGAAATTTGGGCCGAAAGTTTGTCCGGATACGCGCTTAGGGCATGGCAGTCACATTGGATGCTGCCGTCATTAAACTGGGGGACATTAAGAACAGCTTTAAACGAAGACGCTGGATACTTGTATTTAGTATACAATGACCGTCTGCGCGCTGTTTTCAATGCCCCGTATGACTGGAGCTTGTCGAGTTTCTAGGGAACATAGTTTTCGCCGCCAGTTACAATGAAGTATAGTTGGTGGCCGAATGTAATTATTAGACGAGGCGGCCGCCTATAGAACATTTCGCGCGGATGGGGCTGGAACGGGACATATGGCAATAACATCTACTTTATTCATACGGCCGAATCACTCACAGCAGGATATAATTTGCCGTCAACACAGACGCCTGACAAATTTTATACTTTCGCCGGAAATACTTCATATACGATAAAGTCGATAACCTTAACGGAAAACCAGCTGAGCATAGACACCTACGACGGACAGACCGGTGTAATAGAATGCGCATGTCTAAGCACCGGAACAGCATATAAAGATAAGGCTATTCCGTTCATGGACGAGGTGGTTCCGTATAACAATACTTCGCCGCTGACCGTGACAGTGCCCTACGACTACGGCTTTACGCTTTAGACGCCTAACGGGATTCCGCTGATATAGACCATAGACCTTAACCGGACCTCGATAAACAGCCTCAGCGCCGGAAACGTCGAAGTGGGCGGCAGCGTGGCGAAGTACCCCGGCGCAGGCGTC
>Ga0256407_10010285_pt1 | contig 13195 bp, 7 predicted proteins | sample RumenRJG_04DNA_FD_193489 | JGI IMG/M metagenome (GOLD analysis project Ga0256407, IMG submission 193489) | Bovine rumen microbial communities from Lethbridge, Alberta, Canada - RJG_04 | ecosystem: Host-associated > Mammals > Digestive system > Stomach > Rumen | place: Canada: Alberta | collected... | reverse complement strand
CGCGATTCGTTGCTCGACGCTTCGTATATCTATCCCACACATGGTGACCAGATCATCGAGTTGGCTGTCAATATCCTCGAAGGAAGGCCCTACGAGAAGGAGACGTTGCTGATGTCGGCCCTGGTCACCCGCGACAATGCCAAGGTGCTGCTGATGGAGAGTGAGGAAATCATGCGCCAGGCTAACCAACTGGAGTCCTTGCATAAGAAGGCCAACAACTACCTGCATGAACTTGACACGCAGCGCATCATCAACTGGCTGGCTATCAGTATCATTGTGCTATTGATCGTGGTGTTCGTTCTCTTCTACCTTTACCACCTCCGCAAGATTGCCTTCCAGAGGGAGCGTGTGGTCAATACGCTATGGCATCTCAAGCCAGAAGTTAGCACTGCTCCCGCTGATGCCGGTGTTGATTCGGATTTGAAATCCGTATCTCATGAGTCGGACATTTCAACTCCCCACCAGCCTCAATCCGAAAGTTCCTCTGTTGCCGAGGAGGACGAGCCGGAAACGGTGTCGCTGTTTATCACCCGCTTCAAGGAGGTCATCGAGGCTCGCCTGGAGAACAGCAACGTCAGTGTAGAGGACCTTGCAGCCGACATGAACCTGAGCCGTGTGCAACTCTATCGCAAGGTGAAGGCCGTCACAGGCTCGTCGCCCGTGGAACTGCTGCGCACCGCCCGCCTGAATCGCGCCTACCAGATGCTGCTGACCACCGACAAGAGCGTCTCTGAGGTGGCCTACGCCGTAGGCTTTACCGCGCCCTCATATTTCACCAAGTGCTTTAAGGAAGAATACGGCAAGGTGCCGGGCGACGTGAGGAGATAGCGACGCGCAGTCTGTGAAATATCGTTCATTCCATCGCAAAAATGTTACATCGCAACATTAATTGCACGGGATGAACGATATTTTTATGCTTTCGTGCCATTTAGTTCATACTTTTGCGACACATTTCTAACCAAAGTATTAACTAAAAACAAAAGCAAATGAAACAAATGAAGCGATTCATTCTTGCTCAGGCGAGCGTCTCGAAGAGACGGTTGCTGGGTTTCCTCTCGCTGATGCTGTGTACCGTGATGTACGCGCAGACAGAGATTACGGGAACGGTGGTCGATGAAACCGGCGAAGGGATCATCGGTGCTACCGTGATGGAGAAGGGGACGTCGAACGGTACGTTGACCGACTTCGACGGCAACTTCAAGTTAAAGGTGCAGGCCGGCAAGACGCTGGTCTTCTCGTACATCGGCTATCTGACACAAGAACTGCCTGCCCAGAAGGGCATGAAGGTGACACTGCAGGAGGATGCCCTGTCGCTGAACGAGGTGGTGGTGACGGGTTATACCACCCAGCGTAAGGCCGACCTGACCGGTGCCGTATCGGTAGTCAGCGTCAGCGAACTTGCCAAGCAGAACGAGAACAACCCGATGAAGGCCATGCAGGGTCGTGTGCCCGGCATGAACATCTCTGCCGACGGTTCGCCCTCGGGTTCGGCAACGGTGCGTATCCGTGGTGTCGGCACGCTGAACAACAACGACCCTCTGTACATCATCGATGGTGTTCCCACAAAGGCCAGTATGCATGAGTTGAACGGTAACGACATCGAGAGCATCCAGGTGCTGAAGGATGCCGCCTCGGCCTCTATCTACGGTTCGCGTGCCGCCAACGGTGTGATCATCATCACCACCAAGAAAGGAAAGGAAGGCAAGATCAAGATTGACTTCGACGCCAGTTTGTCAGTGCAGACCTACGCCCACAAGATGGAGGTGCTCAATGCCAAGGAGTACGGCCAGGTGCTGTGGGGCGCTTACGTGAACGACGGCCTGGACCCCAACCGCAACAGTTTGGGCTATAACTTCGACTGGGGCTATGACGCACAGGGCCATCCCGTGCTGAACAACGTAGGCCTGGACAAGTATCTGGATGCCGCCGGCACCACCCCAGCCGCTGACACCGACTGGTTCAAGGAGACCACCCGCACAGGTTTGATTCAGCAGTACAACGTATCGCTGAGCAATGGTTCAGAGAAGGGCTCTTCTTTCTTCTCGCTGGGCTATTATAAGAATAAAGGCATTATCAAGAATTCCGACTTCGAGCGTTTCTCGGCCCGTATGAATACCGAGTACAAACTGCTGAAGATGAAGGATCTGGACGTGCTGACCGTTGGTGAGCACTTCACCCTGAACCGCACCAGCGAGGTGCAGGCTCCTGGAGGATTCCTGCAGAACGTGCTGCAGTTCAACCCCTCGCTGCCGGTATATACCACGAAGGGCGAGTTTGCCGGTCCTGTAGACGGCTATCCTGACCGCGAGAACCCCGTGGCCCGTCTGGAGCGTAACAAAGACAACCGCTACACCTACTGGCGCCTGTTTGGCGATGCCTATCTGGACATCAACCCCATGAAGGATTTCCATATCCGTTCGACCTTCGGTCTGGACTATGCCCAGAAGGAGCAGCGCATCTTCACCTATCCTGTCACCGAGGGTACGGTTGCCAACAAGACGAATGCCGTGGAGCCCAAGCAGGAGCACTGGGTGAAGTGGATGTGGAACGCCATTGCCACCTACAATTTAGAGATTGGCAAGCATCGTGGTGACGCCATGATTGGTATGGAGTTGAACCGCGAGGACGACCGCTACTTCAGCGGCAAGCGTTACGACTTTGCCGTGTTGGATCCCGACTACATGTGGCCTAACGCCGGTGTTGGCGAGACAGAGGCTTACGGTGGTGGCGAAGGCTTCACGCTGACCTCTTTCTTCGGCAAACTCAACTATACTTACGACGAGAGATACATGGCCAGTTTCACGCTGCGTCGTGACGGTTCGAGCCGTTTCGGTAGGAACAACCGCTATGGTACGTTCCCCTCGGTCAGTGCCGGCTGGCGCATCAGCGAGGAAGGCTTCATGAAGGAAATGACCTGGCTCGACAACCTGAAACTCCGTGCTTCATGGGGTCAGACGGGTAACCAGGAGATTCCCGTCATTGCCCGCTACACACTCTACGAGAGCAACTACGGCGAAGCACAGTTCGGCGGACAGAGTTATGGCACCAGTTACGACATCGAGGGCACGAACGGCGGCAAGCAACTGCCCAGCGGTTTCCGTCGCACCCGTCTCGGCAACGACGACCTGAAGTGGGAGACCACCACGCAGACCAACCTCGGCTTGGACTTCGGCCTGTTCCATAACGCCCTGTACGGTTCGTTCGAATGGTACTACAAGAAGACCACCGACATTCTCGTGGATATGCCCGCCATCGGTGTGATGGGCGAGGGTGCTTCACAGTGGATCAATGCCGGCGAGGTGAAGAACAAGGGTGTTGAGTTCAACATCGGCTATCGTGGTGAAATCGACAAGTTCTCCTACGACATCACCGGCAACATCGGCACTTATCGCAACGAGGTGACGAAGTTGCCCGAGACCGTGGCATCCAATGGAACCTTCGGCGGCAACGGCGTGAAGAGCGTGGTGGGACATCCCATGGGAGCCCAGGTGGGCTACATCTACGACGGTATCTTCTGCAACCAGCAGGAGGTGGATAACCACGCCGTACAGAACGGTGCCGGTGTAGGCCGCATCCGTTGGAAGGACCTCAATAACGACGGCGTCATCAACGAGTCAGACCAGGACTGGATCTACTCTCCCGTTCCCGACTTCACCTGGGGTCTTAACATCTACCTGCAGTATAAGGACTTCGACTTCACCATGTTCTGGCAGGGTGCGCAGGGTGTTGACGTCATCACCGACCTGAAGCGCGAGACCGACCTTTGGCAGGGCCTTAACATTTCTAACCTGAACAAGGGCCAGCGCCTGCTCGACGCATGGACACCCGCCAATGCCGGCTCTACCATCCCCGCACTGAGCACGATGGACAACAACAACGAGAAGCGCGTGTCGAGTTATTTCGTAGAGAACGGCTCATACGCCAAACTGCGCACCGTGCAGTTGGGCTACAACCTGCCCAAGAGCCTGGCGGAGAAGATCTACATGACACGTGTCCGTTTCTATCTGTCAGCCCAGAACCTGCTGACCATCAAGAGCAAGAAGTTTACGGGTGTTGATCCGGAGAATGCCAACTTCGGCTATCCTATTCCTCTGAACGTAACCTTCGGTCTCAATGTTTCATTTTAATTAGATATTAGTAATTATGATTACCAAGACATATAGAAGACTTCTGATAGGTGCAGCATTTATCGTTTGTCATTTATCATTTAGTATAGCACTCACCAGTTGCGAGAGTTTCCTTGACGAGCATGTGCCGCAGGGAACGCTGAGCGACGAACAGGTGAAGACGGAGGAGAATGCAGAGGCCATGGTGGTGTCAGCGTATGCCATCTTTACCACGGCTGAAGATATTAACTCTTCGTTCTCGATGTGGAACTTTGAGGTGCGTTCCGACGATGCCTACAAGGGCGGCTCAGGCCCTGGCGACGGCGACGTGTTCCATCAACTGGAGATCCAGCAAGGTGTGCTCACCACCAACTGGAACATCAACGACATGTGGGTGCGACTGTACAATAGCCTGTCGCGTGTGAACAGTGCCATTGCCCTGCTGAATGCCAGCGACTACGACATGAAGCAGCAGCGCCTGGCCGAGATGAAGTTCCTGCGCGCATACGGTCACTTCCTGCTGAAGCGCCTGTATAAGCATATTCCGTTTGTTACCAACGAGAACCTGACTTACGACGAGTACAACAACCTGTCGAACCATGAATATACCAACGACGAGGGTTGGCAGCAGATTATCAACGACCTTGAGGAGGCATACAAGGTGCTGCCTGAGAAGCAGGCCGACAAGGGCCGTCCCACAAAGGCTGCCGCTGCCGCTTTCCTGGCAAAGGTCTATCTCTACAAGGCTTATCATCAGGACGATGAGAACAACAACCAGGTGACCAGCATCAACCAGGATGAGTTGCAGAAGGTCATTGAATACACCAATCCCGCACTGTATGCCAACTATGGCCTGGAGGCTGACATCCACAACAACTTCCGTCCCGAGGAGCAGTTTGAGAACGGCATTGAGAGCATCTGGGCTATCCAGTATTCTCGCAACGATGGTTCTACGTTTGGTAACCTGAACTGGAGTTACGGACTGATTCCTCCCAACATCCCTGGCGCTACCGATGGCGGTACCGACTTCTTCAAGCCTTCACAGAATCTGGTGAACGCTTTCCGTACCGGTGCCGACGGTCTGCCCCTGCTTGACACATTCAATCAGAAGGACTACGATATGGCTGTCGACAATGCAGACCCACGTCTGTTCCTGACAGTAGGTATGCCTGGCCTGCCTTATATGTTCAACAAGAACTTCATGATGGACAAGACCAGCGTGTGGAGCCGTTCTGGTGGCGTCTACGGCTACTATGTATCGCTGAAGCAGAATATCGATCCTGCACTCATCGGCGAGTACCTTATCAAAGGTTCCTACTGGGCTTCTCCAATGAACCGAATCGTGTTCCGCTATGCCGACGTGCTGCTGATGCGTGCCGAGGCGTATGCACAGTTGGGCAACAGCGAGCAGGCCATCAATCTGGTGAACCAGATTCGCCAGCGTGCCGCCGGCAGCACCCAGATGATAGGCAGTTATCAGAACACGTATGGCGTGAAGATGTATGTCACCCCGTATAAGGGTGCTTACAGCAAAGAGGAGACGGTGAAGATCGTGAAGATGGAGCGCCGCCTGGAGATGGCTATGGAGTCTGAGCGCTTCTTCGACCTTGTTCGCTGGGGCGATGCTGCCAACGTGCTGAACAAGTACTATGCTGAAGAGATTGACAACTGCGCACTGTACAGCGATGCCCATTTCACTGCCAACAAGGGTGAATACCTGCCCATACCGTTCGTGCAGATGTCAGCATCGCGCGGCAACTACATTCAAAATTGCGGCAACTGGTAAATAAAAATGAGAAATGATTAATGAGAAATGAGGAATGAATTTCTGATCGTTTCTGAATTATGAATAATGCATTATAAATTATGAATTATATGAAAAAGATATTCAATATATTCTGTGCCCTCTGCCTGGCCCTTGGCTTGTGGTCATGCTCTAGCGACCATGTGAGCGACCTTAGGCTTTCCGGCGACTGCATGGTGGAAGCATTATCGCTCGACGCCTACGAGGGTAATATCGACCTGGCCTCCCGCAGCATCGTGGTTCGCTTGCCGGAGGTGTATGAGACCTCTGCCATGACGGTCAGCAAGTTGTTGCTCTCCGCCGGTGCTACGTGTAATGTGAAGCAGGGTGAGACCCTCGACATGGACAATGCCAAGTCGCTGATTGTTCGCAATGGCGACGTGTCGCTGGAGTGGACACTCTATGTGATGCACGACGAGGCACGTATCTACAGTTTTGTTATCAACGACATCTACACGGGTTCTATCGATGAGTCGAAAAAGACCATTACTGTCTATCTGCCCGGCGGCATGGACCTGAGCAACCTGGTGCCCACCATTTCCTACAGTGCCAATGCCACACTGTCGCCTGCAACGGGTGTCGCCCAGGACTTCACCAATCCTGTGAAGTATAAGGTGACCAACAATTCCGCTGAGAGCGAATATACCGTCACGGTGATCTCCATCGACAAGCCTTCAGCCCTCTTCCTGGGCACGGCTCCCACGATGGAAGACCTCGACCCCGAGGCCAAGGCTGCCTGCCAGTGGATGCTGGGCAATGTTCCCAAGACCCTCTATGCTTCGTTTGCCGACCTTCGTGCCGGAACCATCGACCTCTCTGAGTGCAAGGTGATGTGGTGGCACTTCCACTACGACGGTGGCGTTGACGGTCACGACCAGTTCGTGGCTAAGGCTCCTGAGGCTATGAACACGCTCAACGCGCTTCGTTCGTTCTACGAGAATGGCGGTTCGTTCTTCTTCACACGCTATGCTACGAATGTTCCTTCGTTCATCGGTGTTACTGGCGACGACGAGTGGACCACACCAAACAACTGCTGGGGTCAGAACGAGTTCGAGGCAGAGACCTGCGGCGGTCCTTGGGACTTCCAGATGTACGCCGGACAGCAGGGTCATCCGCTCTGGCAGGGCATCATTGCCGGCGACGATCCTAACCGCGTGTATTGCACCGATGCCGGTTATCACATCACCAACTCTACCGCTCAGTATCACATTGGAACAGACTGGGGTGGCTATGACAACCACGCTGCATGGGAGGCCCGCACGGGTGGCACCATCCTTGGTGTCGGCGGCGACGGTGCCGTGGTAGCATGGGAGTATCCTGCCCACGAAGGCAAGGGTCACGTCATCTGTATCGGTTCTGGCTGCTACGACTGGTTCTCCTACACCTACGAGGCTGGCTACACCGAGAAGTTCCACAAGAACATCGAGATAATTACCTCGAATGCTTTCAACATTTTAACGAAATAACGCATTATGAAAAAGATGTTTAATATATTCTATACCGGTCTGGTGGGCTGCGCCTTGTGCGCAGCAAGCACCGGCTGCAGTGACGACACATATAGTCCTGATCCCGACAAGAACTGGGATGGTACGACGGAGTTTTTCACCCCCACAGAGCCTAACGCACAGCAGACGTACTACAACCCGCAGATTGGCCGCTGTGGCGACCCCATGCCCTTCTACGATGCAAACACCGGCGACTTCAAAGTGCTCTACCTGCAGGAGTACGTCAACAACGGCCCTACCTATCACCCCTTCTGGGCGGTGAGCACCAATGACGGCGCCAACTACGAGTCGCTGGGCGAAATCATCCCCACCGGTTCTTCTGTGATGGATGCCGATGCCGCTCTGGGTACGGGTTGTGCCGTCTATAGCGAGGCCGAAAAGCAGTACTACATCTATTATACTGGCCACAGTTTCCAGGCTGGCAGCGTGCACGAGGTGGTGATGCGTGCCACGTCGCCCGACTTCAAGACATGGACCAAGGACTACCAGTGGACGCTGAAGGGTTCCGACTATAACACTACCACCGACTTCCGCGATCCTCAGGTGTTCAAGGCCGACGACGGAATGTGGCACATGGTCATTGCCGGCAAGTTGAAGTTCCTTGACTTCAAGTCTGCCGACCTGAAGAACTGGGAATATGTAGATCAGTTCAACATGGTATGGGACCGCATGTGCGAGTGCCCCGACATCTTCAAGATGGGCGACTGGTGGTACTTCATCTACAGCGAGGGCTACCGTACCGACTGGAGCCGTAAGGTGAAGTATATGATGGCCAAGAGTTTCCAGGGCCTGAAGGAATGCTTCGGCGACCCGGGCGCCCACTGGCCTCAGGACGGCAAGGAGGGCGTGCTCGACACGCGAGCCTTCTATGCCGGCAAGACAGCCTCCAACGGCACCGACCGCTACATTTGGGGATGGTGCCCCATCCGCGAGGGAGCCACACTCTTCGACAAGAACATCAACGTGGGTGCTGACAGCGAGCCCGCATGGGCCGGTGCACTGGTATGCCACAAAGTCATCCAGCATGCCGACGGTACGCTGACCCTCGGCGCCGTGCCCGCCATTGCCGACAAATACACCAAGAGCCAGTCGCTGAACGTCATGGACAGCAAAGGCTATAACAACGGCACACTCACTGGCGACGATGCCTACGTGCTCTACAACCGACTGGGTGCCTGCAACCACATCTCGTTCACCGTCAAGACTGCCGGCAACTCCGACAAGTTCGGCATCTCCGTAGTACGCAGCACAGACCCTGAGTACTACTACACCATGGTCGTCAATCCCGAGAACGACAACTGGCGCAAGGTGAACTTCGAGGAAGAGGGATTCCGTATCGAGGAAGAGTTCGACGGTACCGAGAAAAAGATCAAAAAGATCTACGGCAAGGGATTCATCCGCGGTATCGACGGCTACGGATTTGCCCGTCCTGCTGACAACACCTACAAGGTGGACATCTACACCGACAACTCCGTGCTCGTCATGTACATCAACGATAACGTATGCTACACCAACCGCATCTACGGTATCACCAAGAACTGCTGGAGCATCAACAACTACGGCGGTACTATCACCGTTAGCGACGTGAAAGTTTATCAACAATAGAAAAGAAAAATATGATGAAGAAATTATTTGTTATCTTATGCCTGATGGCAACAGCCACTATTGTTTCAGCCACCGACGTGTGGGAAGGTTCATACGCCGTTGACTGGAGCAGCACCCTGAAGATTGAGTCCACTAAATTTGCAGACATGAAGGTTGGCGACAAACTCGTCATTGAGTTCATGAATGCAACAGGCGAGGTTATCGAACTTCATAGCAACGGAGGCATGCTGCCAGGCACGCGCTTTGCGCACTTTATCTTCCCTGACCAAAGTAATATTGAGGTGTACGCTACTCCTGCAATGCTTGCAAACCTGAAGAATTATGGCCTTGAGGTCTGCGGTAAGGATTTCACTGCTACCAAAATATGGTATGGTGACGGCAAGGACAACATCGACGAGAACACAGTCTGGAGTGGCTTCTTCTGGATGGATGACTGGAGCACATTGGAAATTGCAAAGACCTCGTTCGACGGCATCAACTGGAACGAATACAAGGCCATCCGCTTCTATTCAGAGGCTAACCGCACCGACTATGTCATCAACGTACTCACCAAGTGGGGCGACGGTGGCAAGTTGGGCGACCAGACCACGATGACCATGACTGCCGGGTATGCCGAACTCAACATTGAGAGCATGGACATGGCTGCCAAACTGGCTGACGTTGACAGGCTCATGGTTCAGTGCAACAAGGAAGGTGGTTCGCCCTTCAACTTCACGGCCATCGTGCTCGTCAAGAAAGAGAGTACGGGTGTCAGCACTATGCAAATGAATAGTGAGAAAGTGAATAGTGATGTTTACAACCTCAATGGTCAGCACATGGTCAATCCCAGCAAAGGAGTGAAGATTGTAAATGGCAAAAAGGTTTTTATTAAGTAAAGGTTAGTAGTTAATTAATTGTTAGTTAATTGGTTAAGAAAAGGATTGTTTTTCAGGATAACATTTTATTAATAACTAAAGACAAATGAAGATGACGAAAAGATGCATAATGACACTGGCAGCAGTCTTGACGCTGACGATGGCCAATGCGCAGACAGTGACACCTCAGGCTTGCGAGCAGAGCATCGTGACGCCGAAGGCCACTGGACGCTATCTGTGGCTGCCCATCCAAGAGTCTGCTCCTGAAGGGAAGGTGCAGGTGATCTTGAACGGCATGTTGCAGATGGAGCAAAACGTGCGTATGGCCCGCGAACAGGTGGACTATTATGTGGCACTTGACTTGCAGCCGTATCAGAACCTGAACGCTCTGAGAGTATGCGTGCAGAACGTGCCGACAGGAAGTGTGTGCTTCAAGAAACTGGCACAGAACGACGATGCTGACTTCGAGTTGATTGAGGAAAAGTTCCGTCCGCTGTACCATCATACGCCCAAGCGTGGATGGATGAACGACCCGAACGGAATGTTCTATATGCCGTCGTCGACGGCAGGCAACGATGGGCAGGCAGGTGCCTGCGATGGCGTGTGGAATCTCTACTACCAGTACAACCCCTACGGTTCCATGTGGGGCAACATGCACTGGGGTCACTCTACCTCTACCGACCTCGTACATTGGAAGGATGAGGGCGTGGCACTGACTCCCGACGTGTGGGGGACGATGTTCAGCGGTTCATGCGTGGTGGATAAGGGCAACATTGTTGCCATGTACACTGCCAGCCGTCCCACTCCCTTTGGCGGTGACGTGCAGGCACAGTGCATCGCCTTCTCCAACGATGGCGGCAAGACATTTGCAAAGAATGAGGGCAACCCCGTGCTGACTGCCGAAGACAAGGACTTCCGTGACCCTCGTCCGTTCTGGAACGAAGACATCAAGGCATGGAACCTCATCCTCGCCGTTGGACAGGAGATGCGTATCTACTCATCGCCAGACCTGAAGCAATGGAAGTACGAGTCGTCTTTCGGCAAGGAATATGGCAATCACGGCGGCGTGTGGGAATGCCCCGACCTTTTCCCCATTGAACATTCAACATTGAACATTGACCATTCTTTGCAAGCAAAGCGAACAAGTTCGAGCGCTGCTGCGCGTAACAATAATGGTCAATCGTCAATGGTCAATGGTCAATCAAAGAAGTGGGTGCTCATCTGCAACATCAACCCAGGCGGCCCCTTTGGCGGATCGGCCACGCAGTATTTCGTCGGCCAGTTCGACGGCCACAAGTTCACCTGCGAGTCGAAGCCGGAGGTGACGAAGTGGCTCGATTATGGCAAGGACCACTATGCCACCGTCTCGTTCTACAACGCTCCTGAGAACCGCCACACCGTGCTGGCATGGATGTCGAACTGGCAGTATGCCAACCAGGTGCCCACCATGCAGTTCCGCTCGGCCAACTCGATAGCCCGCGACCTCGGATTGTTTGAGTACAAGGGTGAGACCTACGTCAGCGTGGTGCCCTCGAAGGAGATGCTGGCAGTGCGCGGCGCAAAGATGAAGCAGCCGACGGAGGCCTGCGAGATTGTCATCGACGTGAAGAAGCAGGCAGAGATTGTGCTCTCGAACGACAAGGGCGAGCAGGTCGTCATGAAATACGACGCTGCCAAGCAGACGTTCAGCATGGATCGCACCAAGAGCGGCGACGTGAGTTTCAGCGGCGACTTCCCCTGCGTGACCGAGGCTCCCACCTACGGCAGCGTCAAGCAACTTCGCCTGTTCATCGACCGCTGTAGCATAGAGGCCTTCGATGCCGATGGCAAAATGTCCATGACCAACCTCGTGTTCCCCACAGAACCCTATAATAATATAAAGGTGAAGGGTGGCAAAGCAACTATTTACGAAATTAAACACTAAAGAAAAATGGGTCAAAACAAATCGATTTATTTGATCCCCGTGATGCTCTGCTTCTTCTGCATGGGCTTCGTGGATCTGGTGGGCATCGCCTCCAACTATGTGAAAGAAGACCTTGCGCTGAACGACTCCGTGGCTAACGTGTTCCCCTCGCTGGTGTTCTTCTGGTTTCTTATCTTCAGCGTTCCTACGGGCATGCTGATGAACAAGATAGGGCGCAAGAATACGGTATTGCTGTCGCTGGTGGTGACGGCGGTGGCACTGCTGTTGCCGCTGTTTGGCGAGACATTCAGCATCATGCTGGTAGCCTTCTCGCTGCTGGGCATCGGCAACGCCCTGATGCAGACATCGCTCAACCCACTGGTATCGACCGTGATGGGTGGCGGCAACCTCGCTTCGACGCTCACCTTCGGACAGTTTGTCAAGGCCATCGCCTCGTTCTCGGCACCTTACCTGGCCATGTGGGGCGCAACGATGGTCATTCCCGAGTTCGGACTGAACTGGCGCGTGCTGTTTGGCATCTTCCTCGTGGTGGGTGTGCTGTCAACCATCTTGCTGTTTGTGACACCTATCGACGAACCAGCCATCGAGGGCAAGCCTTCCACCTTCGTGGAGTGCTTCAAACTGCTGGGCACACCCATCGTGCTGCTGTCGTTCCTCGGCATCATGTGCCATGTGGGTATCGACGTGGGCACAAACACTACTGCTCCCAAAATCCTGATGGAGCGACTGGGCATGACGCTTAACGAGGCCGCCTTCGCCACCTCGCTCTATTTCATCTTCCGTACCATCGGCTGCCTGACAGGCTCCTTCTTCCTCCGTGCACTGAAGATGCGTACATTCTTCATCATCTCCGTAGTGATGATGGCTTTGTCAATGTGTGGCCTGTTCGTCGGAACGGAGAAGTGGATGCTTTATGCAGCCATTGCACTCGTGGGCTACGGCAACTCTAACATCTTCTCCATGTGCTTCGCCACTGCACTCGAATCCATGCCAACCAAGCAGAACGAGGTGTCGGGCTTGATGATTATGGGCCTCTTCGGCGGCACCATTTTCCCGCTCTTCATGGGCTTGCTGAGCGATGCCATGGGGCAGGCCGGTGCCGTGCTCGTCATGGCCGTGGGTGTGGCCTATCTCTTTACATATATCAAACAAATTTAGTGGTTCAGGGGATTGGTCGTCTGGTCGTTTAGAAAAGTTACCCCAGTCGACAATACTATTATCCCCAAACCACCAAACGACAAAAAACCTAAACAACTAAAATATGAAACAAAACCGTTATGTAGTAGGACTCGGAGAAGTCCTGTGGGATGTACTTCCCGAAGGTAAGAAACTGGGTGGCGCACCCGCCAACTTTGCCTATCATGCCGGGCAGTTCCTTGGCATGGACAGCACCATCG
>Ga0256407_10010280_pt1 | contig 13196 bp, 8 predicted proteins | sample RumenRJG_04DNA_FD_193489 | JGI IMG/M metagenome (GOLD analysis project Ga0256407, IMG submission 193489) | Bovine rumen microbial communities from Lethbridge, Alberta, Canada - RJG_04 | ecosystem: Host-associated > Mammals > Digestive system > Stomach > Rumen | place: Canada: Alberta | collected... | reverse complement strand
GTCGGCGTATCTCGCTCTGCATCAGTCGCATGTGGCTCACGGCCTGCACCACATCGCCCGTGCCCGGTTCGCCTTTGGTGCGAATCATCGTGGCCCCCTCGGCAATGCGGCGCAGGGCCTCGCCCAGGTTCTTGGCTCCGCAGACGAAGGGCACGTCGAAGCGCGTCTTGTCGATGTGGTAGATGTTGTCGGCGGGCGAGAGCACCTCGCTCTCGTCGATGTAGTCAATCTCGATGGCCTGCAGAATCTGTGCCTCGGCCGTGTGGCCAATGCGGCACTTGGCCATCACGGGGATGCTGACGGCCTCCTGGATGCCACGAATCATCTTCGGGTCGCTCATGCGGCTCACGCCGCCTGCCGCGCGTATGTCGGCCGGAATGCGCTCCAGGGCCATGACGGCGCAGGCGCCGGCCTCTTCGGCAATGCGGGCCTGTTCGGGCGTGGTCACGTCCATAATCACACCGCCCTTCAGCATCTGAGCCAACTGGCGGTTCAACTGTTGTCTGTCGTTTGTCATATCATTGTTTTTTGTGTTGGAAGTTCGTGGGCGATACGCCTTTGTGCTTCTTGAAGAAGCGCGACAGGTGGGCCTGCGACGAGAAGCCCAACCGCTGGGCCACCTCTTTCAGCGGCGGGTGGGCGACTGACAGCATGGCGGCTATTTCGCCGACGATGCGCTCGTCGATGATGGCCTTGGGCGAACGGCCGCTGACGCGCCTGGTCACCTGGCCGAGATAGCGCGCACTGACGTTGAGCTGTTCGGCATAGAAAGCCACGTCGGCATAGTGGCGGAAGTGTTGCTCCACCGCAGCAAGAAACTGATTGTAGAGCTCCTCGCTGCGGCTGTTGCCGTTGGCGAGGCTGACGGGCTGCTGGCTCAGATAGGCTTTGGCGTGCTGCATGGCGTCGGCCGCTGTTTCGCCGATGCTCAGATAGTAGGCTACGGCTGAACCCAGTTGGTTGGCATAGCCGTGGCGCCGAGGGTCGAGCGGCACGTCGGAAGCTGCCAGCACCACCGTGCAGAGGGGTATGAGCAGTCGCTCAATGGTCTTGAACACCTCGGGACCTACCAGCAGTTCGCCTTTGGCCGAGTGGAGCACCGGTGCATAGACCACGTGTTGCGGCCTGTAGCGTCGCAGCACGTCGGCCACAGCCTCTACCACGTCGGCCCGGCGCAAGAGTCCAATCTTGACAACCTGCGGCTGCAGGTCGTTGACGATGGCCTCCACCTGCTGGCGCACAATCGTGGCCGGCAGGTCGTAGAACTGCTGAATGCCCAGCGTGGTCTGCACCGTGATAGAGGTGACGGCCGAAACCGCCTGCCCGCCAAGTACGTGGATGAACCTGATGTCGGCCTGCACACCAGAGAAGCCTGTGCCGTCGCTGCCCGTAATGGTCAATATCGCTGTACTCATTGCTTTATTTGTGTCGGGTTGAGAATTTCTGGTTGCAAAGGAAACGAAAAAACTGCAAACGGCCAAACGTTGTTCCTGTTATGATAAAAGAAAAGTCAGTTTGGTGAAAAAACTGTCGTTTCGTTAAAAAATAAACTCGCTAAAGTATCATTCGCCGAGATCGACCGTTTCGAGGCCCGAGAAACGGCATTCCATGAAAAACGGCAGGGCAGAAAAAAAGACCTCTCTCCCACCATCGGCGGTGGAAGAGAGGCGATACCTGGCGAAGATTAAGGTTGCAGCGTGAAACCGAGAACCAGGTAGGCTTTCTTGGCAGCGGGGTTGGCCGCTATCTGTGCAAAGAGGGGCAACGCAAAGCTGTTGGTTATCTGGATGGCCTTCGAGGCTCTGACCGACAGGTTGGTCAGAGCAAATCCGTCGGTGCCGTAGAAGTCGGTGGCGTAGGGCACTATGCCCGCCGTCGCTGTCCATTCGGCCCCGCCGAGTTTGAAGGGCACGCTGGCTTCCACGTAGCTGCTGTACGCCCGCTTGCCGCTCTTGTTCGTGCCGTCGTTGCCTGCAAAATTGGTGTACCATTGCAGTGAGGCTACTCCGAAGTCGTAGCCAATGTTGGCTTCAAAGACGTGGTTGGTCGTCCCGTTCTTGTAGCTGAAGTAGTTGCCTTCGGGCTCCGGACCTTCGCTGAACCAGTAGTCGGTCACGCCGATATGCAGTCCGCCGATGGTGTAGCCGAGCGTGAGGTCGAACTCCTTGGTGTCGGCAGGATTGGTCAGTCCGAAACTGCCCCACGCCGTGAGCGACAGCCCTTTGTAGCCCACACCGAAGGTCGGCTGCACGGCCACGCTGCCCAGATCCTGACCGCGCCAGTAGTAGCTGCTCACGAAGTCGCTGCTGATGGTTGTCTCTATCTTATCCTGAGCAAGGGTGGTGCTGCTCAGCACCAGACCCATTGCAAATAAAACAATCTTTTTCATACCTTTTTCTTATGATTAGTTATAGCAACTCTCGCCATGTTCGTAGATGTCGAGTCCTTCCTCTTCGATGCGACTGTCGACGCGCAGGCCGTGCAGACGCTTGATGCCGTAGAACAGCACCAGGCCGCAGGCGGCTGCCCAAAGGTCGATGCAGAGAATGCCAAACGTCTGGGCACCGAAGAAACCCCAGCCGTGGCCGTAGAAAGCACCGTTCGAGGTGGAGAGCAGGCCCGTCAGGAGTGTGCCCAGAATGCCGCACACACCGTGTACTGAGGAAGCACCCACGGGGTCGTCGATGTGCAAGCGGTGGTCGATGAACTCGATGGCATAGACCAGCACCACACCGCACACAAGTCCGATGATGATGGCCCCCACGGGCGACACGAGGTCGCAGCCGGCGGTGATGCCCACCAGTCCGGCCAGCACGCCGTTGAGCGTCAGCGAGAGCGACGGCTTGCCATACTTCATCCACGTGATGAACATCGTGGCCGTGCCGCCTGCCACGGCGGCAAGGTTGGTGGTGAGGAACACATGGCTGATGGCTGTGCGGTTCACCTCGCCCGAGGCAGCCAGCTGCGAGCCGGGGTTGAAACCGAACCAGCCGAGCCAGAGGATGAAGACGCCCAATGAGGCCAACGTCAGGTTGTGGCCGGGAAGGGCGCGGCCCTGGCCGTCGCTGCTGTACTTGCCAATGCGCGGACCAAGGGCCATGGCACCAATCAGGGCCAGCACTCCACCCACGCTGTGCACGATGGCCGAGCCGGCAAAGTCGTGGAACACCGAGCCGAAGGTGGTCATCATAAACCCGTCGGCAGCGTCGTTGCACAGCCAGCCGCCGCCCCACGTCCAGTGGCCCTCTACAGGGTAGATGAACAGTGAGATACATGCCGAATAGACGAGATACATCGAGAACTTGGTGCGCTCGGCCATGGCACCGCTCACGATGGTGGCCGAGGTGGCACAGAACACGGTTTCGAAAATCAGGAAGCCCTCTACGGGCAGGTCGCCTTTATAGAAAGAGAGGTCGCCCCAGTTGGGCATACCGATGAAGCCGGCACCCTCGCTGCCGAACATGAATCCGAAGCCGAGGAAGAAGAACAAGAGCGAGCCGAACATGAAGTCTACGAAGTTCTTCATCAGGATGTTAGCCGTGTTCTTACCCCGTGTGAAGCCGGCCTCGCAAAGCGCAAAGCCCGGCTGCATCCAGAAAACCAGCATGGCTGCCAACAGCATCCATACAGTGTCGAGTGATAAGTTATCCATAATTTACGCTTTTACAGTTTACTTGTTTACTTTTTGTCTCTCAGTACGGTGTCGCCGTTCTCGCCTGTGCGAATCGACCATGTATCTATCATGTCGCTCACGAAGATGCGGCCGTCGCCTATTTCGCCCGTATGCGCCACACGAAGAATGACCTTCACCGTTGGCTCCACCAGCGGGTAGCGGCAGACGATGGTCAGCGCCACGCGCTCTATCACGTCGGTAGAGTACTGCACGCCGCGGTAGATGCGCTCCTGGCGGCTCTGCCCTATGCCGTGCACGTTGTGGTACTCAAACCAGTCGATGTCCGACTGCAGCAGTGCTTCCTTTACCTCTTCGAATTTGGTCTTGCGGATAATTGCTTCAATCCTTTTCATACCTTCTTACCTTTTTTTATTAATACTACTTGTTTCTGTGAAAGCTTTCGGCCGCAAAGTTACGGCGATTGTTGAAAAGAATCCGAATAAATTTCCAACTTTGCACCAACTTTTTTTGTCGAAATGACAAAATGTAAACAAAAGGACGTAATGGGAGAAATGTTTATTTTCGTTTTGTTTGAAATGTTGCCAAATTATGAGCAAAATGAAAGTTGTGTACGATTAAAAGGTAAATTTATGTCGCTAATATGATTGTTTTGCTGACTTTTTGTGTTATCTTTGCACCCAGAATCGAGAATAAGGAAAGATTAAGTAAGGATTGTATGACAAAAAGAAAACTAAACGGACTTTACCAGCCACAATATGAGCACGACGCGTGCGGCGTGGGCATGGTGGTGAACATACATGGCGGCAAGAGTCACGATCTGGTAGACCAGGCGCTACGCGTGCTGGAGAACATGGAACACCGAGGTGCCGAAACGCGCGACAAGACGGGCGATGGTGCGGGCATTATGCTGCAGATACCCCACGAGTTCATTCTGTTGCAAGGCATATCCGTGCCGGAAAAAGGACAGTACGGCACGGGCCTGGTGTTTCTGCCCAAGGGCGAGAGCGAGCAGCAGCAGATTCTCTCGGTGATGATTGAAGAGATAGAGCGCGAGGGACTGCAACTGATGCATCTGCGCACGGTGCCCACCTGTCCCGAGGTGCTGGGCGAGGCTGCACGAAAGGCGGAGCCGGCCATCAGGCAGATATTCGTGACGGGTGTTTCCGAAGAGAAAGCCGATGTGCTGCCACGCACATTATATATAATCAGGAAGAAGATAGAGCGGCGCATCACGCATCCGGACTTCTACATCTGCTCGCTATCCAATACAAACATCATTTATAAGGGCATGCTCACCAGCGGACAGCTGCGGCGGTATTTCCCTGACCTGACAAACCCCTACCTGACAAGCGGACTGGCGCTGGTGCACTCCCGTTTCAGCACAAACACATTCCCTACGTGGGCACTGGCCCAGCCCTTCCGCTTGTTAGCCCACAACGGCGAAATCAACACTATTCGCGGCAACCGCGGATGGATGAAGGCACGCGAGAGCGTGCTCTCGAGCGAGGCCTTGGGCGACATCCGTGACTTGAGCCCCATCGTGCAGGAAGGCATGAGCGACTCGGCATCGCTCGACAATGTGTTCGAGTTTCTCACCATGAGCGGACTCAGTCTGCCGCAGGCCATGGCCATCCTCGTGCCAGAGTCGTTCAACGACAAGAACCCCATCTCCGATGACCTGAAGGCGTTCTACGAGTACCATTCTATTCTGATGGAGCCGTGGGACGGGCCGGCCGCGCTGCTGTTCTCGGACGGACGGTATGCGGGCGGAATGCTCGACCGCAACGGCTTGCGCCCATCGCGCTACACGATTACCCGTCAGGGCGTGATGGTGGTGGCCTCGGAAGTGGGCGTGATGGACTTCGAGCCCGCCGATGTCGTCGGCAAAGGCCGGCTGCAGCCTGGAAAAATTCTGCTTGTCGATACGCAGGAAGGCAAAATCTACTACGACGGCGAAATCAAGGAACAGTTGGCCAAGGCCCATCCCTATCGCGAGTGGCTCAGCGAGAACCGTGTGCAACTTGAGAAACTGAAGAGCGGGCGGCACGTGGACAATGCTGTGAGCAACCTGGAGCAGAAACTCATCACCTTCGGCTTTGGCCAGGAGGATATCGACCGCACGATTGTCCCCATGGCTACGACGGGTCAGGAGCCTGTGGCGGCCATGGGCAACGACACGCCGCTGGCCGTGGTGAGCGAACGCCCGCAACTGCTGTTCAACTACTTCCGCCAGCAGTTTGCCCAGGTGACCAATCCCGCCATCGACCCGATACGCGAAGAGCTGGTCATGTCGCTCACGGAGTATATCGGTGCCGTGGGCACCAACATCCTCACGCCCGATGCCTCGAACTGCAAGATGGTGCGCTTGCCACAACCCGTGCTGACGAACACACAGCTCGACATACTCTGTAATATAAGGTATAAGGGATTCAACACGAAGAAGTTGGCGATGACGTTTGAGATGGCCAAGGGCGAAGAAGGCCTGCGCCAGGCACTCGACGAACTCTGCAAAGCAGCCGAGGCAAGCGTTGACGAGGGGGTGAACTATATCATCCTCTCTGACCGCGACATCGATAAGCAGCAGGCTGCAATCCCGTCTTTATTAGCCGTGAGTGCCGTCCATCATTATCTGATTAGCGTCGGCAAGCGCGTGCAGACTGCCCTCATTGTCGAAAGTGGCGAGATACGCGAAACAATGCATGCAGCGCTGCTCTTGGGCTATGGTGCCAGTGCGCTGTGTCCCTATATGACGTTTGCTGTTCTCGACGACCTCGTCAGGCGTGGGAAGATTCAGGAAGACTATGCCACTGCTGAGGCCCACTATATCAAGGCCGTGGACAAGGGCTTGAAGAAAATCATGTCGAAGATGGGCATCTCTACCATCCGCAGCTATCGCGGTGCAAAGATTTTCGAGAGCATTGGCCTGAGCGAAAACTTGCTGAGCAGATACTTCGGCACTGAGGTCAGCACCATCGGGGGCATAGGCCTTAGGGAGATTGCACGCGACCAGATGCGGCTGCAACAGCAGGCTAAGGAGCAGACTACGTTGAAGAATCAGGGGCAGTTCTCGTGGCGAAAGGACGGCATCAAGCATGCTTGGAACCCTGAGACGATTACTAAACTGCAGCTGGCTTGCCGCACAGGAAACTACGAACTGTTTAAGAAGTGGTCGGAACTGGTCGATGAAAAGGAATCGCCTATTTTCCTGCGCGATTTTCTCGGCTTCAAGAAACTCTCCGGCTCTTCGGAAAGGGTGCCCATCGACGAGGTCGAACCTGTTGAGTCCATCGTCAGGCATTTCGTGACGGGCGCCATGTCGTTTGGCGCACTGAGCATAGAGGCCCACGAGGCATTGGCACTAGCCATGAACAAGCTCGGCACACGCTCGAACACGGGCGAGGGCGGCGAGGACAATGCCCGCTACCATGCGGAAGTCGATGGCGTCTCGCTGTCGAGCAAGACCAAGCAGATTGCCTCGGGACGCTTTGGCGTGACCGCTGAATACTTGGTGAATGCCGAGGAAATACAGATTAAGGTGGCACAGGGCGCCAAGCCTGGCGAAGGCGGACAACTGCCAGGTTTCAAGGTGAACGACATCATTGCCAAGACACGTAATGCCATTCCTGGCATTAGTCTTATTTCGCCATCTCCTCATCACGACATTTACAGCATCGAGGATCTTGCGCAACTTATCTTCGACCTGAAGAACATCAATCCTTCGGCTGCCGTCAGCGTGAAGCTGGTTGCCGAAAGCGGTGTTGGAACTATTGCTGCTGGTGTGGCGAAGGCAAAGGCCGACCTCATCGTTATTAGTGGTGCCGAGGGCGGCACTGGTGCAAGTCCTGCTTCGAGCATGCGCTTTGCAGGCATATCGCCGGAGATTGGCCTTGCTGAGACACAGCAGACACTGGTCAGAAACGGCCTGCGCAATCAGGTGCGCCTGCAGACCGACGGACAGCTGAAGACGGCAAAGGACGTCGTCGTCATGGCCATGCTCGGCGCCGACGAGTTCTCGTTTGGCACGCTGCCGCTGATTGTGCTGGGCTGCGTGATGATGCGCAAGTGCAACACAAATACTTGTCCGATGGGCGTGGCCACGCAGAATCCCGAATTGCGCAAGCACTTCGAGGGCAGGGCCGAATACGTGGTCAACTACATCACGATGCTAGCACGGCAGGTGCGGGAGTATCTTGCCGAGATTGGTGTCCGTTCGCTGAAGGAGATAATCGGGCGGACGGAGCTGATTGAAAGCCTCACCCCCAGCCCCTCTCCAAGGGGAGAGGGGAGTAGTATCACCGACAAATGGGCGACCATTGACTTCTCCCGACTGCTCCACAAGCCCGACACCGACAAGGCGCTTTATTGGGACCGTGGGGCATACACAGAGGTTGGCGGCAATCATCTCAACAAGCAGATACTCGCAGATTTTTCAGAGTTGATACAATCTACTCCCCTCGCCTCTGGGAGAGGGGATGGGGGTGAGGCTTCGTATGCCATCAAGAACACCGACCGCGCCGTGACGACTATGCTCTCGGGCGTCATTGCCAAAAAGTATGGCGAAGCCGGTTTGCCTGCCGATACCATCAATATCAAGTTCAAAGGCTCGGCCGGTCAGTCGTTTGGCGCATTCGCCGTTCGCGGTGTCAACATCAAGCTCGAGGGCGAGTGCAACGACTATTTCGGCAAGGGACTCAGTGGCGGACGCATCTCGATACTGCCGCCCAGTAGGAGCAACGACAACTTCAAGGCGGAAGAGAACATCATTGCCGGCAACACAGGACTCTACGGCGCCACCAGTGGCGAAATGTACGTCAACGGCAAGGTGGGCGAACGCTTTGGCGTGCGCAACTCGGGTGCCATCGCCGTCATCGAGGGCGCTGGCGACCACTGTTGCGAGTATATGACCGGCGGGCGCGTTGTGGTGCTGGGCAAGACGGGCAGCAACTTCGCAGCCGGCATGTCGGGCGGTGTGGCCTACGCCTACGATCCCGACCACACCTTTGACTACTACTGCAATATGGATATGGTGGAACTCTCGTTGGTAGAGGACAGCGTGTCGCGCAAGGAGCTGCTCGAACTGATTCGCCAGCACTATCTGCACACCGGCTCGGCCTTGGCAGGACGCCTGCTCGACGACTGGCATCGCTGCATCGACGACTTCATCCAGGTGGTGCCAATCGAGTACAAGCGCGTGCTCGAAGAGGAGAAGATGGCACGACTGCACGAAAAGATTGCCGACATCCAACGAGACTACTAAATTGTAAATAGTAAATTGTCAAATAGTAAATTGAAATGGGAAATCCGAAAGCATTTTTAGACGTACACCGCCAAGAGGCGGGATATCGCCCTATTCACGATAGAATTCACGATTTCGGCGAGGTGGAGCAGACGCTCAATACGCGTGAGCGTAAGCTTCAGGCAAGCCGCTGCATGGACTGCGGCGTGCCTTTCTGCCACTGGGCTTGTCCGCTTGGGAACAAGGCACCCGAATGGAACGACGCCCTGTATAAAGGCGAGTGGGAACAGGCCTACCGACTGCTGGCAAGCACCAATCCCTTTCCCGAGTTCACAGGCCGCATTTGTCCGGCACTGTGCGAAAAGGCCTGTGTGCTCAACCGCTTCAACCACGAACCGACAACCAATCGCGAGGACGAGGCTGCCATTGTCGAGGCTGCTTTTCGCGAGGGATATGTCCAGCCGCGAGTGCCCGTCAGGAATGGCAAGAGGGTAGCTGTGGTCGGTGCCGGTCCTGCCGGTCTGGCAGCAGCCGACGTGCTCAACCAGCAGGGCTATGCTGTGACCGTTTTCGAGAAGAACGAAGCCGCCGGTGGCCTCTTGCGCTATGGCATTCCCAACTTCAAACTGAACAAGGCCATCATTGACCGCCGCATCCGACTGATGGAGCAGGAAGGCATTGAGTTTCGCTACGGCGAAGCTGTGCCGTATGCAGCGATACCATCGGAGCTCGCACCGCAATATTCAGCCGTGGTCATCGCCACCGGTACCCCCACCGCCCGCGACCTCCCCATCCCCGGCCGCTCGCTCAAGGGCGTGCACTTTGCCCTCGAACTGCTGTCACAGCAGAACCGGATTCTCGCCGGCATCGAGTTTAGCAAAGACGAGCGCATCACCGCCAAAGGCAAGAATGTGCTGGTCATCGGTGGCGGCGACACTGGCAGCGACTGCATAGGCACTGCTCATCGGCAGGGCTGCAAGAGCGTGACGCAGATAGAGATTATGCCGCGCCCGACGGAAGGTCCCGACGACCCGCAGAACCCGTGGCCCAACTGGCCGCGCACGCTCAAGACCACCTCGAGCCATGAGGAGGGCTGCACGCGTCGATGGAACATCAATACGCTTGAATTTCTTGGCGAGAACGGCCGACTCACAGGTGTCAAGGTGCAAGAAATAGACTGGAAACCCAATCCCGCTGGTGGCCGTCCGATTATGGTCGAGAAAGGCGAGCCCGAAGTCATTAAGGCCGAGCTCTGCCTGCTCGCCATGGGATTTCTGAAGCCCGAGTATCCGCAGTATCCCGAGCGCTCGGCCCAAAGGGACGCTTCTTCGAACAAAGCGAGTCTGAAGAACGTCTTCGTCTGCGGCGATGCTCAGAACGGCGCCTCGCTGGTGGTTCGCGCCATGGCCAGCGGAATGGAGACCGCCAAGAAAGTGGACACCTTTCTTCGGTAGAACGATATAACGCCATAACGAAAAAACGACATCATGCCCAAGATAAAATTCACCAAGATGCACGGCTGTGGCAACGACTACATCTACGTTGATGCCATGCACCATCCCATTGCCGACCCGCACACCTGTGCCAAGGTCTGGAGCGACCGCCACAAGGGCATCGGCTCCGACGGACTGGTGCTCATTGACCGCTCGCCCGTGCCGGAGGCCGACTTTGCTATGCGCATCTTCAATGCCGACGGCAGCGAGGCGATGATGTGCGGCAATGCCAGCCGCTGCATAGGCAAGTACCTCTATGAGCGCGGCCTGAAGGACAAGACTGAGATTCGTCTGCTGACGCTTTCGGGAATCAAGACGTTGCGGCTGCATATATATAATAATAAGGTGGAAAGTGTCACCGTTGACATGGGCGAACCAGTATTGGAGGACGAATCGCTGTTTCTGGCCAATCGGGGGATGACTAAGGGAGTATTCGTATCGATGGGCAATCCCCACTACGTCATCTTCACCGACGATATCGACCAGGTCGACGAGGCAGGGCGCATCCTCGAACATCATCTCGCCTTTCCTCAGCGCTGTAATATAGAATTCGCAATGATTACTGACCCCAACCCCGACCCCTCCCCTACAAGGGAGGGGAGCGGCTGCGCCACCATCCGCACCCGCGTCTGGGAGCGCGGCAGCGGCGTGACGATGGCCTGCGGCACGGGGGCCTGCGCCACCGCCGTCGCCGCCTGTCTCAGCGGTCGTGCAGGCCGCGAGAGCGACATCGTGATGGACGGCGGCACGCTGCACATCGAGTGGCGCGAGAGCGACAATCACGTCTATATGACCGGCCCCGCCGCCTTCGTCTTCGACGGCGAGGTCGAAATACCGACATAACGAAATAACGAAAGAAAACGAAATAACAATGGCATTAGTAAACATCCACTTCCTGAACCTGCAGAACAACTACTTGTTCGCTGACATTGCCAAGAAGGTCAATGCCTTCAAGGTGATGCACCCTAAGGCCGACGTCATCTCGCTCGGCATTGGCGACGTCACACAGCCGCTCTGCCCTGCCGTGGTCGAGGCCATGCACAAAGCCGTCGACGAGATGGCCACCGCCGACGGTTTCCGAGGCTACGGCCCGGAGCAAGGCTACGACTTCCTGCGCGAAGCTATTCTGAAGAACGACTTTGCCCCGCGCGGCGTGCGCCTCAGTCTCGATGAGGTGTTCATCAACGACGGCGCGAAGAGCGATACCGGCAACTTCCAGGAGCTGCTCCACTGGGACAACTTCATTGGCGTGACCGACCCCATCTACCCCGTCTATATCGACTCGAATGTGATGATAGGCCGCTGTGGCACCTATCGCGACGGCCGTTGGACCAACGTGCGCTACATGCCCACCACGGCCGAGAACGGTTTCGTGCCCGAACTGCCCAAGGGCCGTCCCGTGGATGTCATCTACCTCTGCTTTCCGAATAATCCCACGGGCACCGTCATCACCAAGCAGGAACTGCGCCGCTGGGTGAACTACGCGCTGAAGAACGACGCGCTCATCCTCTTCGATGCCGCCTATCAGGCCTACATCCGCGACCCGGAGATACCCCACAGCATCTACGAGATTCGCGGTGCGCGGAAGTGCGCCGTCGAGTTCCGCTCATTCTCCAAGACGGCCGGTTTCACGGGGGTGCGCTGCGGCTACACCATCGTGCCCCGCGAGGTCAGCGTGGCCACCTTCGAGGGCGAGCGCATTTCGCTCAACCAGCTGTGGCTGCGCCGGCAGTGCACCAAGTTCAACGGCACGAGCTACATCTCGCAGCGAGCCGCTGAGGCCATCTACTCGCCCGAGGGCAAGCAGCAGGTCGGTGCGACCATCGACTACTACATGCAGAACGCTGCCCGCATGCTCAGCGTCTTGCGCAACCTCGGTTTCGAATGTTACGGCGGCGAGAATGCCCCCTACATCTGGATGCGCGTGCCAGACGGCACTACATCCTGGCAGTTCTTCGAGCAGTTGCTATATGGTGCCAATGTGGTCTGTACCCCCGGCGTAGGCTTCGGCCCCAGCGGCGAGGGCTACGTGCGCTTCACCGCCTTTGGCAGTCATGAACAGACCGAGGAAGCCCTGCAGCGCATCGCGCAATGGAAGAATAATTAAATAAATAGTAAAAAGTAACTTGTCAAATCGTAAATTAAAATGATGGAAACATTAAGATTTCAGGTTGTCGGTGAGGCTTTCAAGAAGAAGCCGCTCGACGTAAAAACACCCGCAGACCGTCCGGCCAAGTATTTCGGACAGAAGGTCTTCAACCGTGAGAAAATGTACAAGTACCTGCCCAAAGACGTGTACGAGAAGATGATTGACGTCATTGAGAATGGGGCTCGCCTCGATCGCGAGGTGGCCGACGCCGTGGCTGCCGGCATGAAGCAGTGGGCCACGGAGAACGGGGTGACACACTACACCCACTGGTTCCAGCCGCTGACCGAAGGCACGGCCGAGAAGCACGACTCATTTATTGAGCACGACGGTAAGGGCGGCATGGTAGAGGAGTTCACCGGCAAACTGCTTGTGCAGCAGGAGCCCGATGCCTCGTCGTTCCCATCGGGTGGCATCCGCAGCACCTTCGAGGCCCGCGGCTACTCGGCTTGGGACCCCACATCGCCAGTGTTCATCATCGACGACACCCTGTGTATTCCCACCGTCTTTATTTCATACACGGGCGAAGCACTCGACTACAAGGCTCCGCTGCTGCGTGCTCTCCATGCCGTCAACGTGGCCGCTACGGACGTGTGCCACTACTTCGACCCGACTGTAAAAAAGGTGACCTCGAACCTCGGTTGGGAGCAGGAGTACTTCCTGGTAGACGAAGGCCTCTACTCGGCT
>Ga0256407_10010279_pt1 | contig 13196 bp, 11 predicted proteins | sample RumenRJG_04DNA_FD_193489 | JGI IMG/M metagenome (GOLD analysis project Ga0256407, IMG submission 193489) | Bovine rumen microbial communities from Lethbridge, Alberta, Canada - RJG_04 | ecosystem: Host-associated > Mammals > Digestive system > Stomach > Rumen | place: Canada: Alberta... | reverse complement strand
GGAGCGGCCGCCGGCCTTACGCGCGCATTTTTTATAAGGTTTTTACCGTTTTTTGGGTGGTTATACTCCGAAAAAATCACTGGATTTTAGGCCGTGAGACTGGGTGGTGATGCTCCGAATTTTGTAGCCTGAGATCTTTGATTTAGCATATGCATCAGAGTTCGGCAAAACTTCTAAATATCACACAGGCTTTTCACATGATTATAGTGTTTCTAGGAATAGATATTGGATTCCCGAAGTTTATTTTCTTACTTCATCTGAGGTAGGAAATTGTTATTGACCGTTCCCAAATAAAGAGGCGACTTATATTCATTCATTATATGAAGAAGCTGCAACTAATTGGATAGCGTTTTACTCATTATGAAAAGCCATAATCAATCATTGCAAGCTCACTGCTCATGGCCTCATTTGTTTATCATGTGTGGTTGCATAAATGCTGTTAATTCTTAAGCAATTCCAATGAATAAAGCCATTTTCCTTGATTTCGATGGTGTCCTGAATACGGAAAAGTATCAGGCAGGGCTGCGTGCTGAGGGGAAGAAAGGCTATGATAAATATGGCCCTCTGTTCGATCCTGAAGCAGTCGGCAACCTGCGGCGCATACTCGATGCGGTCCCCGACGCTCTGGTTGTCATAAGTTCCTCCTGGAAAATGGAGGGTCTTTCCAGGATGAAAGACATGTGGCAATCTCGCAAGATGCCCGGCAGTGTCCATGACATCACTCCGGATTATCTGCCCCAAGATTGGCATATAGACTTGGATACCGTTGATGACTTTTCCATCCTGGTCGGGAGGGGGAACGAGGTCCGGCAGTGGCTGAGCGAGAATATGCCGGATGGGTGCCGTTATGTCATCTTTGACGATCTCCCGGACTATCTTCCGGATCAGTGCGGGCATCTCATAACCACTGACCCTCGAATCGGTATTTCAAAAGAAGACGCGGATCATGCCATAAAAGTGCTCTGCGGCTGATTGATGTCACCGGGACCATCAGGCATTATGAGAGTATTTGCCCTACTCCCCGTAGCACTTCTTGCAAGGGGTCTTGCCTTGCTTGATGGCTTCCTCCTTTTCGACTTTGATGATGGGATGCCTTGCGTTCCTGAGGGACGTGCAGTCCTTGGATTTGTGATAGCTCTTTGATGTCGTGGAACTGACGACATAGACTCCTTCGCCCTCCGGCTCCTGGGAGTCGCTGAGTGCAGAGTATCCGCCGGCGGCGAGACCGCCTGCCGCGACGGCTCCGATCAGCCATTTGCTCCATCCGGGAATGGCCCTATGGGGCTTGGCCAGCCTTGAAACCAGGCGGTCGAAGCTGGCGTCGGCGTACTGGTGTACATAATGTACGGCATTCTCGGTGGCAAGGAGCCGTATGCCCTGGGGAAGACTTCCGGCGTCGAGTCCGGTGATACCGTCGAAGTAGAACGGGATGATGTTCTTACCGAGCTTTATCGCGTGTTCGATTTCCTTGATCCAAGTGCTGTCTGCAGGAAGGTCGAGGAAGCAGTCCTTCGTGATGACAACCACGATGTTGCCGGCTTGCTCGATTGCCCCGAGGATCGTCTGGAGATAGTCTCCGCCGGTCAGGCTCCTTGTGTCCAGGAATATGCGCGATTCACGGAAGCCGCGCTTTGTCAGTTCGTCTTTCGTGAGCTCAGCCTTTACCGCACCGCCTGTCCGGCGGTAGCTGATGAAAACGTCATATGCCCATCTCTTTGACATGCCCTGGAACAACTATATACTCCACTCGATCTCCCGTAGGTGCAAGCGCCCTTTATTGTAAAAAACCCGTTCAGGGGAGGGCTGAACTTCAAGGGAAGACTGCTTCGGAGGCCGGAAACAAATATACGAATTATCTCTTTTTATCCAATGCGATTTTTGCGTTATTTTTACTCATCGAGCCTTGCATATTCGCAAATGCTTTGCTATATTTGCGTAAAACTTACGCATCGCGCTTAGGGGCACCGGCCGGTACCCGTTCCTGATGAGGTGATGCTAAGATTTGAAAGGAGGTGAACCATGTGGTGGTTGTTAGCTATTTTGTTGGTCGTTAACGTAATACAAGTCATTGTCATAAGCCGTCAGGATTCCAGGACTGCCACCCTGTCGGCGGAGAACGGTCTTCTGAAGAGCCGTCTTGCCGAATTTGAGCAGACCGGAATCAGGCCGTGGGACAGGCTGGACCAGTGGAGGGATTACAACAAGTCACTGAATGTCGAGTCGGCGATGGATGCCGTCCGCTACAATGGCTTTTCCCCTGATTACGACGGAGCATGGATCACATTCGAGACTCCCGGAGGGAGATTCTTCCTGGATGTTTCAAAAGCCCCTGTCGCTCATTTCGTGTACCCTTTTTCGTTGGGCGACGACATTGACCGCGCCTGCCTCACGGAGGCTTGCGACAGGCTTCACGAAAGGGTCATTATGGGCAGGGCCTCAGTTGGCGAAGACGGGAACGAGCTAGTCTTTTTCGTCGACGGCATCGAACGTAACTACGGTCATTTGCGGGATTCGCTGCAAGACTACATCTACCTGTTGACTGAGACACGTTCCAGGCACTGGGAGCTTTATCAGGAGATCCGGGCCAGGCGCCGCGATGAGCAGCTCGCGCTCCTGCCCGGTCCCAAGGCTCCGCTCACATCATAGCAGCGGCGAACAGGCCTGCCATCCATGAGGCGTGAAAGGTGGTCGGCAGGCCCGCCGTTACTTTGAGGCGGACGCATATTCCAATAATACGTCGTCATATTAAGATACCCATTAAAAACTCTTGAATACTTATGCTGGGAGCAATTACCGGGGACACCATAGGTTCGGTCTATGAGTTCCGCAACACGAAAGAATACGGTTTCGCCCTGTTCCATGATAAAAGTGCTTACACGGATGACAGCATCATGACAATGGCCGTGGCATATTGGCTCCTCCATGACAAGGAGCATACTTACCAGGGTCTGGAGGACGCCATGGTGATGCTGGGGGAGCAGTGTCCGTGCCCGATGGGAGGCTATGGAGGCGGCTTCAGGATGTGGCTTTTCGCTCCTGAGTTCCTTCGCTCCTATGATGACCGCTATGGCAAGGTCCCTTATGAGTCCAAGACAGGACGTCATCCATATGGATCCTGGGGCAATGGATCGGCGATGCGCGTGAGTGCAGTGGGTTGGTTCTTCGATACACTGGAGGAGACTCAGCGCGTGGCCACCATATCTGCGGCCATCACGCACAATCACCCTGAAGGGATCAAAGGTGCGCAGGCTACCGCAGCTGCGATCTGGATGGCCAGGAACAGTAAAACCAAAGAAGAAATCCGGGAGTTCATCGAGAAGACTTACGGCTACGACCTTCACAAGACGTACGAGTACTGGCATCGTGTGTACTATTGGCAGTCCAGTTGCCAGGATACTGTGCCCCAGGCCATAATAGCATTCCTGGACTCGACCGATTTCGTGGATGCCATTCGCAAAGCAGTCTCCATGGGTGGTGACAGTGACACGCTTGCCTGCATCACCGGTGGGATCGCAGAGGCTTTCTACAAGGAGATTCCGCGTCCTGTCGCGGAGCGTGTCGTCATGCCTTTCCCGGCCATATTCAATGAGATTCTTGATGCTGTCCGCAAGGAAACAATCTATGGTGCAACCTGCAGGGTAGTCGGCTGACCATGGGCGGGCGGTGTTTTTCGGCCCGCCGTCAAGCATATCCATAAACTATGTACGAAGAATATTATTACAAGAGGAACTTGATTTGAACCATGGCTTTTTTCAGGCAGGAGTTGGCCATCGATCTGGGCACGGCCAACACGGTGATATTCAAGGATGACCAGGTCATCCTCGACGAGCCCAGCATCATCGCGCTGGAAACCAAGACCGAGAAGCTCGTGGCCATCGGCAACGAGGCTCAGCTGATGGAGGAGTTCACCCCTCCGCGGCTTTACACGATCCGCCCGTTGATGAACGGCGTGATCGCCGACTACGACGCGGCGGAGAAGATGCTCACCGGCTTCATCAACAAGGCGACGGGAAGGAGGCCGGGGCTGTTCGGCAGCATATTCAAGCCGGCCCTGAAGATCGTGATCGGCATCCCCGGGGGAAGCACGCCCGTCGACATGCGGTCCATCAGGGACTCTTCCACACACGCCGGAGCGCATGACCTGTACATGATCTATGAGCCGATGGCATCGGCGATGGGGATAGGGATAGACGTGACCGCCCCGAACGGGAATATGATCGTGGACATCGGCGGCGGCACCACGGAGATAGCGGTGATCTCCCTCGGCGGGATCATCGAGTCCTCCAGCATACATGTGGCGGGGAACGAGATCACGACCGATATCATCGACTACATGAACCAGCAGCACAACATCAGCATCGGGAGGTACACGGCTGAGAACATCAAGTTCTCGGTCGGTTCAGTCCTCCCGGAACTCCCTCCCGGGGAAGAGCCCGAGGAGTTTGTGGTCGAGGGCAAGAACATCGTCACGGCGCATCCGGCCACCGCTTCCATCACCTACTCCGAGATCTCGTCATGCATCGACAAGACCATAACCAAAATCGAGAGTGAGATCATCAAGGTCCTGCAGCGGACTCCGCCGGAGCTTTACTCGAACATCGTCCGTAACGGGATCTGGCTCGCGGGAGGCGGGTCGCTCCTGAGGGGGATCGCAAAGCGGTTCTCGGATCGCGTCAACATAGAGTTCCGTGTCGCCGAGGACCCTCTCAAGGCAGTGGCCAGGGGAACTTGCCTCGCGCTTAAGGGGACCGACCGGTACCCGTTCCTGATGAGGTAAGGCTTGCGGCGGGCAGCTCTCGCTCCTGCCCGGTCCCAAGGCTCCTCTTACATTATAGTAGCGGCGAACAGCCTGCCTTCCATGAGGCGTGAAAGGTGGTCGGCAGGCCCGCCGTTCTTAGTGGTTCAATTGAGTTGGGGGTGAATCCCGAGCTGACATGTGTGAAAGACAATAAAGTGAATGATATCTGGCACTGCGGTTCAAGCAAAATCAAAGTATACTATGAGAGGGCATGACGCAGTTATGTAAACGAGGGCGGGCCGCAGCAGGACGCTCGATAAGGCGCAGCCGAGTCGAAGCCCGGACCTGCTTTTCGGGCAAGGCGGCTGCCGCAGCGCACGGAAATCCAGCCCCGCCTTGCTGCGCACTGATCCTGCCCTGCTGCGCGTGAATCCGGCAGCGGAGCGCGATGATTGGGCCGCGTCGCACGGAAATCCCGCCCTGCCGTGCGTGGGGATATTCCAAAATTTTTGTACCTTTGCGCGCTTTTTTCAGAACGCTTGGTAGAGCTTGTACTCCGCATTTATGAACACAAGAAACAATGGAGGAAAGCTCACCGCGACGGTACTTTCCATTTCTCTCCTTACCGTGATGGCGGGCGCCGCCATCGCCCCTGCGCTGGGAATCATCCGCGACCATTTTTCCGATGCACCGGACATGCTCGTCCAGCTTATCGTGAGTCTCCCGGCCCTTCTGATCATAGTCACCAACCTTCTCTTCCCCAGGCTTTGCAGCCTCCTCAAGACCAGGAGCCTGGCCCTCACGGGGCTGTTGCTCTACGTGGTCGCGGGAGCAGGCTGCTTCTTCGTCGACGACATCTGGCTGCTGCTCGCCATGAGGGCCCTCCTGGGAGTGAGCGTCGGCATGATCATGCCCCTATCCACCGGGCTTCTTGCATATTACTTCCCGCCTGAGAGGCAGGCCTCCCTGATGGGGCTTTCGGCAGCGATGAACCAGATGGGGGGAGTGGTGGCAACCCTCCTGGCAGGCCTTCTTGCCAACATCGAGTGGAACTACGCCTTCCTGGTCTATCTGCTGGGACTCGTCGCTGTGGTGCTCGTGCTGCTGTACCTGCCGGACGAACGCCTGAAGGGAGGGAGCGGCCCTTCGCTCGGCCTGATGAAGCGTTTCCATCCTTCTGTGGCGGGCATGTTCCTGGTGATGATCCTGTTCTTTATCTATCCCACACGGTTCGCGCTGAGCGCCCATGCCGGGACCGGACTCTCCAACAACGCCATCACCTTCATCATGGTGGGGCTTGACGTCGTGGCCTTCCTGGTCGGTCTCGTGTTCGGGAAGTTGATGCAGGGCTTCCGCTACGGGATGAAATATGTGGCCCCGGCCGGGTTCATCGCCGGTTACCTGCTACTCTCGCTGGGCTCGGACCTGCCTCTGCTGCTGGCCGGGTCCGCCGTCATCGGCATCGCCAACGGAATCGGAGTCCCTTACCTGAATACGATTGCGTCCATGAAGGCGGGGAAGGAGGCCGCTTCCACGGTGATGCCTTTGCTGAGCGCGGCGCTGTACCTCGGGCAGTTCCTTTCGCCCCTGGTGGTGACGCCGCTGGGCGCGCTTTGCTTCGGCGCTGAAGACCTTCTGGCCCCTTTCAAGGCCGGAGTCATCATCGGCGTCGTCTACCTCCTGCAGGCTTTCCTGACAAGGAAGAAGCAGGTCGTCGAATAGGTCTCGCGGAAAATGACTATCTTCGCAGTCAGGCGACCTGCACCGGCAGCGATCGGCATGTTGTGCCGGGCAGCGGCCCCAACCATAAAAGCAATGAATATGATGAAACGATGGATGGTTCCGCTCGTCTTGATAGTCTTCGTGTCAAGCGCGTTTTTTATCTCCTGCAACAGTTGCAGCAACAGGTCCGTAGCGGCCCGCCTGCATGTTTCCGGCACCCTGGACGCCCCGCTTGGGCCTGAGCAGGCTCCTGCTTGGCTTGCCGGGGCCATGGATGGACCGGGGCGTTTCCATGAATATGAGATCATGGCCGACACAGCGCACGCGATCAGCGTGGAAGCCATTGCGGAAGTCGACACTGCCTCCACAGGTGGGTATGGTGTCGTCGTGGTCAAGGGGAGTACCTCCACTTTCTTCCCTGACCTTAGGCATTCGCGTCAGCCCAAGGCTTGCTATGACGCTGAAAGCGACGTGCTTCTGTTCGCATGCAGCGCGATGGAAGGTACGGGTGTGCAGGTCGAACGGCTCTACGTCATCCGTTTCGACGAGGGCGGCAAGGCGCATATCGCCGGCTCCGCCGATCCCTACGACATCCAGCAGGAAATCTGCCAGCGCCTGGGCTACAGCATCGAAGGAGAGCAGATTACCTTCTTCGACGGCGAGCGTGAGATAGCCCGTGCCACGAACACGGTCACCGACATGGGCGGCTTCGACAGCGAGAATCCCCTGTGGGTGGGCGAGCAGATCAGCTACGACCTTGACGGAGATGTCCCCTTGCTGCTCGTCACCCCCGGCGTGAATTTCACGACCGGCCTCGTGCTCACCTACGACGACATGCCTACGTTCAAGGCTCCTCTCGCCATCGACAGCGCCGGCAAGGTCACCCTCGGCGATTTCTGTACTGCCGAATGACAGCCCTGAACAGTCCAATTACAGCAAAGCCATGAAAAAATTCATGTTCCTGTCCATCCTGTCAGTCCTGGCCCTGTCCGGATGCAATTCAGTCCCATCCAGCCTGACCCTGTCAGAAGGGGAGGGATGGACCTCCCGGAAGGATTTCGCCGATTTCGAACTCTCGGGCGAGGCCCGGACCGCCGAAGGCGCCGAGGCGGTCATACGTTTCTGCCAGGCGGATGGCCACGAAGGGTACGGCGTGCTGCTCCATAACGGGGCAATCGACGGCTCCTTGAAGACAGGGAGCCTGCTGCACGTCAGGAACCTCTACCGTTCCCTTGCCGCCGACGGCGAGTGGTTCAGGTTCAGCGTGGCGGTTCGCGGGAAGAACGTTGGCGTGCAGGTGAACGGCGTGGACGTCGTCTGCTACACGGAGCCGTCGGAGCCCTGGCGCTCCGAGGATCACGCCGGCGAGCTGATCGCCCCGGGCCGCATATTCATGGAGTGCCTCAGTGGCGGGGTGGAGTTCCGTAATATGTCGCTCACGGAGCTTCCTGCGGGCACTGTGAATCCGGCCGATACCCTTCCTCCCGTGGACGAGCAGCGGGACGGGATCATCCGCCTGCAGCAGCGCGACTTCCCCGTCATCGACTACCACGTACACCTCAAGGGCGACCTCACCAAGGAGATGGCCCATGCGATGAGCATGAACTACGGCATCAACTACGGGGTGGCCCCCAACGCCGGCGAGGGCGGCGTGGGACGTATGCTCGCCGACGATGCCGAGGTATATGCCTACCACGATGAGATCAGCGGCGAGCCCTTCCTGTTCGGGGTGCAGGGCGAAGGCCGCAGATGGACCGCCACATTCTCGCAGGAGGCGCTCGGCATCTTTGAATATCTCTTCACAGACGCAATGACCATCGTCGACCATAAGGGGCGCCTTTCCCGTATCTACCGCCCCGAGGAGGTCTTCTTCGACGGCATCGGCGCCGAGGCGTACATGGACCACTTGGTTGACCAGACCGTGCTGATCCTGACCAATGAGCCGGCGGACATCTACGCCAATCCGACGTTCCTTCCCGATGCCCTGCAGGGGGACTATGACAGGCTCTGGACGCCGGAGCGCGTGGACCGTGTCCTGGACGTCCTGGAAAAGTACCATATCGCCCTGGAAATCAACCCGAGGTACCGCATCCCCAGCTTCGACGTCATCAAGAGGGCCAAGGCCCGCGGCATCAAGTTCACCTTCGGGACCAACAACGTCGACTCGCATTTCGGCCGCCTCGAGTACGCCTTGGAGGCTGTGCAGGCCTGCGGCCTTACGGCTGACGACATCTGGTTCCCGTCGATGAGCATCCGCTCCGGGCGCCCTGTCGTCATCTATAACCATTTCGAATGAGGCTGCTATAACCATTTCGAATGAAGCTGCGAATGACTGCCGTAATACACGGTGTCCGAGGTTTTGAATGATTGCGACGGGAATCCAATTGATTTGTATATACAGGCTTTTGTTGCCGGTCTTGTCGATCTCAGCTATTGCCATAGCTGCAGCCATAATTTTGTTACGGAAGCGAAGCAGGCCGGAGAGGATCATTCGTGAAGGGAAGCTCCTGAAAAGCGAGATGATCAGTCTTGACGGAGAGATGTTTTATGTGGAGAAGGTTGCTTTCAAGGACTGGCATGTCAGCCTTCATCACTTTTATTTAGTTTCCGACAGATTGAGTGAAGGACATAACATTGTCGAACAGAAATGGAGCTATGAAGACTTCTGCGATGTCACCATCCGCCTTGAAGACTACACCTACGCGCTCAACCGGCAAGTGGAAGTCATAGCCCCTGTCCGTAGTTTCAGACCCATCCCGGTCGAAGAGTTTGACCGGATTGCCCGGCCATTGATCATGAGATGATGTTGATTATTCTTTCATTGAATTAACTGAACAAAACGCTAATAGTCTGTCAAAGAGTATCGAGTAAAAAGTTACGATTTCCCTCTCTATTTGCAAATCCGCCACAAATCAAGTAATTTTATACCATACAAGCGACATAATAAAACACAATAGTCACATGCGTAGAATCATTACCACTGGTATTCTTGCCCTTGCTATCTCTTGTTTAGCACTTTCTGCCCAAACCCAGAAGACTGATCTGGAACTTGACAACCTCAAGGGAAACGTATCAAAAGTATCTGCTTTCAAAAGAACAGTCATTGAAGAGTGGGGTGAGGAGAAGGAGGTATTAACTTCCATATACTGCTCTTATTATAATGAAAAAGGTTTCTTCACTTTTCGTCGTTATAAACTTGATGAGGACCCTTCCTATTTCGGTGGTGCTACAAAACGTTACGAATATGATGCCTCAGGCCGTCTTTCACAGGTATTGTATTATTTGCCAAAAACAAACAATGACATCATAAGTATTGACACCAATGCCCCTCAGGTCAAGGCTGTCTATGAGTATGATGGCCAAGGTCGAATTAGGTATATCTCTTATTATCAAACCGAGTCTAGTACTTGGCAAATGTCCAGTTATTATCGCTATGGATATTATCGAGGCCGCGAAATAGACACTGACGATCACAGATATGAAGCCAAAGAGATTTGGGTTTATACGGCCGATGGCTATAAACATTCCATATGCGATAAAGACGGCAAAACCCTCAAGAAAGAAGTATATACAGAAAATGGCAAAATGATGGAGGACGAGTGGGGGTTAAGCGTTTTCGATAATGCCGGACGTTTGATTGCCCGCGGCGGTACCATTACAGCAAACAATGGTGCCGTGAGTTATGGATACTACTACGGTTACAATAAACAAGGAGATCTTGCAATAGAATCGAAAAGAGAAGTCGGACAGAAAGAAATTGAGATAATGCCTTGGTTAAGTGCCGAATACAACTATCATGGTGATCATTTCTATGAATATACCTACGATGTTCACGGCAACTGGATAGAGCGGAAGAAGTTCAAGACTTTGAATGGCAATCGTAAGCCTGAGTTGGAGGAGGATATCGTCAGAAAGATTGAGTATGGGCAGTATGGCGCTCTTAACAACTCTAGCATTTCAGGCATGAATGGTTCTGTGGCTGCATCACCAACAATAGTCATTGGTGAAGCAAAGATGTCTAGATTGGCTGATATCTTATCTAATGGTTCTCAAGCTTTTACGGATTTCACGAGTGAAATCGACCATCTGTCCAGTGAGTATGAAAAGAATAAGGATAAATGGACAGCAGCAATTAGAGAAAGCAAGGCTGCACAATTGGCCCAGATTAAAGAACAAACCGGAGGAATGTTGGACGAAATGTTTATGAGCACTGTCCAGGATATCAATTACCAGATTTTTGACAATAACGAGGAATTCGAAACTGCCGAGGATGCCATGAGGTTCCTGAAACAGACAATACAAGAAGTTGAATCTGCATATCCTGGAAGTCCAATTCTTCCTCCGATGAAAAGCATACAAGAAAAGTATGAGTCATTCCATAAAGAGCCGTAAGAGCCTTACCAATTACTCGTAGATTTCTATTCGCTGATAATGTAAAATGGATATACTATACCAATCCGGGCCGATGGTGCCCGGATTTTTTGGTTGTACGTACTGGGCCGATAGAGAAAGCGGTCATCCGCATCCGGCAGTCCAGCACAGCTGGCCAGCCCAATGCGGCAGGGTTCAATAAGTGCCCACCTGGCCAGTATTTTTTTTGCCTTGCACTATTTTTGGTGCGATTTTTACAAAAAACTGCACTATTTTTAGTGCAAAGTATTATATTTGCAAAAATAATAAGCTCGTATGGAACAGCTATACAATACCTTCCGCCTCAAACTCTCCCTGACCCCGATGGACTATGTCAGAGAATTCCATGACAAAATCAATTGGTCCAACCGTCTCATCTGCATCATGGGGCAGAAAGGTGTTGGCAAATCAACCATGCTTCTCCAGCATATCAAAAAGTTCGACAACCTGGAGGAAACCCTCTATGTCACTGCTGACAACATCTATTTCTCTGGCCACACCCTTTATGATTTGGCGCAGTCATTTTTCAAGGCTGGAGGAAAGCGCCTTTACATTGACGAAATCCATAAATACAAGCCCTGGTCAACGGAAATCAAGAACATCTACGACGATATACCGCTTCTTCAGGTAGTCTATTCCGGCAGCTCGCTCCTTGCCCTCCAGAAAGGGAACAAGGCCGACCTCAGCCGCAGGTCCATTCCTTACACTATGCCCGGCTTGTCCTTCCGCGAGTACCTTAATATTCGTAATAGCTGGTCGTTGAAGACAGCTTCGTTAGACGAGATTCTGCACGGGCGCATCGACTTCCCATACGGAGACCATCGGCCTCTTGTTTACTACAAAGACTACTGCAAAACCGGCTTCTATCCCTATTTCCAAGAGAGCGATGCCCCTATACGTCTTGAAAATGCCGTCCTCAGCACCGTGGAAAACGACATCCCTGCTTATGCGGAAATGACTGTTGCATCTGCAGTCAAGCTGAAGAAACTGATGTACATCCTTTCCAAGAGCGTCCCTTACAAACCCAGCAACGATACCCTGGGCCGCGACCTTGGCATCAGCCGCAACATTGTTCCTGATTACATCGAGTATCTCACCAAATCCGGCCTTTTTGGCGCCCTGCACGAACCCGGTCACAGCGACAATCTGCTGATGAAAGTCGAGAAACTTTATCTTGGCAACAGCAACATCGCCCTTGCCCTTTCCGAAGATGGAATCATCGACTCAGGCAACATGCGTGAGACCAACTTCCTGGCCTGGACCTCGCAGGTACATAAAGTCACATCTTCCAAGATTTCAGATTTCGAGATTGACGGCATTACCTTCGAGGTTGGAGGAAAGAACAAAAAAGGCAAACAAATCAAAGACGCCGAGGTTGGATACCTCGTAAAAGACGATATGGAATTTGCCGCAGGCCACTCCATTCCCATCTGGATGTTCGGCTTTATCTATTGAGGTATCAGGCATTAAAAAACGCACAACTACTTGCCCATTATGCGTAAAAGTTGCGTTTAAATTTGTAACCAGCTGATTATCAGCGAAGTTGGTGCTGCTGGGAAAGTGACCAATCCCGAACCGATTCGGACAAGTGCGTATTGTAAATTATTTATTCTTAGTTGAATTCACTTTATTTCCAATGACTACGCAACAGAAAAACAAAATATTTCTATATATAGTCTTCGGAAGTTACATAGCATTTGCTGTGCTGGAAATCGTTGTAGCCCATACTTTCAGTATGCTTTCCATGCTCGGAGTATTAGGGGTGATTATTGTTCTCTCTTACCCCTTAGGCAAATGGGCACGCGATTTCAGGAAACTGATGGAAAGTCTTCCCGCCGACCATAAGTATCTCACCCAACACGTGGCGGCTATTGACATCAATAATATCCGGTTCGTTTATAATGTATATGAAAAAGGGAATGGTTCAAATCCATTTTCTAAATCCTATATTTCCATGTCGGTTGGAATTCCCTTCCCAACCGGCAAGGATGATTTGGTTATAGAGGACCTCGAACAGTTATTGGAGGATTTACAGAAAGAAGGGTCCCTGACAAGTTTTAATCCCATCCAAATCGTTGAGAACGAGGAGAGTAATATCCGGACCACATGGCTTGGCCGATATTTCCTTCTGGAATATCCGCAAAAAGCTATGACTTCCTCGCGGTTAATATCATTACAGGAAAGGATCTTGGATTTATTTAGTCAAGCCTGCCAAAGCCCCTCTACGCGACCGTCGCGAGAGCCGGGTATCGGCATGCACTGTTGTTTTCGTTTCCAAATATCACATTCTCGAGGCGTCCTACTAGGGTCTTCAGCCAGGAGACAA
>Ga0256407_10010274_pt1 | contig 13208 bp, 8 predicted proteins | sample RumenRJG_04DNA_FD_193489 | JGI IMG/M metagenome (GOLD analysis project Ga0256407, IMG submission 193489) | Bovine rumen microbial communities from Lethbridge, Alberta, Canada - RJG_04 | ecosystem: Host-associated > Mammals > Digestive system > Stomach > Rumen | place: Canada: Alberta | collected... | reverse complement strand
CGGGGAACTTCAAACTGAGTTCAAAGCCGGTCATATACATATCCAGGGCCTTCTGGTACTCTCCCAGATGGCCAAGGGCAAAGCCCAACCAGACGATGTCTTCACCAGCCTCGGCATCGTACTCCCCTTTCGTTTCCTTCACAATCTTGATGGCTTCCATGAAATGGGTGACGGCAGGCTGGTAACGTTCAGTCATAATATAGAACATACCGGCTTTCCGGAACACCTGACAGGTGTTTTCGTGCAAGGGACCATAGACCTTCTTGGTGAGTTTAATCTCCAACCGAAGCATCTCTTCACCTCTGGAGGCGTATTGGTTTCCCAGCTGATAATTATCGACAAGAAGGGTGGTATATTCGCTTACAAGAGTCCGGTAGCGGAGAGGGTCTAAATTGGCCTCTTCGGCCGCCTTTAGTGCATCCTCATACAGCCTGGAAGCCCTTTTTAGCGCCTCATCATAGCTCACGCCCTCCTTCTTGAAGACCTCTTTAGCTTCGTGCTTCAAGATGCCGATATATGCAATGGCTTGCTCATAGGCCTCGCTGGTGTCCGGGTAGAAGACAAAAAAGACAGGCTTGGAGCAGCTGCGAACGGGCAGTCCCCTGCTCTCCAGATAGGCATAGATGGCATCCTTTTCCCCATGCTTAAAGCCGGGGATGCCCTCTATGGTTTCCCGGGTGAACTGAGCCAGGTCGGCCAGCACCTGCACCTGGTTAATGTAAAGGCGATCCTTGATGTCCTGGGATAGCGGCATATCGTCCCGTTTCTCCAGAAGTGTCGGATCGTCCTTGACCTTGGCCCGAAGAGCTGTCTCACAGAGGAACTCCTCCCAGGATTTATGGGTACCACTCTCCTGTTCGGCATGATACATGGCACGAAGCTCCTCGTCCGTATTTACCGAACGAAGTTTCAGTACCTGTTCTCCCAGCCAGGGATTTACGATGGGTTCATCCATAAGTACAAATTTATGCCTTTTTCTTTATATAGGCAAAAGCGGGGAAAGCTTTGATGATTTCCCGGATGGAGCCGTTGACCCAGGCTTCCAGCTGAGGCTTTCCAGGGCAGTTGTTTACAAAATACTTAGAGGCCAGATTGCCTTCGTTCACCAACTCGAACTCCACGTAGCCTGGCATATCGATACGTTCGTCAGAAGTCACCAGCTCAACGTTCATCTCCTTGACTCCCTCGGCAAGGATGTCCAGGACCTTGCTCCCGACCACGCCCACGGTGAGCTTCAGGAGGTCGTGCCCCATCTTTTCGTCGAAGTGGGTCTGGAACTTCTTGTAATAGGGTTGAACATCGTCCAGCATCCAAAGCTTGCCGTAGTTCTTGGAGAGAGTAAGGGTGCGAGTGATGGTGTTAGGTTTGTTCATATGTGTCATAGTTAAGGGTTAAATGTTCACGCTTACACCGATAAAGACGGGTGAGTCCATAGAATCTATCAAGAAAAAGAAAAAATTATCACTATGATAGATTGGGCTATTTATGCACGTCTATATGTTCGTATACACGAGATAAGCTTCCGGCCAATGCCCCGCCACGGTGGCGGAGCGGGATGCCGTCGCTCCTTGTGCTATGCAGTGCACACTCATATACTTCGTCGGCAACAAGCCGTTCGTGATTCCTCCGGTGCGAATCAAGCGCTACGAGCGCATCATCTGGACGGAGAAGGGTGAAATCTTCTTCACGGAAGATGCTGCCCTGGATCATTTTGAATGGTTCCACGAATTGCCCCGGAAGAACTATTTCGGTGAAGATCCGAGCGACCCGGTGTGATCGATTCTATGAAATAGCCGGTGGTGTGAACCTGCCAGGTAAGAGTCGCTGCGGGATTTGCGGAATAGCTGGACAACGTCTGTCAGCCAAGGGTTCAGCGGACGAGATGTTTCTGTCATTAATTACTGACAAATACACAGTGGTAATCGGAGTCTTCCCAGGCATCCAGGAAGTGGGCGATGGAAACGGTGATAGGGATGGGGCCAAAGGCAGGGTCATAGAGGGCAACTTCGTCGTTCTCTACAGAGACCGATAGCACAACTACACAATGGTCCACGATCTTACCTACAAACACGTCCTCTATGCGCTCCTCCAGCGGGTCTCCTATCAGCTCTCCCCCATCCACGGCTGCAATCACCTGCTTCCCTTCGTCAATGGCCTTAATAATGTCCTGCAGCGTGGCGTCTTCCATTTTCTCCACTTTCAGGCCGAAATGCTCCGCCGTATTGCCGAGGTCCTTGACATAGGCGCCGTCATCGGTAAGCCAACCCTTGTCAAGGGCAAGGTCACGGAGCTCCGGAACAGCCTTATGAATGCCGAAGCAATGCAGGATGAATTCTTCACAACGGACGGCACAGAGCACGTCTCCACGGGAACGGGCGATGCGTGCAATCTTTTCCATTGCATTCAGGGCACGCTTCTTAATGTTGTAGAGATTGGCTTTTTTGATGCCGGTAACCTTTTCCAAATCATCGAAGCTCATTCCTTCGATGACGTGTTTCTGGAGCACGAGTCGGTAGTTGTCGTTCTCTATCAGATCCAATATGGCGGCTACATCCATCACGGCTTCATTGGCGGAGTTATCCGCCGTCGCATAATCGTTCGCTTTTATTAATAGACGTTTATCGGTATCCGTTTCTATCACCCGCTCACGATTAATTTTATCAAGGAAGAAATTCCTTGCCACCATCTTGAGCCACTGGTAGATGGAAGAACGTCCTTCCCACTGGCGAAGACGGCGTGCGTCGTTCTCCATCAGGTGCAGGTACAGCTCGCTCACCAGCTCGTCGTAATCGGCCCCCTGGGGGTAGAACTTACTGATTAACGCAAAGATAAGCGGCTGGCAACGCCGGAAGAAGAAGTCCTGCGTGATTCGCTCATCGCGGGCGATTAAGCCCGTCATGATTTCTTGGTCAGTCATTAATTATTAATCTATTGATATACTTGGATCAAATTTTTGAAATTAATTACCATTTCTCCGCCCCATCCAGCCCTTAATATCAGTAATGATTTCACGCGCACATTGGCTTGCATATTCCACGAAATCATCCGGTAATTCCTCATCGTTATGATGGTCTGCAGCATTACGCCAATCAAGCAAAGGTTGGAAAACACCATCCCTCCATTCGTCTTTATTTTGACAATGCATGAAGATGTATTCGTAAAACTCCTGCCACTGCCACTTGATAAAGACATACCACAATTGGCCAAGCGTTGTACTCGTCACCATATTAATCTGACGGCGGTCAAAATTAGGATTACAGTTATAACTGTCCCTTTCTGTTTTTATCTTGCGCATTTCACGTAAATTGTTCAGGAATGCTTCGCTGGCAGAAGCATTTTTGGCGAAATAAGGGATACTGTTATACAAAATACGCTCCCAAAGCTCTCTCTCTTCCGTCGCGGATTTAGGCGTTATCTTGACATTTTCTGTAGAGAACGGATCATCCCCGTCACAAACATCTCTAAGAACTTCAGTAATAACTTCGCGCAATTTCACTTCCACCTCCCGTAGGAGATCGAAACCTTTGATATCAGGGTCAAACCGTTCCTTCATTAGGTGGCTGGTTAGAGCCGAGAAACACATATAACGCTTGGATATATCCTTCGGAACCGTTGGACCAAGATTATACCCGAAGACATCATGCTTTTCCGAACTGGGAACAATATGGGCGAAATTATAATCTAACAGAAGCGCACTCTCCTCCGGAGGGATTGAATTACTCGTTCCAACAATCATCTGAATCGCCGTCCTAAGCATGCCCTGCTCTTCAACGTAGTGAATCTGCCATTCAAACTCTTGATTCACCGCATACCTGATAGTCCTTTCAACCTCTTCTCTAGCCGGAGTAGGGCGCTCGGGATTCCACACCTCCAGCGGATTATCGCTATATTTGAAAACGGTGTAGTTGATCAGGCTCATGAGCATGGGGTGGTTGCCGCCATATTTCTTCACGAGGGCTTGATATGCTTTAAACTGAGCTGGAGAATAATCATTAAAGTAGTGTGCATAACGCTTCCAGTACTCTTTGACTTCCGCTTCGTTAAAAAGACCGACGAAGACAGGGTCGGAATCATTCGTATAATAGCAACGCCCTGTTTTCGTTTTTTCGATAAACGTCGGCAAGCGCCTTGAACATGTTACAATGACGCCATATTCGCTCAGCGAACGGATTTTTCTGAAAATATTTTCTTCGTCTTCAATCCTCAGGACGCCGTCAAATTCGTCAAAAATGAAAACAAATCTGACACCAAGTTTTTTGCTTATATGAATTAGCGCTCTCTTTAGATTTTCAAAGCGCTCCTCACCGGTTTTCTTCTCATGATACTTCTCCAGATAATCCAATGTCATTTCTCTTTCATCAAGGAATTCAAGGACTGAACTGGACAACTCACCCCATAGTGTAGCAGGATTGCCCGCTTCGGGGACGCATATTTTTATTGGGACGAGATGGCGCTCTTCTATCCACTTGGTGTAATTATTCTCCTCGAAAAAGCACTGCTGGATAAGTGAAGACTTCCCCATACGCGGCAGTCCAACAATGTATGTAGACTTGCCGTCAAGTGTCTGGCTTTCAAGAATACCTAATTTTTCTTCCCGACCAATGAAGTCATCTCCGGTGACCTTCTTACGGACAAAGGAGAATGGGATGTGGATTCTAATCATTATACTGTGAAAAATTCAAATTGGTTGCAGTAATAATCATTCTTGAAAAACTTCTCTCCCAGCTGGATGGGATGTTCGTGAGAAATAGTGAAAAGGGCTAAATAGGAGTCCATTTCGCGAAGCTTGAACACATCCGAATAAGGCATATTGTGCATAATATCTTCAAAGTTCTCAAGGAAAAGAATAATACTCCACTCAGAGTTCTTACTGACATACTGAAAAATTCTCTGCAGGACGCTCTTGATTTCCATAGAACTTGGAGCATTCTCTATCTTCTTCCAATGTGTTTTTAACGTCATGGTTTCAGGGAAAACGGCATCAAGGGCCGCCTTGATACTACTTGCTATACCCTTCCAGGTTGAGAAGGAATCTTTGTAATCTGCACCATTTACACATACTGGCAGGCGTGATTCCTGCTTGAAGATATCGCCAAATCGTGTCAATAGATCGTCTACGAAAGCATCCGCGGTAACGCTAGGGTCTGTCAGAATAACTGCGCCGGGCGCCTTTTCAAAGATGCGGGAGATTATTGGTTCATATTGTTTCTCACTTGACTCCATACGTTATACATTTTTACGATCAACTTATAATGTTCATGTTCTTCCTTCAGGACGCGCCGGGCAACGAGATCCTCAATTAAGTCAGCGGATTCGCCTGAACGGAGCAGAAGAGTGGTTTTCGAACAGCCGTGTTCGGGGTCCTGCAGTTCAGCCTCAACGACTTTGTCCAGTACGTTCTTTGTCTGCTGCTTCGTGAAGCGACTTTCCGCTTCTGACGAGATGCCTGAGAAAATGAGAGCATCGAAGACCCATTTTTCAAGCTCTTCGTTCGTCTCCGTTCTCATGATATGCCAGATAACGTCATCAACATCGGCTTCTGTAATGTAGGACAACATCCTGGTGTTCTGCTGTTTCACAAGATGAGAGCATATCCATTTTGTGTAGAATGCGCTACCCGCCGAATAGTACAGAATCCTGTCGACAGCATTTCCGATAAAGATATCCTTTCTTCCTGTAGCACCATAGAAACGATCGAGGACCAACTGGCGGGCTTCGTCAAGGCTCAGGTATTCCAGCCTCTCTTTTTCGAGAACGTTAAAAGCATTGGGGCCATCTACTTCATCGATAAATGCATGAAGCACATCCTGTCCAATGAGAACAGCGCCGAAAAGGCCACACGACTGTAAATTCTTCCACCGAGACATGAAATCTTTGTCGATGAGACCCTGGATAAGCCATTTATACGCATTGGTAAACTCATCGATAAAGAGTATCAGTTTCTTGTTTTCCCAGCCCCTGGTTCTGTGCATAGCCGAGACCAAACGGGTCAGTCGTCTAACCATGAGCTGGAAAGACATCTCTTCACGAACAGGATCCTCATAGACCGATTCAGGGAGCAGGTCCATGTCGGGGTTAGGTTCCTCCATGAGTTCCATGCATATATCTTGAATCCTTCCACAAATCTCATACAGCATCTCATAGTAGATGTCCTCTTCGCGGGTCATCGTGACACTGATAAAATCCACGCTCACGGCTATTGCCTCTGGTATCTTCTCCTCCACCTGTTTACGAATCTGGTAGAGAACGGAAGATTTACCACTTCGTTTCTGTCCGTAGATGAAGTAATGGGGCGCTTCTTGCGGCCGCATGAACGTAGTGACGGCCTTCTGTATCGTCTCCTCACGGCCATAGAAACGCACCTTCTCCACACCTCCGTAACTGAAATCGTTAAGGAATTCCTTATAGGAAGTCTTCACTTCAAACGGAATGGTGAAGGAAACGCTTTCCTTTATAGCTCTATTCTCGTATTCAAAGCCAAGATACACTTTGGGTTCCTTGATATCCACACCTGAGGCCAGCTTGAAATGAAGGATATAGATGACAGACTCTCCTCCGTATATTCTCTCCACGTCAGAGTAAGTCACTACAGGTTCATATGCATCAGGAATGATATCTCCCTTATCCAGAAGCTCCAGCTTGCAGTTGAGCATAGGTTCTGCGTTCTTATCATCATTCCTCACCTCCACTTCAAGATACATGGACTGACCAGCGCCCAAAGCCGAAGCGGATACTAAGCTCGCCTTCGGTTTAGGACTATTGAATGTCAGAGACTCTTTCTTCTCTGCGACTACACCTTGAACGGTCTTGAGGAGATTAAAAAAGGCACAAAGCTTCAGTACCGTCGGACGGGAGTGGATACGGCTACTCCAGTTGTCAATACTACGGGTTATCGACCGGCTCTTGATCAGAATCGTCCTTGAGTCCTTTGCATACTTGAAATCGGTAAGGGACTCTGTCAACTGCCAGTGCAGTTCGCTAATGATGTCTCCGTCCTCTGAGACCATCCAGGGCTCAAACGAAAGATTCCTGAAATAGTCGATGCATTTGTTCAAGTCCGGCTGCCGGCTTACCGCATTCGCCTTTGCTATGAAATTCTGGTAGCGAGGTTGGCAGTTCTCGCCACACCAATTGAAGAACTTCTGTGCGAAATAAGTCCTCTGCGGATCATCGTATATCATTCCCTTTTCTCCATCCCTGATGAACAGATTAATAGCCATTCCCGGATTCAAGTCATAAACCACGGAACAGATGCGATATGCCGCTTCTTTTGACAGCATGCACAACTGACGAATGTCTGCCCAATATAGCCACGAAACGCCTCTTTGCAAACAATAGAAAACCTGCTTGACAAAGCTGCAATCGTCCGGAACGCTGCCGGAGGCATCCACATACTGACAGTATTTCTTTTCACTCAAAGTCAGCGTGGCAAGGTATCTCCACAAGTAATGTAGGATAAGAGTGGAATCCGGCTGCCTGTTGGATTCATACAGAATGGCGCAAAGGAGCCCGAAACGTTCTACCGTGATATCTGAAAGTGCAACACCCCTCGAGTAGACTTTCTTGCGGAACTCATCTATCCACTGTCCTTCGAGGTTCTCTATCTGAAGCGGGGAATACCTGACCTTGTTACGGATTTCTCTTTCCCCGCTCCCAACCCTGAACTGAACAATACCCCAGCAAATCCAACCGAGCTCGTTACCCCCAATCTTCGCCCATGATGCATAGTTTCCAGTCGTGGCAGTATTATCCCCTATCAAGAGTTTGTTCCAGGCAATATTTGCATCCAGCTGGGCAATGGCGGCATCACGTTCCTCCTTTTCCATTTGCAAAGCGTCCTTCGAGATTTTTTTGGACGCGGCTACCAGAAGCTCCTTCTTCTTCAGATAGGCGGCCAGAAGACCGGCGGAGTCCTTCATGTCTTCATAGTACTGGATAATCGTGTCAACATCCTCCAGCGTATCCTGCGGCAGCGTGAACTGGGCGCCATGCATGCCCATGATATACTTCTCTCCTGACTCCTTGTAAGCTTGTTTATGCCCCCTGTTATCAGGATTCTTGATGACAAGAGCGCGATAGAGTTGCAAAATACGCTGGACACTCCTGCTTTTGAGGATTATGTTGTCATCCTGGCTCTCAAGAGTTTTCTCGAACAAGACTATCGCCTCCTGATAATTATCATCGGCGGCCGCAATCTGTCCCTGGGCAAAAAGATCTTCACGGAGAACGCGCTGACGGTTCTCAGCTACGTACTTATCAATCTTATCCTCACAACGCTCGACCATGTCCTTGGCATCTGCGTAATCCGGTTCTGCATCCAGGATATTCATTGCGATGCCCCATGCATTCTCATACACGCCCTCATTTTCCCACTGAAGGGCAATCTTCATCAAGTCGACTGCAGGTCTTGCCAAGCAGGCGAAGCGCGCAATCGGAATCTTATTAATGCCCCCGGGATACACGGAATAAACAATTTCATCACCCTTCTTCAGCTTCGCGCAATCCTTGTCTATGAATGAATCCGTCGGCAACAGGATATAGTCCGAGAAGTGAGGGTCCTGCACCTTGTAAGAGAACTTCTTATTACTGAGCGCAACAACAGAACCGCAGGGGGGAACCGCATTATATGGAGCCCTGTAATACAGGTCGTCAAGCTTCTTCAAGGCCCCTTCCGCTAAAGTCTGATAGGCGATGGCGACCATATTGGCCGGGAAGCGGTCCAGGACGTTAATAGCATATCCATACGCCGCATCGTAGAGATCGTAGATACGGGCATCGTCCACCGAAGGATCCAGTTCGCGCGCAGTTCTTATTGCATTATCCGCTGCCGTGAGCAACCCAAGGACCGTGTCAGGAACACAGATATGATTCGCCTTACGTTCCGCCTTGGAAAGCTGACATACGACAGGGTAATCCTGAATGATATTCGTTGACAAACGTTCGGCCCGGAGCCCCAGCTCGTCATCAATGATATCCGCAATCTTAAAGGAATACGGCCGCTCTTCCCCAGGAACGAGGAGCGTTCCAGTGCGATACCTAACGGTGATTGTGGCGTTGGCCTCTATCATTGCATCCGCATCGGGGCAATCCTCAAGCGAAGGCAGTTCGTCTTCCGGCGAGGCCGCTTTTTTCTCTTTCTTTAACCGGGCCAGTTCCTCCATTTCCGCATTCAGTGCCGCCTCGGCATCAATGCGTTCCTCCTCCGGTGCCGGGCTCTCAACCACGGGCGGTGGAATGGAAGCCTTCAACTCTTCCACTTCCGCTGGAGTCATGATTACCGGAGCATCCGGAGTGCCGCTCATGTCTGTCACCAGGAGAGCATGGTCCGCCTGTCTTTCAAGACTGACAACGCAGCTATTCTCCTTCGCATTCTGAAGGAACAGGGACTCTTCTGGGCCCTCGTAACTGGGTAAGGACTCGAATTTCCAGAGGTTATCACGAACGAAAGAGTCTTCTTTCCATTCCGAGAAAGAACGCTCATAGTCGAAATCACTCTTTTGCACGAGTATCAGGCGAAGTATATCACAGGCAGTCAATATCTGACGGTTCATCGCCGGGGCATAATATAGATTCTCCGCAATGTCGTATGCCTGGCTGGCCGGCATTGGCGGAAGGATTGTCCTCGCCTGGCAGTCTCCCTGGGTGTTCTTCTTGATAGAGTATAACACAGGCTGGCCTATCAGTTCCTCCTGTTTCTTATACTCTAAACCTCCTAATAACTGGTCTGCGAAGAAAAAGAGCGGTTTATGACTGTCAGCGTCAATGATGGTACCGGCCTCATGGCCGCCTTTCCTCGAGAAACTATAAATGCGACCGAACGCGCTCAGCATTTTGCCAGTCGCTGCCGGTAACGGAGCATAGAAGTTCACACCTCGGGCTTTTTCCGTCGCTTCAGCAAGTGCCATTTTGAAGGCCACGACATCCTCATCATCCGGGAACTGCTGCAGGACGAGGTCGCAGAAGGCTTTCGCGATAAACACCTTTCCTTCACCTGCAAGAGAAGCGATTACATCTATGACATGGTCAAGCGAGCTGGCCTTGATGACGGCAGCGTAATATGGAAGTGTCTTCTGGTTCTCCGGAATGACAGAGAGGACCGCTGTTCCAGGAAGGGTCCCGGCCCCAGCCATTTCTTCCAGTTCGGGATCAACGAATGATTTTGATTTCAGGAGGACATAATTACTGCTAATGCGGCCGAAACCTTTATCACAATCATAGGCCACAATATTACTATTGCCCTCTATCCGTATCGGTTCCTCCCTCTCGCGCAGAGAAGGAAAGCCCGTATAACAATATGTGGATCTGGATAAGAGTTCCTCCGTTATAAGAATACTCTCCTTGTCCGGTCGATTAAGAATGATTTCGCCTGTTTCAGCAATGGAGACAATGCCTTGTAGAATCTGTCCGTCCTCCAGACGAATGATAACAAGAGTATGCGGCTTGAATAATGTGCTGGTCAGTTCCTGCATAAACAAATCGTTATGTCAATAATCCATTATGGTTTTGTTAGGTCTGCCATCAGTAATAACTGGATGTAGTCCGAGCATCGCTGCTAGCATAGAATAAATATCTACATTTCGTAATAGCGCCTCACGAGATAAAAAGTTCTTCTTAAAACTCGGTCCAGAAGCAATAAATATCACCTGCATATCCTTTTCCTTAGGGGAATAGCCATGTGCCCCAACCTTGTTTTTAGGGCTAGCAGAGAACTGCCAGCCGAGGTCTGGAGCAACTATGACATCACCGCAGCGATTAGATGAACCATAATTCAATTCCTCCGGAACTTCTCCATGCCTCCATGCACTAATATGTTCAACGCCGGAAAGGGCAGTCATGATAGAATCTACGCAATTGTCCTTCGCGTAAATATTCGTTGGATTAGTGCCAATAATATGCTCGTACCACGACGGTTTAAGATAGTCGTCCCAATCAACGAAACGGTCATTGCTTATCTCTTCCATCCCATGATCGGCCGTGACAATGATATTTATCTTGCTTCCGTGCGGGAGCACTCTTAACTGCTGATACATATTGCCGACGATAGAATCCAGCCGATGAATAACAGCCTTCGTTTCTGGGGCAAAAGGGCCATAATTGTGACTGGTTTCATCAGGCTCATCAAAGTACAGCATGACCAATCTAGGCCTATCCTTCTTGGGGAGGGAAAGCAGACGGACTGTCTCGTTTGCGCGCTCCTCAAAACTTAAGTGAGGTTTCTCCCACCAAGGAAAAGCATACGTGGGTAAGACGCCTTCAATGGGAACATCAGACCCTACCCAATAGATGCTGGCAGTCTTTACTCCTTGCTTTTCAGCTGTAACCCAGATTGGCTCGCCAAGGTAGTATTCCGGGTTATAGCGGGTTAAGCTATCCCCCATCGAAAAGGTTTCCTCAGTGTCCGGATTCCAGAAGGAGCCATTGACAATACCATGATGGTCAGGAACCAGGCCGGTGGCGATTGTGTAGTGATTCGGGAAGGTCGATGCCGGGTATGATGGCTCCATGACACACCCCACGCCATCTTCAGCTATAGCATTCAATCCTGGGGTATCCATCACATCTGGATAATCCCAGCGGAAGGCGTCCATTGATACGACGACAGTGTATGTGTCATACCTTTTGCTACATCCACATATAAAAATGGCAAGAATTATTGGGAAGACTACTCTATTCATAGTTAACCATACCAATTCTATCAACTTCAATAGATGCATCTACAGCAAGTATTACATATAAAAGATCATTGAACGCCCACTCCTTTCGAGAAATATACACGAGATAGGGACGAATGGAATTGAACAGGTCTTGATACGAGACGTAATCCTTATCATTTTCATCATAGTTAATAACGCCAAGAGATTTAAAGGATTGAAACTCATCTTCGGACCCAACTATACTGGTAATACCCTCTATAAATTCCAATAACTTCTTTCTGGGCTTATTGTCCATATGTTTCTGCATTCTAGTAATAGATGCTTCTAAAAGTTGTATTTTTTCACTAATCTTCTCTCGTTCAATAAAACAAATAGTTTTCACAACTTTAGTCCAGAACAACGTCCATTTACTTCGTTTTAGCGTTTTTTTAATCTCAGCAGTAAAATCTTCGTCCAATGAGCTCACGTATTTCTTTAAATCTTCAATATCAAGACTTATAGAATATTTATCGTCTACTTTTTTCGTAAATGCTGAATTGAACTCTTCAAAGCCGAGTTTTGCCAAATTGTTTATAGATCTCCTTACTCCTCCAGTTCTATCAATCGTTGATTTAAACACACTTTGTAGAGAAGCGTCAATAATGGCATCATGCGAACTCGCCGCTGTAGATTTAAAGAATGCCTTTAAGTACTCCTGGCACTTCTTTTTGCCCAAGGTATTAAAATTATTCTTAAGTTTATCAAAATGTTCTTCAAGGATGATAAGGAAACTTCTATCCGGCAGTGGACGAACACCGCTTTCTGTAGATAAGAGCAAAGATTCTGGCCCAAATGCAGATTTAACTAAATGCAGAGGCTTGAACAAAAGATTGTCAAAATCTTGTTCCAATGCAGGCGCCCAAATAGTAGAACTGGAGATGTGCTTTGCGGCAACATCTATCTCAATATTGTAGTTTCTAAGTAGTACTCTTAATTCGTGTAATGCCGCATATGTGTTCTCATTGACATCAATATCGAGAATAACATCATCCGGCATGGTCTTTAGCTTATTGAAATTGCTCTCCGACGGATATGCTTCTCGCTTTGTATCCGTATCCAGATGGTGGGGCAATTTATTATGTTTGTTATTAAAGCGAGCTATAGCCGCACATGTGCACACAAGATTACGATACAAATGACGTGTTAAATCTTTAAACTGACCAATTTGAGCCGAAATAGGCGCGTTCTGTGTATGCTTTTCTGTTTTGCTTTGGGCCAAATATGTAATGGCAGCAAAGACTAACGAGAAAAATGCAACCCACCAACCAATCCATTCCTTTGTCCCAAAGTGAGTATTGTTCTTGATTTCCTCGGTCTTGTTATTAATACTCGAGACCAATCCATCTACACTTTGTTGAACACTATCAATCTTTTCAGTGAGCTTCCCACGTCTTCCAACTCGTGTGTCATTTGATTGAAAAACACTGTCAATTATGGGACGTGACACCTTCATAGATGAAGTGTCTATCTGAGAGTCCGATGTGTTGGTTACGGCAGACTGAGCATACCAGACAT
>Ga0256407_10010271_pt1 | contig 13209 bp, 7 predicted proteins | sample RumenRJG_04DNA_FD_193489 | JGI IMG/M metagenome (GOLD analysis project Ga0256407, IMG submission 193489) | Bovine rumen microbial communities from Lethbridge, Alberta, Canada - RJG_04 | ecosystem: Host-associated > Mammals > Digestive system > Stomach > Rumen | place: Canada: Alberta | collected... | reverse complement strand
CGTCGCAGGCAACAAAGATGGCGGCAAGGATAACCTGAAGCCTGAATACTACGAGGAGTTCGCGCACTATCTGGTGGATATCTGCAAGCACTACAAAGACCAGTACGGCATCGAGTTCAAGACGCTCGAACCCTTTAATGAATCGGCCACAGACTACTGGTATCAGAATGGTTCGCAGGAAGGCTGTCACTTCGATTACTCCTCCCAAATCGCTTTCCTTCGCGTCCTTGCTCCCATCTTGAAAGCGTCAGGACTCAGCACCATCATTTCCGCTTCCGACGAGACCAGCGTGGCTCATTCCATCGAGGCATTCGAGGCTTATAAGCGAGCAGGTGTTTTGTCTCTCGTAGGGCAATGGAATACGCATACTTATCAGGGCAATAACAGACAACGTGCCCGCCTCTCACGCTTGACGAAAGAGGCTGGAATACCCTTCTGGCAAAGTGAAACAGGCTCAGGTGGAAGAGGGCTGGAAGGCAATTTGAAGCTCACTCAACGCCTCTTCGATGATATCCGCATCATGCAACCTGAGGCTTGGCTCGACTGGCAATATATGGAGGAGTGGGGCGACCAGTGGTGCCTGATAAACGGCAGTTTCAGAAGGCAATTCTATCGCAAGGTCAAGAACTACTATGTCCGCCAGCAATGCTCGCGTTTCATCAAGCGAGGCTATGCTATTCTCGATGTGGATTGCCCTCAGACACTTGCCGCCATCAGCCCCAACCGCGACACATTAACACTGGTACTTTTGAACGAAGGGGAAGAGACCATACATGAGATTGTGTTGGATAATTTCACAATTTCACAACCCAACAGCATAAAGATTTTCCGCACTTCTCAAGACGAGAACCTTGCAGAGATAAAGGACGGATTCAGCCTCGAGGACAAATCACTCAACATCATTATATCTCGACAATCAATCACAACTATAGTTGTTCCAATTCATGATACAGAATAAATTGAAGAAGTTAGTGAAATACATCACGCATCCGAGCAAGATTTACATATACATCACTTATCGCATCGTTCGCATCATTGATGGCTTTCACGACAGGCGTATATGCGGCTACGACCTTACCAAAAGAAGAGTCACCAACATCGAAGGCGGCAATCACTATGCACCCACTTGCTACTGGACGCTCGACGAGATGTTCAGAAATACGAAGTTCACAGAAAAAGACCATATTGTTGACGTTGGTTGCGGAAAGGGACGCGTGTTGGTGTGGTGGCTCGGAAAAGGCTTGCCAGGCAAAGCCACAGGTATCGAGCTCGACCCCTATGTGGCAGGAGTGGCGAGGATGTGGCTGCAACGTTATCCAGAAGAGCGGGTAAGACTTATAGAGGGTGACGCTATGGAGCAGGACTATAGCGAATACACCATCGTCTACCTCTTCCGTTCCTTCACAAAGGACTTTCTCATCCGCTTCATTGAGCGGCTGGAGTCGCAACTCACCCATCCCATCCGTTTCTACTATATGAGCGACCAGTTCAGCCGTGAAGTCTTATGGAAGAGACCAGGATGGAAGGGGATCTGCCGCAGAAAGGTCTATATGAAGTATGGCCTTTGCACGTATGGAAGTCCGCAATACTATTCAATATGGAAATACGACCCACAACAAAATAATTCTTAATTCTTAACTCTTATTTCTTTATTTTTCGTATCTTTGCACTCAGAAAATGTAATAATACAATGAAAAACTACATAATAAGCTTACTTTTACTCCTTTCTCCAGCCCTTTTTTGGGCTCAGGAGCCCGAACCTGTTATCGAACATACTTCTTTGGTTTTCAACGAAGTGCAAGTGGCGAATATCGACCAATACCTTGACGGCGCCCTCTGTTATGGCAGTTGGATAGAACTCTATAATCCTACTTCTGAAAGCATTCCCTTGAAGGGTACAACCATTACCGACGGCGTGAACGAATTTCGCTTCACCTCGCTTAGCGTTTGGGGGTCTGTCGAACCAGGAGGCTTCAAAGTGCTTTACTTCGGACATAGTCAGGCAGAAGGCAATTACGGAGATGGAGCCAAGACGCAGATTCCTTTCAAGTTGGAACCGGAAGGTGGCACAATCAGTCTCTTGGATTCCGAAAAGGCAGTCATTACGTCCGTCGATTATCCGCCATCCATTTCCCGTTGCTCTTATGCTTGTAGGTTAGACGGCAATGAGGATTGGGAATACACAGGAGAGCCTACACCAGGTGCTTCGAACAATAATAGCGACTTTGCCTCTTTTCGTCTTGAAGAACCAGTTGTCAGCGTCGATTCTAAAGTCTTCTCCGAAACTTTCTGGGCACGCGTAACCATTCCTCAAGGTTGTACTTTGCGCTATACCTTGGACGGAAGCACTCCTACTGCCACGAATGGTATGACAAGCTATTATGGCGTCTTCGAGATAAGCGAAACCACAATCCTTCGCCTCTGTCTCTTTCAATCGGGCATGCTGCCAAGCCCTGTGGTAACTCGCTCCTACATCTACCAGAACCACGACTACTACCTCCCAATTCTCTCCGTCGTTTCAGAAGGCAAGCACTTCTTTGATAATCAAATAGGCGTTTTTGTAAGGGGAACGAATGGCATTAGTGGAAATGGTCAGAGTTCGGCTTGCAACTGGAACATGGATTGGGAACGCCCTGTCAATATGGAGTATCTTGTTCCAGAGAAGGATGCGGACGGACACATAACTTATTCTATGGTGCTGAACCAAGAGATGGACCTTGAGGTTTGCGGAGGCTGGACAAGGGCTTATGGTGGTGCAACCGTGGACGACCATTATTGGGAAGCAAGAACTTCGTTCCGCCTGAAGACCGATAAGCGCTACGAAGGCACCAATTCTATTGATTACCCGGTCTTTCCCTCAAAGACTTACAACAAATACCGTAGCTGGCAGGTTCGTAATGGTGGTAACGATACTTATGCTCGCTCGAAAGACCCATCCGTCCAGATGATTGTGTTGAAGAGCGGATTCTATGTTGATTGTCAGGACTATCAACCTGCTCACGTCTTCCTGAACGGCTTGTACTACGGAATGCTCAATATTCGTGAGAGCAACAACAAGCACTTTGCCTATAGTAACTACGGCATTGATTTCGACGATATGGACCAGTTCGACCTGAGCAACAACCAATATAATCAGAAGATGGGCGACAATCAGGCATGGACGCAGCTCCAAAGGTTGGCGGCAAGATTGGGCCAGACGAAGTCGGCAGAAGTATACAGTCAGATTTGCGAACTCTTGGATATTGACGAGTACGTGAACTATATGGCTCTTGAGTGCTATATGGGCCCGACGGATTGGATAACGAACACCAACAATATAAAAGGCTTCCGAAGCCGTACAGACGGGAAGTTCCATTTCGTTCTTTTCGATTGTGACTCGGCTTTCGGCACATCAAGTATGCTTACAGATGTGCTGAACACAAGTGCAGGTGCAAACGTGGACGACCTTTTCCGCAACTTGATGAAGTACGATCCCTTCCGCCGTCAGTTTATGGATGCCTATTGCATAGTGGACGGCAGCGTGTTCGAACCCACTCGTTGCGAAGAGATTGTGAGGGAGATTTATAATAATACAACTCCTGCCTTGCAGTTCGAAGGCAGTAGTGCAAGCACAGGAATGATTAACTCTGTCCGCTCCGCCCATAATGGTTCACGTATCACAAACATGAAAAACTATTATGGAGTCAATTATGGCATCTTTGCAAATCTCTCTTCAAACATTCCTGAAGCTCGATTGGCCGTGAACGGTCAGGAATTTCCCACAGGCAAGTTCGAGGGCTATCTCTTCTCGTATGATGGTCAGCCCATACAGCTTACGGCAAAAGCTCCAGCAGGATATACTTTCAACGGTTGGGAATCGCAAAGCCCTGAAGCCAATACCTCGACACTTATTTCAGATCGTGCCGAGTGGATGTACTATGACTTGGGTTCTATGGATGGTTTCGACTGGAAATCTCTTTCGTTTGATGAGGCCGCAAATGGCTGGAAAACCGGACAAGCACCTTTCGGCTTTGGAAGAGACGGCTACTATATGCAGGAGAATTCCATTACTAAGTTAGACCCAGGTTCGGGCAACAAACGGCCTACTTACTACTTCCGTAATACCTTCCAACTCGATTCCCCTCTTTCCGATGAGGACGTCCTGACCTTCTATTATCAGGTGGATGATGGCGTGATGCTTTATGTGAACGGGCACGAAGTGGGAGGCTATTATGTAACGAGCGGCTCGCCGTACGACGATTACACTACTGGTGGGCATTATGAATCAGAGAACCCATACATTGGAAACATCGAGATTCCTCACGAGTTTCTTGTCGTTGGTACAAATCAGATAGCAGTCGAGGTAAAGAACTGTTCTGCTTCAAGTACTGATATTTGGTATGATGGAGGCCTGACTTTAACGCAAAATAATAGGGAAACAGTCTCGACAAGTGAAACTCTCGACCTGCACGAAACCTATGATAATGACAGCCGAATTTCGCTTAAAGCCAAGTTCGAACCTATCACGGACGAAAGGCAGCGATGGCAGGCAGGAGCTGCTCCTTTGCGTATCAACGAGGTGAGTGCTTCTGGCGACATTTATATAAATGATCTTGGAAAGAGGGAGGATTGGCTCGAACTCTACAATACAACGGACCAAGACATCTCCTTGGCCGGTCTTTACCTGAGCGACAATCCCAACAATCCGCAGAAGTATCAGTTGCAGGAAGGCGTTGTGCCAGCTCATGGAACCCGTGTCATTTGGTGCGACAAAAAGACTGGATTCGACCAACTCCACGCTCCTTTCAAGCTTGATAATGCTGATGGAGCCAAAGTCAGCATACAAGCAGAGGACGGTTCATGGGCCGATCAGGTTGAGTACAGAGAGCACAATAAGTACCAAACCTTTGGCCGCTATCCTGATGGGGCGAATATGGTGACCATTATGAACCAGCCAACTATCGATAAGAGCAATAAGCTTGGATTCTCAGACTTCATCGCTTTGACTGAAGATGACTGGTTGGGACCTGACAGAACCATCACCCTCGACCTTGCAGAAGGCTGGAACTGGACTTCCCACAACTTTGCAGAGAGCGTCGATAAGAGTCGTTTCCTCGCAGATGCCCTGTGCTTGCAGGGACAAGACGAAAGCCTGCTTTGGGATGAAGAAAACGGTTGGCAGGGAACGCTCAAAGCCCTCGAAGCCGCTAAGGGCTACAAGATTAAGATGCAAGAGGCGAGGGAAGTGACTTTGCGCGGACCGCTCTTCGATGTCGCTACTCCTGTCAACTTGCAAGCAGGATGGAACTGGATTGCTTGTCCTCTCTATAATGCGACCACGTTGGAGGCTGCTCTTGCAGGCTACGAACCGAGTGAAGGCGACAAAGTTATTGGCCTTGATGCCTTTGCGACCTATGCCAATGGTGCGTGGTTCGGCTCCCTCAAGAGCTTGCAACCCGGGCAGTCTTACCTCTTCTATGCTGTTCAATCGCAAACATTCTGCTGGCAGAGTCTCAGTCCTCAAGGGGCTCGAAAGCGCCGTTATGCTCGTGCAGTTCAGGCAGAGGACGGTGCTTGGCAGACAGACATCCATGCTTATCCTGACGTGATGACTTTGGTGGCGACGGTTGACGCAGATGAGGGCATCTCTCTCGACCAGCCTTACTATGTCGGAGCCTTCTGTGGAGAGGAATGTCGAGGCGTTGGAGTCTTGGATGGCGACCTGCTCTACATGAACATTCATGGCGAGGGAACTACGGAGAAAATCGAATTCCGTCTCCTTGATTCTGCAGGTGAGGTCTATAATTCGGTAGGCTGCTATTCCTTCCAAGCCTGCAAGCAGATAGGAAGTGTGCAGAGACCTTGTCCGCTTTGGTTTGCAAGTCAGGACATAATCGACGAGATAAAGCCTGCCATTGCCACTTCCGACAAGGTTCGAACCATTCAGTACTTCAACCTCTCAGGTCAGCGAATTGCGAAACCGGAGAATGGCATTTGCATCCGCAAAGTCATCTATGAAGATGGCAGCGTAAAGGTGTCGAAGCAGTACTTTTAAGTCGCGTCATTCAATACTGCAGGGAGTGTTGCCAAACACAACGTGGAGCGTTTGCAAACACAACGTGTTGTGTTGACCATTTTAACGTGTCGAGTTGTTCGACTCAACGTGCCGAGTTGTCCGACTTAACGTGCCGAGTTGTCCGACTTAGCGTGTCGTGTTTCCCAGCATGACCGCAAGGTCTGCATAATCCGTATTAATCTTTTTGTCAACTTTGAATTTTGAATTAAAAGTTATACCTTGACTTTGTCGAGCTACTTTTGCGCTCAACAATAAAAATAAACGCATTTATTTTGTATTGTCTTCGCTTTTTTGTACCTTTGCACGCGATTTATAAAATAATAAGGTAAAGAAGCGATGAACATTTCATACAAATGGCTTAAAGAATATGTCGATACAACCCTGAGTGCACAGGAAGTTGCAGATGCTCTGACAAGTGCAGGTCTCGAGGTTGACAGCGTGGAAGAAGTGCAGACCATTAAGGGTGGTTTGGAAGGCTTGTATGTGGCTGAAGTGCTGACCTGCGAGCCGCATCCAGATAGCGACCACATGCATGTTTGCACCGTCAATGTCGGTCAGGGCGAACCTCTGCAGATTGTCTGCGGAGCTCCCAACGTTGCAGCAGGTCAAAAGGTTATTGCTGCCGTTGTTGGCACTAAGCTTTATGACGGCGACGAGTGCTTCACCATCAAGCGCAGCAAACTGCGTGGCGTCGAAAGTTTCGGCATGCTCTGTGCTGAGGACGAGATTGGCATCGGCAATGACCACAGCGGCATCATCGTGCTTCCCGCAGAAGCAAAGGTTGGCACACCTGCTGCGGAATACTATCATGTTGAGAGTGATTGGCTCATCGAAGTGGACATCACGCCCAACAGAGCAGACGCTTGCAGCCATTATGGTGTGGCTCGCGACCTCTATGCTTGGCTCATTCAGAACGGATACAAGACCAGCCTGCATCGTCCAGACTGTGAGAAGTTCAAGGTAGATGACGAGTCTCTGCCTATCAGCATAACTATTGACGATCCAAACCTGTGTCCTCGCTATGTTGGCGTCACTCTGACAGGTTGTGAAGTCAAGGAGAGTCCCGACTGGTTGCAGAACAAGTTGCGCACCATTGGCCTTCGTCCCATCAACAATATCGTGGACATCACGAACTTCATCATGATGGCTTATGGTCAGCCTCTGCATTGCTTCGACGCAGATATGATTGAGGGCAAGCAGGTGATTGTGAAGACTTTGCCAGAAGGAACACCCTTCGTCACCCTCGACGGCGTGGAGCATAAGCTCTCGAACCAAGACCTGGCAATCTGCAACGCTAAGGAACCGATGTGTATCGCTGGTGTGTTTGGCGGAAAGGGTAGTGGTACGTACGACACGACAGTCAATGTACTGCTCGAAAGTGCTTACTTCAATCCGACCAGCATCCGCAAGAGTGCACGCCGTCATGGACTCAGCACAGATGCAAGCTTCCGCTTTGAACGCGGCATCGACCCCAACGGTCAGGTGTATGCCATCAAGCAGGCAGCGATACTTGCAAAGGAACTGGCAGGTGCAAAGGTCAGCATGCAGATTGTGGATGTGCATCCGAAGCAATTGCCCGACTTCAAGGTTTCCCTGAAGTACGATTATGTTGATAGTCTCATCGGCAAGCACATTCCTCAGGAAACCATAAAGAGCATCGTGACGAGCCTGGAGATGAAGATTGACAGCGAGACGAGCGAAGGCTTGGAACTCACGGTTCCCGCTTACCGCGTGGACGTTCAGCGTCCTTGCGACGTTGTGGAAGACATCCTTCGCATCTACGGATATAATAATGTGGAGATACCCACGACACTCAAGAACAGCTTGACCGTCAAGACAATTCACGATACGAGTCACAAACTGCAGAACATCATCGCCGAACAATTGGTTGGTGGCGGCTTCCGTGAAATACTGAACAACAGCCTGCAGCGCGGCGCTTACTACGACGGCTTGGAGTCTTACAAGAGTGAGGAATCTGTGAAGCTCCTCAATCCGCTCAGCCAAGACCTCAACGTTCTTCGTCAGACCTTGCTCTTCGGAGGTTTGGAAAGCATAGCCCGCAACGTCAGCTATCGCAACACCGACCTGCGCTTCTTCGAGTATGGCAACTGCTATCGTTTCCAAGCGGAGAAGAAGTGTCCGGACATTATCCCTGGTGTAAGCAGCAGTCGCGACCCAGAGGTCATCAAGCATGTCCTTGATGCTTATAGCGAAGACTATCACCTCGGCCTTTGGCTGACCGGCAAACGCGTTCGCGGAAGCTGGGCTCATCCCGATGAGGACAGCTCGTTCGCTCAGCTCAAGGCTTACGTCATGAACATCTTCACCCGCCTCGGCGTGCCATTCGGTCTGCTTGTCTTCACAGAAGGGAAGAGCGACATTTACAGCCAGAGCCTTAGCATCCAGAACCGTGGCGGCAAGGTGCTCGCAGAGATGGGCATCGTCTCCGGCAAGCTCACCAAGGCATTCAACATCGATAGCCCCGTCTATTTCGCCGACATCCGCTGGAACCAGATTCTCCGCATCATACAGAAGCAGAACGTCACATACACCGAGATAAGCAAGTTCCCGGCAGTCAGCCGTGACCTTGCCCTGCTGCTCGACAGCAATGTGCCTTTCGGAGAGGTGGAACGCATTGCCTATCAAACAGAGAAGAAGCTGCTCAAGGCAGTCAAGCTCTTCGACGTCTATGAAGGCAAGAACCTGCCTGAAGGCAAGAAGAGCTATGCAGTGAACTTCATCCTGCAAGACTTTGAGAAGACAATGGGCGACAAGCAGATTGATGCCATCATGCAGAAACTTATCAACAACCTGACTCAACAACTCGGAGCTGAACTCAGATAGAAACAACATTAAATACTAAATACAATGGGAAGAGCATTTGAATATCGCAAAGCGACTAAACTGAAGAGATGGGGCCACATGGCTAAGACTTTCACGCGTCTGGGCAAGCAGATTGCCATCGCCGTGAAGGCTGCAGGTCCCGAACCAGAGAACAATCCGGCACTCCGTAGCGTTATCGCTGTCTGCAAGCGCGAGAACATGCCGAAGGACAACATCGAGCGCGCCATCAAAAACGCCATGGGTAAGGACCAGAGTGATTACAAGTCAGTAACTTACGAAGGATATGGCCCTCACGGCATCGCCATTTTCGTAGATACCCTGACCGACAACACCACCCGCACCGTTGCCGACGTTCGCAGCGTCTTCAACAAGTTCTCGGGCAACATGGGCACAACGGGCTCGCTCTCCTTCTTGTTCGACCACAAGTGCGTGTTCACCTTCAAGAAGAAGGAAGGCATGGACATGGACGACTTCATCCTGGAGATGATTGATTGTGGCGTCGAGGAAGAATACGACGAGGAGTACGACGAAGAGAAGGACGTAACGACCATCACCATCTACGGTGAGCCGACAAGTTTCAATGCTATCCAGAAGAAACTGGAAGCAGATGGTTACGAGGAAGTGGGCGGTGAGTTTACGTACATTCCCAACGACGTGAAGGACGTAACGCCCGAGCAGCGCGAGACTATCAACAAGATGGTTGAGAAGCTCGAGGAGTTCGACGATGTCCAGACCGTTTATACGAATATGAAGCCAGAAGAGTAAGAAGTTATTTCATACGTAAGAAGCCCCGCCTTGATTATTTAGGTGGGGCTTCTCGTATATTATGATGCTTACTCTTAGAACTCGTCTTCTTGTGCGCCTTTCAGGCCAGAGAATGAATCGCCAGTGCCAAGTGCATTGGCGATTTTGTCGCTCTCTGCCATCTCTTCTGGTGTCATCTTAGGCGAGACATAACGTCCGCCCATATCGCTCTCCTGCGTGCCAGGCAAAGGAATATTTGTTTCGAGGTCGGAGAAGCGTGCAAACTCGCTGCGGAATGCTAGCTTGATGTCGCCGACAGAGCCGTTGCGGTGCTTGGCAATGATGAACATCGCCTTGCCGTGCCAGTCATAGCCTTTGTCGTCAACAAACAACTTGTAGTACTCAGGACGATGGATGAAGCAAACGATGTCGGCATCCTGTTCGATGGCACCAGATTCACGCAAGTCACTCAGCACAGGCTGTTTGCCTTCGAAGCCCTCACGGCTCTCGACACCACGGTTCAGCTGACTCAATGCAATGACGGGAACGTTGAGTTCCTTCGCAAGACCTTTCAGGGCGCGGCTCACCATGCTAACCTCTTCCTGGCGGTTGTTTGAGTAAACGCTTGCCTGCATCAACTGCAGATAGTCAATCATGATGGTTTTCACGCCGAGGTCGTGAACCAATCGGCGCGCTTTTGTTTGCAGTTCGAAGACGCTGAGCGAAGGTGTGTCGTCGATGTAAATGGGTGCGTTGTAAAGTTGGCGAACACGTTTGTCAAGCTGTCCCCATTCGTACGGAGCCAATTGTCCGCTGCGAAGCTTCTCGCCGCTCAACTCGCTGACATTAATCATCAGTCGTTGCACGAGTTGCTGGTTGCTCATCTCCAAGCTGAACATTGCGCAAGGAATCTTGTAATCGACAGCCATTCGTTTTATCATGGAGAGCGCGAACGCCGTTTTACCCATTGACGGACGTGCTGCGATGATGATGAGGTCGCTGTTCTGCCAGCCGTTCGTTATCTTGTCGAGTTCGTGGAAACCTGTCGGCAAGCCGCTCAAGCCGCCTTCCTTTGCCTGTGCCTTCTGAATGAGTTCATAGACCTGACTGATGACGGGGTCGATCTGCGTGAAGTCCTTCTTCATGTTCTTCTGCGCGATTGCGTAGAGGTTGCTTTCTGCTTCTTGCATGAGGTCGGCCACGTCAATCGTGGCATCGAAAGCCTTCGTCTGGATGATGCTGGCGAACGTGATGAGCTGACGTTGCAGGGACTTCTGAGCGATTATCTTGGCGTGATACTCAATATGTGCAGAGCTTGCCACCTGCGCATTGATTTGCATCAGATAGACTTCACCGCCTGCAGCTTCGAGGTTGTCGGTCGTCTCGAGCTGATTGATGACGGTCATGATGTCGACTGGCTTCTGCTCGGCATTCAACGACTGAATTGCCTGATAGATAAGCTGATGCCTGTGGTCGTAGAAACTCTCAGGCTTGAGCAGTTCTGCCACAAGTCCATACGAGTCCTGTTCCACCATGAGTGCACCCAAGACTGCCACCTCCATGTCGAGATTCTGTGGTTGCTTGTGTCCATATTGGTCAACCTGAGGCACTTCCACAATCTTCGTAGTGCTCTGTCGCTTTCTTCCTTTCGTCTCAGCCATATCGTCGTGAAGTCTTATTTTGTTCAAATGTTTTGCAAAGATACGAAATTAAATTGAGATTTGAATATTGAAAATTGAAAAAAATAGAATGAGGAATGAAGAAATTTTAAGGAGGCAGTCACTTGATCCGACACAACGCGTTGCATGGCTCAACAGTTCGTGTTTCCTCGTTCCACAGCCTGCATTTCCACATTCGACAGCCTTCGTTGCACAACTTCGCGTGCTGGGTTCGTTATACATACATGTATCTATAATTATACATACATGTACATTTAATTATAGATACATGTATGTATAACGAACTCGACGTGAGCCGTTGACAATCTCTTGCCGACGAGACGTCTGCGTCCCCTTTACGAAAAAAGGCAGCCCCCCGCTTTAGGAGCTGCCTTCTACTATAGATAAAGGAAAGTATTCTTGACAGTTTGTGTCGAGACTGCTTTCGCTCTGCAATATTCAAGCAAGCTTGATATTGCACTCGCTTATTCTCAGTCTTCGTCCCAGATGTCCCAGGCGTTTTCCTTTGTCAGAGAGTTTTCGCCGTCGACAGTCTTTTCGCTGTCTTCGTTGACTTTCAGGCTTTCGGCAATCATCATGGCTGCCTGAGCCTGGTTCAATTCGATAGTTGGCTTAATGTACTTCATAATGCTATTTGCGTTTTTACGATTTATTATTTAACGAAGCACCTTTTTGCCATTCACGATATTGATGCCCTTCTGCATCTTGCCGATGCGCTGACCTGCAACATTGTATATTAAGCCGTTCTCGAGAGCGTTCTCGATGTTAGCAATGCCAGTTGCGTCGTCGTCGCCGAATGGATAGAATGGCTTAGCATCAGAACCTGTGAATACAAGGTAACCCTTGCCGACAGGAATCGTCGTGCCGATTGTAGCCTTCCAGAAGCCATAATCGTCTCCTTCTTCGGCGTTGTTGGGCAGACCAAGTACGTACTGAGTGCCGTCAGCAGTAACCTCTTCGGTCGTTGCAATCAGGTCGTTGGTAGTACCGAGCTCAGCAGAAGCTGCGTTTGCATAGAAGGTGTATTTGCCTTCAGCACCCTTCAGTACGACTGCTTCGCCAGTGGGGATAGCTGCAACGGGCTCCAGATGAACGAAGTCCTTGCCTTCTACCTTCTGAGCAGCGAATACTTCTACTTCTTCAGGAATGATGTTGACGTTACCAGGAGCAACGAAGGTAGCCCAGCCTGCTTCAGTAATCTCAACCTCTACAGGATTGCCCTGATAGTAGAGACGCCAGTTGTCGGCAATAATCCAGTCGCCGCCCTTCACGTCCTCTGCATTGCGGAAGATGCCAATCTTCAGTTTGCCGTCAGCACCGACTTCAGCATCAATGGTGTTGACGTATGTGCCAACCTGGAAGAACTTAGCAGCAGTGAGGCAGTTGTCGGGTATTACGATGCCGCTTGCGCCGCTACGTCCGTAGCCGGGATAGTTGCCGCTACCCTCGACGATGCTCTGCAGAGGTACGCAGTTCTCTTCGCTGCCTGCGAACAGGTAAGCCAGCTGACGAACATTGCCCTCGTCTGCACTTTCGAAGTTACCGTCGCGGTAGTAGCCGTTCATCTGTACGGTGTACTTGCCTGCGGGCAGACCTTCTACTTCCTGAACGAGATATACATAGCCCTTGTCTGCTGTGTTCCACATTTCGAATACATAGTCACCACCGGCATCGTTGCCTTTCCAGCCCCAAATCCAGCCTGCGTTGCGATTCCACTTGGAGAACAGCTCCCAAGCAGTGGCATTGTTGCCATCTTGGAGCTCGTTGTTCGCAGCCCACTTGTTATCGCCTTCGAAGTCGTTCTGAGAGAAGGTTGCCTGGGCAACGAAGTGACCGAAGTCAACGGGAGTCTCAGCAGTAGCCTGTTCTGCAAGAGCTGCGAACTCT
>Ga0256407_10010270_pt1 | contig 13209 bp, 6 predicted proteins | sample RumenRJG_04DNA_FD_193489 | JGI IMG/M metagenome (GOLD analysis project Ga0256407, IMG submission 193489) | Bovine rumen microbial communities from Lethbridge, Alberta, Canada - RJG_04 | ecosystem: Host-associated > Mammals > Digestive system > Stomach > Rumen | place: Canada: Alberta | collected... | reverse complement strand
TTTGAATCTGTTCTGTAGTGTATTTTTTCCTCTGACCATTTTTCAATGTTCTATTATACTCTCTAGAATACTTCTTTACAATACCATTTCCTACTTTCATATTATCCCCTAGTTTTTAATAATATAACTTTGATTTTTTGATTTAATAAATATTTGGTAGGTTGATTTCAAAAAAGTATTACTTTTTTGCTTAAAATTGAGCATTTAGTAATACTTTAATCAAAATATATATTATTCACTTTACCATAAATAATATATGCTTAATAAAAAAATTTTGAGGGATTAGTGTGGATAGTCATAAAAGATTATTTTTAATAATTATTATATTGTCATTTTTCCTGTTTGCTCAAGTGAGCTTCGCCCAAAGCGACAATAACATGACTTTACAGGATGATTCGCATGATGAGTTATCGGTTGGCGAATCAAATGACTTGCATGAAAGTGATGCTAAAAACAAGATGGTGTTTATAATTTCGGACAATCCCGGAACCAACATTATAGATTCGTCCTGTGACGAGATATACAATCAGGACGGATTATCAGGATTCAATATGGTTGTTCGAAGCGGTGATCAGATAAAGAACATGGGTGAGGAGGAGCTTCACTCCCTGTTTGACAAATCCGATGCATTCATCGGGGAATGGATCAGTACGGATGTTGATTCCGTTCTCACAAAGCTTTTGGGAAAATATCCTGAGTTGTCCTATAAGGAGTTGTTTTTGATTTTGGAGCCTCCTTCTGGTAATGTAAACTCCGGTTCAAGCTCAATCAATCTTATTAGAAACAATACCATTAACTACAATAAGATATTCACTTCCTGTAGTGACAGTGACCTTATAGACTATTTTAAAAACACAAAAAGGGGATTGAACTTCAATGATGTAAACTCATACATCACATCCACAGGAGCCAAATTCGACAATGTCTTCAATAAGATGGTTCTCTACAAGGACATCAACGACAAGGAAAACCTCAAAAATCAGATTCTATTCACATTAAACATTTTGGGCTATGATTTCACATACAAGGCCCCAAATTTCACAGGCTCAAAAACTTATGGTATTTATCGTGACAGGTGGTATTCGCTGGATGAATACATTGCCACATTCTTTAACAAGTCAAAAACACGCACAGTCGGAATATTGGAAAGTACAATGTATATCGCATCACAGCAGCTTCACCCTGTAAATGCAATTATCGAATCATTGGAATCAAAGGGATATAATGTGATTCCGGTTTATGCCGCAGGCGGATCTGCCGAACAGCTGAGGGCAATGGTTGAGGCATGGACCAGTGCGGGAGGAGACATTTCAGGATTTCTGGAGAACTCATCTAAATATGACACGTATGTTGATGCAATTGTGTCAATGGTTGCCTACGGTGTCGGCGGTGAAAACTTCACAAAGGCGACAGCATTTTTTGAAGAGCTTGGAGTGCCGATTTTCAGAGCCATTCACTCAGATTTTGTTTCAAATGAAATGTGGGAGCTGGGTTCAACCGGCCTTACCACTGAGAAAAGTGACAAGTGGTGGCACATTACCATTGCTGAGACTCAGGGAATCATTGATGCGACTTTTATTGGAGGCCAGTCCAGTTATATCTCTAATGTAACCGGTGCAAGAATTGTTACATATATCCCATACGAAAGAAACGTTGACCTTTTCACTGACAGGATTGATGCATGGGTCGATTTGAAATACACTGCAAACGCTGAGAAACTGATTTCAATAATCTATTATAACTATCCTCCGGGAAAGCAGAATATCGGTTCCAGTTACTTGGATACCATAGCAAGTATTTATAATATTCTTAAAACCTTGAAAAATGAAGGTTATAATGTTGGAGAGTTGCCGACAAGTGTAGCGGAACTTGAAGATTTGATGCTTAAATGTGGTATTAACGTAGCTAACTGGGCACCGGGGGAACTTGAAAAATTGGCCAATCAATCAGGAGTTACATTGCTGCCTGTAAGTGAATATAACGAATGGTTCAACTCCCTTGATGAGATTGTAAAAATTCAGGTTCGTGAAGGTCCGGTAGCATACATCGGAGAGCTTTCAAGAAGGGCGGTGGAGCTTGACTATACCGTCACAATAGGAGATACGATTGACGACTGGTACAATCAGGTCGTGGCGCTCCTGCCGGAGGAAAATTCAGCTGCATCCAAAAGTGTTTTGGAAAATATTGTCAACGCTTTGAAGCAGTACACATCCACCAGGGATGAAAGCTATTATAATTTATTCCAAAGATACTTCAATGAATTCAAGGCCTTGAACGTTTCAGGCTTGAACGGATGGGGAGAAGCGCCGGGTAATGTAATGGTAATTAATAGAGATGGTATCGATTACTTTGTAATTCCGGGTCTGACCTATGGAAACATATTCATCGCTCCTGAACCTCAAAGGGGATGGGAATCAGACATCGAAAACCTTTATCACTGTACTGCAGTCGCTCCAACCCACCAGTACCTGGCGGCCTATTACTACATGCAGACAAAATACCATAATGCGATGATATTTACAGGAAGGCACGCCACCCACGAATGGCTGCCGGGAAAAGAGATTCTGCTTTCATCCACCGATTACGGATCCGTTGTGGTTGGAGACGTTCCGCAATTGTACTTCTATATTGCCGATGGTTTGGGTGAAGCTATTCAGGCTAAAAGGAGAGGCTTTGCGGTTATCATTTCACATCTGACATCTCCAATGTCATATACTCACCTGTATGGCAACTTGACACTTATGGCAAACAGTCTGACCAATCCGGACAAGTTGCGTCAATTGATCATTGACAATGACTACTCCACAAATCTCGGTCTCACAAAAGAGGAAGTGCAAAGCCTGCCAAATGATTTGCTCGTCCAGAAGGTAAATGATTTCCTGACTTCAATGCAGTCCACACTTTATCCATTGGGTCTTCATGCCCTAGGAGAGCCTTGGTCTGAAGCGGATATAGCAAGTACGGTTTCAGCAATGTTATCTCAAGATCATGTACTTGAAAACAATCAGGGTACACTTAACCTGTTCACTGAACTAGCAAACTGCTACTATTCAAAAGGATATGACCAATTGTCAGCATTGGAAAGAGAGGTCATATTGAATAAGGCTTATGATATTGTGAAGGCACTGATTTATTGGGATGTGTATACCGTCAATGGAATTTTGATAGGTGAAAATGAGAAATTCAACAACCCTACATTCCTTGCATGTCTCAATCTGGGTAAGAAATACATCGATTTAATCAATTTTTCAGTTTCAAATGAATTGGCCGCAATGGTTGACGGGCTTAACGGCAAATATGTTCCAGTCGGAGAAGGTGGAGAAATCGTAGTAAAACCTGCAATATTGCCGACCGGTAAAAACATGTTCCAGGACCAGTCAAGCGAACTTCCGAAAATGGAGGCATGGGAATATGCAAAAACCCTTGCATTGCTGACACTGGCCGATTTAAATGACACAACAGAAAAGATAATCATGGGAATCTGGTGTGTGGAAACCGCAAGGGATGACGGAGCGCTTGTTTCAACAGTGCTGTATCTTTTGGGAATGAAACCGGTCTGGACAGACTCATCAAGTGCAGGCTATGATGATGAGGGAAACCCTACAGGTAAAAAAGTGGGTACAATGCCTGAAGTAATAAAGCTGGATGATTTGACACGTCCTGACGGATGGGCCAAAAAGAGGATAGATGTAACAGTGATTACAAGCGGACTCTTCAGGGATTTATACTCATCACAGTCAATTTTAATGGACAATGCATACCGTGTTGCCCTTGCAAGATCATACCTGGCAATAACTGGAAATCAGACATTGATGAATTCTGCTGAAGGAAATTATTTAAAAGAGGCTCTTGAAGGAGTAATGGGAAGCATCAATTATTATGGTGTTTCAAATGAGCCTTTGGATTCAAATTATGTGGCACAGCACTGGATTGAAGACACCTTATATTATAAAGATGTTGGCTATAATGCAAGCTATGCCGGCGAATGTGCAATAACAAGAATATTTGCACCGCCTAACGGCGATTATGGTGCTGGAATTTCAAAACTGGTATCAATGTCATGGACATGGAACGATACCTCAGAGCTATCTGACTTCTACCTTGGAAGAATGGGAAACATGTATTCCAAAAACTACTGGGGAGATACCAATCCGTTAGTATTTTTAAGAGCCCTTTCGAACTCAGATACAATTGTTGCCAGTCGTAACACCAACCAGTATGGTGTGCTTGATAATGATGACTTCTTCGATTACTGGGGAGGACTGTCCATGACAGTTGAGGAGATTTCAGGCAAGGCTCCAAAATTCAACGTGCTGATGTATGCCAACAAGAACAGTGCATACATATCCTCTTTGGAAGAAGTAATGTATCAGGAAATCGCTGCAAGATATGACAACCCTGACTGGATTAATGGAATGATGAATGAAGGTTACAGCGGGGCCCGTTATATGTCTAACAAATTTGTAAGCAATTTGCATGGATGGCAGGTAACAAGGCCATCAGCAGTGACAGACGACTTGTGGAACAGGATTTACAATACATATTACAACGATAAATATGGAATTGGAGTTAAAGATTGGCTTATGAGTGGAAATAATGCTTATTCACTGATTTCAATGAGCGGAACAATGCTTACAACAATCCATGATGGCTATTGGAATGCGGACAAGGCCACAATAAGTGACATTGCAAACACCTGGGCGCAGGCAACAATCCAAAACGGTGTTGCATGCTGTGACTGCAGCTGTGGAAATATTGCAATGATGCAATGGGCCGTACAATATGTGAATCCGGATATTCTGGCACAACTGCTTCCTAAACTATATCAGGCAACTAAAAATCCGGTTTTTGCAAACAATACTCAGTCCACACAGCCTCCGGAAACTGAATCAACTAATAATCAAAAAGAAGCTTCCTCACAAAATCCGGTTAAAGGTTCAACCTCTTCTGCCACTGTTGCAACAAATTCAAGTTCAACTACTGCTCAAACTACCTCTCAAAATGGAGATAATGCTCAGGGAGAAGCATTTTCAAATGTAGGTGCAGGTTCAGAATCAGTTGAAGCGGGAAGCTCTCAGTCTGAAGGTGCGGACGTTAAAAAATCAGTTGAAATTAACCCAATAACATCACAGTCAGCCAGTGAAGTCGGTCTGTCACTTGCGGCCGTTATAGCTATTTTATGCTTGATTATGGTTGTGGCTGTGGGATACTTTAGAAATGAAGATGATAAGGACAAAGTTCAAGATTTAGATAAGTTATTTAATGAAAGACAATAGGTGTAGACAATGGATGCGATTAATATTTTATGGCAGGTCGGAATTCTTTCGGCCGTTTTGATTTTTGGAATAAAGTTGGGCCTTGCAACAGGCCTTGCAAACATGTCAAAGAGATATTTGGCGGTGGTGTCAATAGGATATGGTGCGGGAGTTTTAATACTGACGGAAATTTCCTCATTTTTCACACAACAGATTACGGATCTGATTTACACTTATAACTTTGAGTTTTTCCTGATTATGGCAATAATCATGATTTTGGCCGGTATATTTACAATCCGTGAATACAAGGTGTTTGAGAAAAATACGACAGCAGCCACCTGCATGGCTATTGTTGCGCCATGTCCGTGCTGTTTTGGATCAATCATTGTAAGCATAATGCTTGTTGCACCGACTGTAGGTTTGGGATTAATGAATTTGAGTGTTATTGTAGCGATAGCATTGGTTTTGACAATTGTTGTAACTTATTATGCATCCAATTACCTGGTAAGATTCATTGACAAGCCATATCCTATTGTGCTTGGCAATTTCATGTTCTTTTTGGGAATTTATTTCCTTCTCTCAGCGTTATTTTTGCCAAATATCACAGCAATGATTCAAAATCCGATGGAGGCAATATCAATAGCTTCACCATACTCACTGATTGGGGCATTGGTCCTGGTGCTTGTAATAGTGTTGATTGGCGGAGTAATATCAAGGAGAAGCAGTAATTTTAATTAGGTGATTTAATGGTATCAACAATTCCTGGAAGTGAAGTATTAACATCAACATTGAACATGATTTCACAGAGCCTGCAAATTCCAGTAATCATATTTCTGGTGGTTTTTGCGATTTTTGCAGTATTGGCTATTGGAGGTCTGATTTCGGAGTACACCTCCAGAAAGAAAATCACTCCCGATTTGATTGAGGAGCTGATTTATGCAATAGCTAATGCAGGTTCATTGGAAGAAATAAAAAATATTATTCAAAATGCAAAAATTTACGAGTCTCAAAAGGTTGTTCTAATCAAGATATTGCGTTCACATTCCTTAACTCATGATTCAAGGCAGGCTTTGGCTAAAAAGCTAATCGAGTTTGAGGAAAACAAGTTCGCAAAATCAATCGAGAGGACCGATGTCGTTACCCGTATAGGTCCTACATTGGGACTGATGGGTACATTGATACCTATGGGTCCTGGACTTGCAGCTTTGGGTGCAGGTGATGTCAATACATTGGCCAATGCGATTATTGTTGCATTTGATACCACTGTTGTGGGTATCGGTGCGGGGGCTGTGGCTTATTTCGTTTCAAAAGTAAGGCGAAGATGGTATGAGGAATACTTGTCCAACCTTGATGCCCTTGCAGATGCGCTTCTTGATAAATTAAGTCAATAGGGGTTTTATCTATGGTTCGAGAAAAAGGCAAAAAACGTTTTTCAGAAGCTGAAGAGGACCCTATGGCCGGAACATCCAACCTTGTCGATGCGATGCTTGTAATTGCTGTGGGTTTATTGATATTTGTTGTGATAAGCTGGAATATGCAGAGTGTCGTATTTCAGGATAGCCAGCAACAGCCAATCGAGCAGTCATCTCCGGATGTGACTGAAGTAAGCGAAGGACAGGCTCTGAATGAAACTCCGGACACTTCAAACAGTTCAGGTCAGGGCTATATGGAGATGGGTAAGGTCTATAAGGATCCTTCAACGGGCAAGCTGATTATGGTTGAAGGTTAAAATTTTTTTACATGGTAATACTTTTTTAGCATTTTATACCTTGGTTTTAATGAAAAGTATTACTAAAATTCTTATTTTTTCTTATTCTTTTATATAATAGTATTATTTTTTGTTAAAAATCGATTTTAGAAAGATTTATATTAGTATTACTTTAAAGTAAAATTGTACTAATAATATTAATATTAATGTAAATTATTTTATTACATAGTTGGTACGAAAATTATTTTCAGATGGGATTATTATGAGAAATAAAAAAATTTTGTTTATATCTATTTTTATTTTAATGATTGTCCTCTCAATTGGTGCAGTGTCTGCACAGGATGCAGATGATGCAGTTGCATCTAGTGATGATGCTCCTGTTTTAGAAGATTCTCAATCTACTATTTCAGGGACTGTTTCAGGGGGAGTGGATGTCGTAACTGAAAATCCTAATACGTATAGTGGGGATTTGAGCTATGATATTCCAAAGGATGCAAAAACAATTAAGAGTGCTGATGTTTATGTGAACGTATATGGTGTCACTACTGATGACAGGTATGGTGCTAATGTCAATACGACCATTAAAACTGCAAATGGTGACACTAAATATAATGAAACCTTATTTTGTGTGAATGATGAGGAAGACCATTCCATTGTCCATAATCTTAATGACCATGTCAATAAGGTTTATCTTAATTATATGATACATTATAACATTAAGGATTTGCTGTCCGGTTTGAATGGAACTAAACTCGCAATCCATGTTGATTCATTTGAAATGGAAGGCAAGTCATTTGATGGTAAAATAAAATTAATAGCATTGGTTTTAGCTTATAATGACAATAGTACAGATGAAACCATTAGCTATTGGATCAATGACAATCAATTATGGACTAAATCCAATGTCACACTGAATTTTGATACAGTAGGCAAATCCGGTCTTTCAACTTTAAAAAATATTGTGCTTTCCAGTTCTGACGGTTCTTATAAAATGAACGATAAGTTTTTAGGTGATGCTGACGTGCATGTAACGGGCAGTACTTATCAATATAATCAATGGGATGTTAGCAAATTAATTGACAGGACTAAAAACACTGTCCTTAATGTTGCCGCTAGCGGAAACGGCCAGTGGGGTTCAATTAGAAATTCACTTTCTGTTCTCACAATAAATGATATACAGTCCACCATGGCAGTCGCTACTGAATACTCAAAAACCGCTTTTGCAGGCACTAACAATACTTTGAAAGTCACAGTCAGTGCAAGTAAAGCTGGAAAATATGTGCTCAGATTATTGGCCGATGGTGTAGTTGTAAATGAAACTGAAGTAGACTTGACTGATGTTGCTATTGATAAATATTTAACCGACCCTACCATTAGGGCAGTTGACAACACTACCGTTGTAGGAGCAGATAACAATAAAGTCAATTATACTGTTGAATTATTATTAAACGGTGCTACTGTTAATTCAACAGTAATGAGTCTTCCAATTCTATATAATGGTAATTTAGGCAAAGATTTGGCTTATCCTGCTGGTGAAATGGTAGCATTGCCAACCATTATCATTAATGGTGACATTAAAATTGATGTTCAGGATGTTTCAACTTATTTGAAAGGAGATGATGCTCTCCGTAATAGAACAGATGTCTGGACCGTTAACTTAGATGATAAGTCAACTATCGTCAAATCATTTATTTACATACCTTATAATTGGTTTGATCCAAGTCTCGCCACTGAAGACTTAACCATGTTCAACGTAACCTTCAATAATGAAAAAATTGTTCCTATAACAATGTATAGAGACCAAAGTAATTTAGGCGGTTATGGCAGTTTCGGTTATGGTGTAGTAGTTTATGATGTCACTGGCTTACTTAACAAATCAGGCGATAATAGCTTATTTGTAAGTAGGGCCGCCAAATATCCTGCTATTTATCCGTCTGTATTAATTTATATGTACAATACTACTGAAAGTAGCACAATTAAAGAAATCTACATTAATGACGGTGCCGATTTACTATGTGACCATACATCTTCATTAAAAAATTATGCTAATAGAACTGCTAAAGCGGATTCAACAATTAAGGTTAATCCAAAACTAGCTTCAAATGCGACACTTTATGTGCTAGCCTCAAATGCAAAATCAAACTATGGTAATATCATATTTAATGGTCAAACCTATGAAAACATTTGGGATGGCCCATCCTCTTGTACCGATTATAAAGAATTTGATGTAACTGGCAAAATTAAAGATACAAACACAATTTCAGTTATCGGCACTGACGGTTCAATTTTGGCATTGCAGCAAATAATGGTTTTAACCAAAAACATAGATGATGTTGAAGTCACCTCCATAACTCCTGAATACACTAGTGTCCCTTCAGCTTATGCAGGTACAAACAATGCAATCACATTTAAAATCGAAGCTCTTAAGGAAGCCAAATTCAATGTTACCTTATTGGCCGACGGTAAAGCGGTTAATTCAACTGAAGTCAGTTTAGTAGCAGGCTCAAACACATTCATGCTTATTGACCCAACAATCAGGGAAGTTGACGCATCCACAGTCAACGGCGCTGCAAATAAGAAAGTTAACTATACTATCCAAGTGTCTTCCGGTGATAAGAATGTTACAAATTCCACAATCAGCATTCCTGTTTTATACAACGGTAATTTAGGCAAAGACTTAGCTTATCCTGCCGGCGGAATGGAATCATTCCTAAACATTACAATCAACGGCGACATTGTCATTGACGTCAAAGATGTTTCATCCTATCTTGGCTCTAGTGCAAAGAACAGAACCGATGTTTGGACTGTTAGCTTGGATTCCAAATCAAGCGTTGTCAAATCATACATCTATGTTCCTTATAACTGGTTCAACGGTAAGAAGTACACTGAAGATGTTACAATGTTCAATGTAACATTCAACGGTGCATCTATTGCTCCTGTAGCATGGTATAGGGATCAAAGCAATTTAGGCGGATATGGTATGTATGGATACGGCGTATTGGTTTACGATGTGACTGATTTGATCAAATCCGGTGAAAACTCATTTGTATTGATTAAGAAATACGCTGACACCCCTGCGGTTTATCCATCAGTATTGATGTACATGTACAACACTACCGGCAGTGCAGTAATCAAAAATGTATATATTTCAAATGGTGCTGACCTTCTCGCTGGAACCTCCAACAATGTTGCAAAAAGACCAGTCAAAGCAGATTCAACCATTGATGTAAAAATCGCTGATACCGCACAATTATACATCTTTGCAGCCAGCGCACAAAATGGTGAAGGAAGTATAGTGTTCAATGGCCAAACTTATGAAAATGTTTGGAACGGAACCAGTTCAACCACTGATTTATACACTATTGACATTACTGGTAGCGTCAAAGGCTCAAACAACATTTCATTCGTAGCTACAGGTTCCACTATTTTAGCATTGCAGCAAATCATTGTAACAACTCAAAAAGCTCCAACTACAATTGTTGCTCCTAGCGTAACAACAACTTACCAAATCGGCAAAAACTTGGTTGTCACTTTAAAAGAAGTAAATGGAAATGCAATTGCAAACGCTAAAGTCACTGTTACATTCAACGGTAAAGCTACAGTCCTGACCACTGATGCAAATGGACAGGCTACATTAGCTATTCCTGCTAATTTGGTTCCTAAGACCTATGCTGTAAGTATTTCCTATGATGGTGATGCAACACACTTGAAATCAACCGCCAGCACCAGTGTTGTTGTCAAAAAGGCTGCTGTTAAATTGACCGCTAAAAAGAAAACTTTCAAAGCAAAAGTCAAAACCAAAAAATACACTGTTACCTTGAAAGACAACAAAGGAAAAGCGATGAAAAAAGTAAAACTCACCTTAAAAGTTAAGGGCAAAAACTACAAGGCAACAACCAATGCTAAAGGTAAAGCAACATTTAAAATCAAAAAATTAACTAAAAAAGGTAAATACACCGCTAAAGTCACTTTCAAAGGCAATGCAAACTTTAACAAATTGGTCAAAAAAGTTAAAATAACTGTTAAAAAATAGAGATTAATTTCTCTATTTTTCCATTTCTTTTTTTCACAAAATATTTTAACTTATTTATCTAAAACTATTTTTATGAAAGTCTTTGGAATCTGTGCAAGCCCGAGAAACGACACAACATATTATGTTCTCACTCAGGCTCTGGAGAAACTTGAAAGCCAGAATTTTGAAACTGAAATCTTCACATGCCATGCTAGGGACATCAAGCCATGCATGCATTGCGATTATTGCCTTGAAAACAAAAAGTGCATCATTCAGGATGATATGGGTGATGTATATGAAAACCTTTTGAGTGCAGACGGCATCATTCTTGCAACTCCAGTCCAGTCCGGATCGGTTTCCGCAAACCTTTCGATGATTATGGACAGGACACGCGCCCTGGAGGCAGTTGACTATAACATTTTAAGGGGCAAGATTGGAATGAGCATTGCAGTCGGCGGCGACCGCACAGGAGGACAGGATTTTGCCCATCTGGCAAACATCACATATTTCATGATACACGGAATAATCCCGGTAAGCGGCGGGCCTTTCGGTTCCAATTTGGGTGCTTCCTTTTGGTCAAAGGACTCTATTGATGAAATAAGCAAAGATTCTTATGGTATGGAGTCATTGGATAGAACTTTAAAGGAATTTGAAAATTTCTTAAATAAGTACATTTAAATAGTAAAATTAAGTTACATATATTTAATAACTTTTTTTAGGTTATATCATGGCAAATAAGTTGATTAGAGGTAGTTTGATAATTTTTATAGGTAATATAATTTTCCGTGTGGGAGGTTACCTTTACCGTTTTCTTATGGCGATACTTTTAGGACCTGTCGCCTATGGTAATTTAGGAATCACACTGCCTTTTCAGGGAATTTTCCAGACCTTATCTGCCGGTGGGCTTCCTCCTGCGATAGCAAAATATGTTGCTGAGTATGAAGCTGTCGGCGAGCATGATATGGCCAGGCAGACCATTTACACGGCTCTGCAGATAATGATATTCTTGGGGCTGTTCTTTGGGGTATTGATGATTTTTGTCGTTGCTCCTTACCTTGCCTATAATTTCCTGCACAAGCCGATAACACTGGTTCCCCTCCAGATTGTGGGGCTTATCACACCTTTCAGCGTTATTGTAGGTGCCTTTAGAGGGGCGTTTCAGGGCGTTTACAAGATGGAGTATATCGTATATACCCGTGCCGTCGAACAGCTCGGTATGATTCTTTTTGCCACTGCATTTGTTTTGATTGGACTTTCAACTGTCGGGGCACTGTGGGGTACCGTTTTGGGATATTCCTTATCCGTTGTTGCGGCTGTTTACATCTTTAAGGTGCACATGCCGAAATACATTCCTAAACCTAGCGAAGGTTTCGTATTTACAATGAAGGACAAGATGAAACTTGCCACAACATTGGTGAAATTCTCCATTCCCGTCATCATAACCGCTGTGGCTGAAATGCTTATCTACAACATCTGTACCATAGTCATGGGAAAGTTTCTGACATTGGCCGATATAGGATTTTTCGCAGCTGCAGATCCAATCTCACGTTTGCCGTTGATCATCTCAGTTTCCATTGCAACAACAATTCTTCCGGCTTCTTCAGAGGCATTCAAGGTAAAGGACATTGATGCCCTGCAGAAGTATGTTTCAGAGGCCTATAAGTATTCATTGCTCTTTGTAGTTCCGATGTGTGTCGGCCTTGCGTTGTTTGCGACTCCTACACTTCAGGTATTGTACTTTAAGAATCCTGCCTATGTTGCAGGTGCATCAGCTTTGGCAATTCTTTCAATTGGTATGACATTCTATTCAATTTTTACCATTTCAACAAGTGTCATCCAGGGAATAGGAAATCCTAGAATTCCAATGTATATCCTTATCGGAGGTGCAATTGTCACAGGTGTCCTCAATTGGTATATGGTTCCGTTTCTGGGCATTGCAGGCGGAGCGTTGGCTACCACCATTGCCTGCTTTTTGATGATGGTGCCGTGCATTTATTTTGTATTCGAACTTACCAAGACAAAGGCCCCAAAGAAATCCGTGGCCAAGATATTTGCAGCGTCAATAATTATGGGAATTTTCGCATTAATAATTCCAAAAACCACATTATGGCTCTTCCCGGGTATTGTGGCCTGTATGATTGTTTATTTCTTTGCATTGATTCTGGTCAAGTTCTTTGAAAAGGATGATATCGAGAGTCTTAGGGAATTTTCTTCAAAATTCGGTCCTTTATCTA
>Ga0256407_10010269_pt1 | contig 13210 bp, 14 predicted proteins | sample RumenRJG_04DNA_FD_193489 | JGI IMG/M metagenome (GOLD analysis project Ga0256407, IMG submission 193489) | Bovine rumen microbial communities from Lethbridge, Alberta, Canada - RJG_04 | ecosystem: Host-associated > Mammals > Digestive system > Stomach > Rumen | place: Canada: Alberta... | reverse complement strand
ATTTTTGCACATAGAAGCTGTATGTATTAATTTGATTTTGAACACTTTAAAGTTAATACTTTTTCTTGAATTACACAAGAAATACAGCTTCTTTTTTTGTTAATATGAATAATTCAGGATAGAGTATCTATGATGCATTATAGTCAGAATGGCCCTCAATATGCACAGAACAAATACGACGAGAAACTGCAGAAGGCTTACATGAAATATAAATAGCAATAATCTTATATAAATAGGAAAGGACAAAACCCATATTAAAGTTTTGCCCTTTCTTTGTTATAAATAATTATGTATGTACGATACTAACGTCATTTGTCGTCTGGCATGTCGTCTTTTTCCATATTAGTGTAGCCCAATTCTTTCGCACGTTTGGGATTGCGCTTAATCCATTCGCGCAATCTCTTGGCATGCTCTTTGGCATTGCTTTTATGGCAGCGTCTGATATAGAATTGAAGCCACATTCCAAAGATAACAAAGCCAACCAGAACGATTAATGCTATTATTTGAATTATACTCATATTTTATCTGACATCACTTATCGTTAGAAGAATTATCTTAAATCATCTTCATCATCCAGGCCGTCGTAATCCCAATTGATGCCTTCGGGATCGTCAGTGAAGCCTCTAGCTGCAGGCTGACTGCCAGCCAGAATCTGACACTGCTGTTGTAACTGCACGATGGACATCGATGGCTTCATATATTTTTTCTTCATATTGCTATCCTCCGCTTATTTTACGATTATCTTTTTACCATTTACAATGTAGATGCCGCGCTTTGTGGGCTTGCAGCTTAGACGCACACCTTCTAACGTATACCATCCACCATCTTTATATTCTTGTACCTGTGCCCCCGTGGCCTCTTGAATGCCCGTAGTCTCGCCTAAGCCAAAATTCAGCACGAAGCTGCGGGCCATCAGTGCGTTGCCACTGACAGCAGGAATATGGAAGTTGGCACGGCACGCACCGAGGGCCTTTCCGTTCTCAATGGTACGGTCGGTCTTGGCATAGCCCAGCTTGTTACCTGCGCTCAGCAGTACGATACTGTTGCGGTTGGCGTCGGCATTATTAAATCAAATCTGTTTGCCTATCATTTTGCAAACTAATACAATTCAATTCAGTATAAATGGGGCGATAGTTCGTTAAATAATGTTATCACGCCAAAAAAATTTCGTGAACGCCAAAAATTTCGTGAACGCCAAAAAGAAAAGGTGGCCGATTACCCGACCACTATGCTTTGCAACGTACTGACTGTTAGGAAATTATTGCCAGTTTGTTTTAAGCGTTTGCAGGGCCAACTCCTGCGTTTGACAACCTTGCGTTGTCGGGATGAGGCGTTTTATTATATTATGAACTTCACTAGTGTCTATTAATATATGTTAATCTGGTTTGGAATCAAAATAGAGCTGCCCATCATCAGGATTCTCTGTCTTCTGCTTGAGAGGTCGGAGCAGGTCTTGGAGGCTGTCCGTGGTGAGTGCCGACTTGCCAAGGATACGGGCTGACTAAGTTGGTTAACGAGAATAGGAAGCTGAAAGATGCTATGTGCACTTTCCTCACATAACGAACGACTTGCTGGATTCTTAAATAATCAAAAAATATACAATGAATGTAATGAGAGTGGAAAATTTTCCGTATTTTGCACCGTTATCATATCAATATTGATTCAGATACGCGAATGTTAGGACAGATTTCTCTCGATACAATACTGTTGTTCCTACTCTACGGCGCAGGCACGATGGCGGCTCTCATCGCTTGCCTTTACCTGATGCTGCGGCGGGGTAACGCCATTGCGCCCGAGGTGACGTCGCCCGTGCGGCTCAGACGGTGGACGGCAGCGTTCTTCGCCGTCCTGGCCATTGGGCATCTGTGGTACCTGCCGGCTGCCGTACTCACGGATGAAGACTTCACAGTGTGCATGCTCGTGGGTGGACTGCTCGACTGCGTGACGGTTATTCCTCTGGTCACCGTGCTGTTGCTCTGCATGCTGCAGGACCGGCAGCGGCCGCTGTGGCCGGTCGGTGTGATGACTGCGCCGCTCGTGGTGTTGATGGTAGCTGGCATCGTCACACGCAGCGAGGCCTATATGCCGATGGTGTATGGCTATCTGCTGTTGTTTGGCATCGGCCTCGTGGCCTATATGGTACACGCCTTAAGGCAGTATGGGCGGTGGCTGCGCGACAACTTTGCCGACTTGGAACACAAGGAGGTGTGGCATACATTCGTGGTGCTGGCCGTCATTGTGCTCATGCTCGGCTATTACGTGGGTGGTGACGGCAGTATCGCCTACGCATACATCGTGCAAGTGTGTGGCATCGTGCTCATAGGCCATCTGCTGTGGCGTGTGGAGACGCTGAGCGACCTGAGCATCACGCAGCCGCTGACCATTGAGATTCCGGAAGACGGGAAGACAGGAATAGAAGACGACGGTGAGCACCAGTCGTCCGACACCCTTTTCGATGCAACATTCGAGCAGATAGGCTCCCTGCTGAAGTTGCGCTGCAAGGATGCGCGGCTCTACCTGCACCACGACCTGACGCTTGCCCAGTTGGCCCAGGCCATTGGCTCCAACCGCACCTACCTCGGCCTATACTTTTCGAGTCAGAACACCACCTACAACAACTACATCAACGGCCTGCGTATCCTGCATTTCGTCAGCCTCTACCACGAGGCTGTCACCGACGGTCGTGATTTCACCGCTAAGAAGTTGGCCTTGGAGAGCGGCTACCGCAGCTACACCACTTTCAGCGTAGCCTTCAAGCAGTGCATGGGGCAGAGCGTGACCGAGTGGATGAAGGGGGGGGGGAAAAATTAAGTAATATTTCTTACTTAGGCATACGATCGTGGAGTGGTCATACATCAGGTCCCCCAAACAATTTAATACTGCTGACATACCGCCGCCGGGACATCCGAAAGGAAGGGCTCGGCGGCTTCGTTTTTTGGCATAGCGATGATAGAAGAAACATCGCTTTTTGTAACACTTCATCGATGAAACCGTGGGGTTTGGTGCGGAAAGGAGTTACAGAATTTACAATTAGAGTTACAGAATTTACAATCGAGTAACGGAATTTACAAAACTTGTTTCAGAATTTACAAAACTTTCGTTGGCGGGCGATTTGCTATTGTGGGGACGAAGGATTTTGATTAATTTTAAGGTTGAATATAATAATCTAATTTATGTACGAACATCAAGGGATAGACAACTTTCTATTCGTGGCGCTCTACTGGGCGGTGGCGATGATGGCAACGTTGGCCGGGGTGTACCTGCTGGCGACGCGGGGCAACGCGTTTACGAGAGAGGTGAAGATGCCGCCGAGGGCGCTCAGGCGCTGGGCGGCGGCGTTCATGGCGACGGTGGTGGGCAGCCACGTGTGGTGGGCCGTACCCGTGGAGGCATGGGCAGGGAAAACCATTCGCGACATGGCGTGCATCTCGCTCGACCTGCTGACGCTGGTGCCGCTGATGATGGCGTGGCTGCTGCGATTGTTGCAGGACCGGCGGCGCAGGGTGTGGCCGTGGCTCGTGGCGCATGTGCCGATGGCGGTACTGGCCGTCGTGGCTGTGTGGCGGGGCGATGCGTCGGGGCTGATGGTGATGTACCAGATGGTGCTCATCGTCGTGTTCGTGGCGTGCTACGTGCAGGCGCTGCGGCACTACAAACGGTGGCTGCTCATGAACTTTGCCGACCTGGAGCACAAGGAGGTGTGGCAGAGCCTGGTGCTGATGGCGGTGTTCGTGTCCGTCTATGCCGTGTATACCACCAACGGCGGCTCGCTCCTGCACGAGTACCTGTCGCAGTGGCTCTCCATCGGCATCATCGTCTTCGTGGTCTGGCGCACGGAGACGCTGCAGACCTTGACTACGCAGGGTGAGATTGTGGAGGAGGAGGAAGAAGACAGTAATAGTAATAGTAATATATAATCATTTAATCCCAATTAACCAATGAAGAAAACAATAATCACTCTTCTGCTGCTTGTGGCGATGATGACCGCCGGGGTGCAGACGGCCTTTGCCCAAACCGACAGCCGCGACTACAATAGTGGCTGGTACGCAGGGCTGAGCGGCGGCACCTCCTTCGGTCAGGGCACGTTCCGCAGCATCACCGAGAGCACCACCAACGTGGGTGTTCAGGGCGGTGTCTTTGGCGGCTATCAGTTCAGCCGCTTGTTCTCCGTAGAGGCACTCGCTTCGTTGGGCAGTCAGAAACAGACCTCGCTCGAATGCGACCCGTTCTGGCTGGCCACCGATGGCGATTTCAGCTTTGCGCCTATCCTTGGCAAGCAGGGTAACTACTACCGTGACCTCGAAGCGAAGACGCAGTGGATGCGCTTCGGCTTGCAGGCCAACTTCGATGTGCTGTCGCTTCTCACTAAGCCTACCAGCAGGTGGTCACTCAACCTCGCTCCGCAGGTGTCGGCTGTGACCACACGCACCAAGCACCTTGCCACCGGCTATGACCATGAGTTCGACCGCCAGTGGCATCTCGGCCTGGGCGGTCAGGCTGCCGTGGGCTACCGTGTGGCCCGTAACGTCGGCCTCCAACTCTATGGCGGCATCACCTGCCTGACGGGCGACCGCTTCGACAACATTCCCAAGTATCACCACAAGAGCAACCTCATGTATGAGGCCGGTCTGAAACTGTCGTATCATTTCGGGAAGAAGGGCAAGGCTGCTCCCGTCGTGGAAGAAGCCGCTGTCATTGCAGAGCCTGAGCCGCAACCTGTGGTTGAGGAAAAGCCAGTGGTGGAAGAAAAGCCGCAGCCCGTTGTGGAGAAGGCACAGCCTGTGGCCGAGACCGCTGCCGTAGAGGAGAAGAAGCCCGAAGTGGTGGAAACCGCTCCTGCTGACCTCCCCGCCATCTACTTCGCCAACAACAGCAGCCGCCTCTCTGCCGACGAGGCAGCGAAGCTCGATGCCGTAGCCGACATGATGAAGGCGCAGCCCGACATGACGCTGAGCATCATCGGCCATGCCTCCAACATCGGCAGCAAGCAGTACAACCGCAAAATCTCTCAGCGTCGCGCCAGCAGCGTGAAGCGTCAGCTTGTGGCTAAAGGCATCAGCGCCGCCCGTCTGAAGCCCGTAATGGGCAAGGGCATCGACCACGATGCTGCCGACAGCAGGCAGGCCCGCCGCGTGGAACTGATTATTATCGACAAGAAATAAGTGATGCGTATGAAAATGAAAACTATATTTATGGCGCTGACAGCCATGATGCTGCTCTCCGCCTGCTATCACGACAAGCATGAGTTTACCCCCAACGAGTACGACGGCAAGCCCGTAGGCTATGTCGCTCCGCAACTCTTGTGGGAAGACGAGGCCGATGCCGCTGCCATTGGCTCCGTCAACGCCCTCTCGTTCCAGGTGCAGGGTGCTAACGGCGTGAGCCAAGCCCGCTCGTTCTCATCCATCGAGGAGAGTGCCGACTGGCTGCAACAGTTGCCCGCCGGCGAGTACGACATCCTCGTCACTGCCGACATGGACGAACCCTCTGGCTATGTTCTCGCCGCCACAGGCTCACCTGCCGAGAACATGCTAACCCCCACCAGCGTCTCGCTTCGTGAACCCGCCTCGTCGCCCCGCCAGTCGTGGTATGCCGTGACCCACGTCACCATCCGCGAGGACGAGATTACCGTGGCCGAGTTCAAACTCCAGCGCCTGCTGCCCACGCTCACCATCAACGTGACGGGCGTTCCCGCTGGCACCACCGTGGCGATTGCCGTAGAGCAGGTGGCCGAGAGTGTCCTGCTCACTGAGAAGGATGCCAATGGGCGCTATGGTGTCATCCAGTCGGCTGAGACCAAGGCCGACTTCGGTCTGCTGCCACCCGCTGCCGACAATGCCACCACGCTCCGTTTGGACGGCAAGCGTCTGATGCCCACTGCCGCCAGCCAGAGTCGTTCGCTGCTGCGCATCACCACCACCGAGGCCGACGGTAATGTGCTCGTCTCTACAGCCGACTGTCCCCGCATGGAACTGGGCCGTTACTACACGCTCGACTTCCAGTATGCCGCCCTCGCTCCCTACATGCGTTTCGAGGCCATGACCATCAACGACTGGACCGAAGGCTGGACCATCAGCGGTGAAATCCTGAATCCCACCAATAAATAATAAACAATGTATCACAATAAAAATAACAACAAGATGAAAAAACTCAGATTCATCCCCCTGGCTGCCCTCGGCCTATTGACCGCAGCGTGCAGCAGCGATGATGCGACTTCTGCTGAGCAGCAAGCCGCCAAGAACATCACCATCGAGGCGAGCATCGGTGACTTGACCCGCGCTACGACCACGGGCAATACCACGGTGTTCGACGCTGGCGATGGTGTCAGCATCTACGCCTGGACAGGCTCCGCCACGGCTGTTGCTGCCGACAAGGTGGTCAACGGTGTAGTGAACACCCTCGGTGCCGACGGCAAGTGGACACCCGCCACGCCCATGCTCTGGGCCGACATGGTGACAGCCCACTACTTCCTCGGTATCTATCCGGCACGTACGGTCAGCGACTTCACCGCCGACCCCTACACGGTGGACAATACCAACTATGAGCAGAGCGATCTGCTCGTGGCCCGCCAACTCAGCGGACTCACTGCCACGCAGAACCCCGTCTCGCTGACCTTCGACCACGCTATGGCGAAGCTCTACGTCAACGCGAACTTCCGCAACCAGTGGGATGCTGCCCCCGAGGTGACTTCCTGTGAGGCCACTGCTGCCAAGACCTGCACCATCGACTATCTGGCTAAGACCTACGCTGCCGGTGAGCAGGACGCTGTCGCCCTCACTGCCAAGGATGCTGCCGAGGGCTATGCCCGCAGTTTCAGCGGCCTGATGATTCCGCAGACGGGCTTCCGCACCGTCACGCTCACCATCGGTGGCCAGGCCTACGTCTATACCCACGCTGAGGACATCCCCCTGGAGGCCGGCAAATATACCATCGTCAACCTCATCGTGGGCCGCAACAAGATTGAGATGGGCGAGGTGAGCATTAACGACTGGACCGAAGGCACCACCATCAGCGGCGGACAGGCCCTGCAGTAACATTTTTATTTCATTATTTATAATCAAATCAAATTAAAGTATTATGAGATTCAAAAACATTTTCTTCGCAGCCGCAGCAGCCATGGCGCTGACGGCATGCTCCAGCGACGACGCTATCGAGAGCGTACAGCAGCAGTCGCAGTTTCCCGAGGACGGCGTGATGCGCTTCACCACCAACCTCGTTGACCCCACGGCCGTAACCACCCGCGCCAGCATCACTGGCAGCGACGTGAACCAGAACGGTCAGCAGTTCCAGGTGAAGATTGTCAACCCCACATCGGCCACCTACAGCTACTTCAATACCGTACAGTACGACGGCTCGGAGTGGACACCCATAAACCGTATGCTCTGGCAGAACGACCAGCAGAGCATCACCGTGACCGCTGCCTACAAGCAGGGCAAGACATTCAGCGACAATGAGTTCGTCAACGGCGCCAACCTCACCGTGGCTGCCGACCAGAGCACCGAGGCCAAGCTGAAGCAGCAGGACCTGCTGACCATGCCCACAAAGACCATTGCCAACCCCTCTATCGAGGAGACGCTGATGCAGAACGGCAAGCTGGTCATCAACTTCTACCACGCCCTGACCAAGCTCGACGTGACGCTCGACCTGGCCAACGAGTTCTTCAAGGTTGACCCGAAGCTGAACAATGCCTCGGACATTACCGAGTTCACCATCAAGGGTACCAACGCCGGCTACAACTTCCGCGCCATGCAGACCGCCAACGAGAACTACGGCACCGTGACCGTCACCGCTTCGACCTCTGCCGACATCCTCGCTTCGCAGTGCGCCTTCACCGCTGCCACCGATGCCGACATGCACAGCCATGCCACCTACGAGGCCATCGTAGTGCCGCAGCAGATTGCCGCCGGTGCCCTGACCGTATCGTTCAAGATTGGCACGCGCTCGTTCTCATGGACCAACACCGAGGCCATCACCCTGGAGCAGGGCAAGCACTACACGCTGCCCCTCACCGTAGGCTATGACACCGTGACCCTCAATGCCCGCGCCTTCAGCGCCAGCGCATGGAATGACCAGCCCGGCGACAACCTCGGCACTGAGTAATTAACTACCTTTATTAATACTAAAATAGCATAAGAATATGAAAGCAAAATATCTTTCCATGGCAGCCATCGCCCTCATGGGTGCACTCGCCAGCTGCCAGAGCGACGACGAGGCCACAACAGGCTTCCGTCCCGACAATGCCGTGAGTCTTAATTTCTCTGTAGGCTCGCTTCAGGGCACCACCCGCAGCAACGCCATCGCCACCGACGACACGCAGCGCCAGTTCAACCAAGGCGACCAGATCGCTGTCAGCACCAACGACCAGGAGGAGGCCGTCCTCTTCCAGTGCACGTCAACCGAGAACCAGACATGGACTGAGGCAGTGCCCAACAAGTTCCTCCTCTGGACACAGCCCATGCTCACCTTCTCGGCTTACTATCCCGTGACCACCGGCACCTCGATGACCGCCTTCACCGTGCCCACCGACCAGAGCAGCGTGGAGAAAATCGCCCTCGCCGACTACATGACCCGCCAGCAGGTGATTCCCCGTCCTGAGGGCGGCAGCGACATCCAGATGCAACTGGAGCGCAAGATGGCCCGCGTCATCGTACGCATCCAGGGCTTCGGCAGCCAGTACGATGACGACGAGAAGACCGTCAAGAACGTCCGCATCTACAGCGAAGCCAGCGGCATTGCCGACGGCAATCCCACGGGCAGCAGCACCGAAATCCAGCCATACGCACAGGGCAGCTACGATGATTGGTCGGAAGGCTGGAGACAGAACTCCACCTTCACCGCCCTCGTAGTGCCTGGCTATGGTGACAGCGGCGCCCGCTTCATCAAGCTGACCGACGGCGAATACAACACCCTCCTCGTGAAGGGCATCCCCGAACTGGAGGCAGGCAACAGCTACACCTTCAACCTCATGGTGGGTAAGAACAGGATTGAAGTGGCAAGCGTCACCGTCACCGACTGGACCACCGGCGAGACACTCAGCGGCGGACAGGCTGAGGAGAAGTTGACTCCCGCACTCAGCATCACCAGCCCCAGCGTGGGACAGGTTATCGGCAGCGACGGCAAGAACTACGCCTACGGCATCGTGCCCAGCGGCGTGACCGCCGTGGCCAAGATTTGCTACGTCAGCGGCAGCCACGGCCTGGCACTGGCGCTGGCCGATGAGCAGGGCACGATGAACTGGAGCACGGCCCAGACTACCTGCGCCGCCCACACACCAGCCATCACCGGCGGCACGTGGAAGCTGGCCAGCCAGGCCGAGTGGGACAACATGATTAACGCTGCCGGCAGCTACACCGCCCTGCGCGACGGCTTCAACAGCGTCGGCGGAACGAATATGCAGGAGGAATACTACTGGTCGTCTACGGAGAACGGTTCCGACTACGCGAGGGGCCACGACTTCTGGGACGGCAGCTGGGACAACGTCAATAAGGAAGCCGTCGTCTATGCTCGCGCCTGCCTCGCGTTCTAACCCCCTCGCGCGCGTATATATAATAATGTGTAGCGCGGAGAGCGGCTCGGCGGGGTCGGAAACCTCTCGGAGGCGGCGGAGAGCGGCTCGACGGGACCAAAAGCCTCTCGGACGAGAAAAAGAGCGGCTCGCGAGCGTGAAAACCTCGCCCGACACGGAAAGAGCACGCTCTCAAACGCTAATATTACGACCTCTATGGAATACTCCGCCGACAACGGCACGACTTGGACTGATGTGACCTCTAACGGCTCTATTGCTTCTCTCGCAGCAGGAACAGTACAGATTCGTGTCAAGGAGACCGATGAGAAACTGGCGAGTGAAGCAGTTTCGATCACCGTACCAGAGGTACTTCAAATTAACGAACTCGTAGGTCCGTACACCGGTGATAGACTCACCTGCGAATACTACGCCGGAGAAACATGGCAGGCTTTGGTCGACCGATATGATTTAATTAAAGTTTACAGCGGCAGGGCGGCTTTCGGCAGAGATGGGTTTATCTATTACGAAACCGGCGGCATGGTTCCGGTCACTGATCTCGTAGATAACACAAAGACATACGAAGTTCAGTAAGCGCCGAAATAGCGTACACACAAGGTGCCTGAACTTCGTGAGGAACAATTACAGGAGGGCGACCCGAAAGCCACGGCGCACGGATGCCGCCCTCCTTTCCAAAAAGAACAGCGTTCTTTGGGCTTCGCCCGAAAAACACCATCGCCTCAGCATAGCACGAGCAAGCTCGGCTCTGCATTCGGCTCAAGTGTTCTTTGAACCAATGTGACAAAAAACTTGCAAGCAAAATCACTGTCTGGCGACAATTTTCTGTCAGGCAGTAAGGGCAATGACACAGAGTGATATGGGAGTAACCCTCACATCCCGTGACCATAGCAAGAACGACCAAGCCGCCCGAGAGTCCTCATGAAGAGACTCCCGGGCGGCTTTTTCCTGTTTTCGTCACTTTTTTGGGGGCAAAAAGTTAATTGCTTAGAAATCAGCAAATAAGCTTCTGAAAATTTGCGAATTTGGGTGTCCCACGCTACCTTTGCACCATGTTTTTACGCAAGAAACCCAACAAGTCAGGCAGCACAAGCGTGCAGGTCTCACTGTAGGTAGCCGTCGATGCCGCGGTGTTTTCCAGAGGCTTGAAGAGTTTGCCACCGCCGCTGAGTCCCTTGAGCGTGATTTTGCTCAGCATGACATGGTGCTGCATGCTTGTGTCCACGTTCCACTGCATGTCGAACTTCGCCCCCACATGGTAGAGTACCATATCGATATAGGGGGAGTTGGTGCCGAAGTCGTTGACCGTGCCATAGTATTTCTTGTCGACATTGAGCAGGTTGTAAGGTGAGGAATAGAGGTTTTTCAATGCCTCCCCCTCATTACCCGTGGCTTCACTGCCGAGTATGAAACCGGCATTGGCAACATCGTTTCCCGTATAGCTGACTGTGATGGGCACCGATGACATTGCGGCGTAGACCACTCCCGCGGATCTGTCCTCAGGGATGATGATACCGATTTTGCCCGTATAGGTATAGACGGAGTCCTTCTGATAGTCGCTCGTCGTCACCTTCACCCAGTTCTCAGGCTTCAGCCTATAGCCGCCGGCTACGTCCATGCCCTCTGGTGTGAGCACCGTGGTTTTGGTACCATCCATAGAGGTCACCACAAGATATATATAAAGATGTGTGGGCAACACAAAATGCTCATACGTCCCCGGGTCGCCCTCTGCACGTGTGACCTTGGCACCGGTCCTGTCAGCCAGACTGGCATCATTAACCGGTATGGCAATATTGATCGGCATTCTCACCAGTCTGTCAGCCTCGCCCGACGGTGAGTCTGACGAGGAACAGGAGGCAAAGAACAATGCCCACGCACCTACTATTAATATTATGGTCTTATGAATATTCATCTTTGTGTTTGGTCTATATCTCTGGATTATACTCTCCGCCTTTCTTCCAGTCGAGCGTTACGCTGGCACCGACGTTGCTGTTTCTGGTATCCACGCCCCCGTCATCGTTGACATGAACCCGGATGACACGGACATCGCCGGCTCTCAGTGGCTTACGCACATAGAGCACGGTGCGTGTGACACTGCCGCCGGGCATGTCGTTGAGGACTATGATACGCCACACAGCATCGTTGGAGGGGGACTCCGTGCCCTTGCCGACATTCTTTGCGGTTATTCCCCTACCCCACTTCGCGGCGACCTGAGAATCCGCTCGCGAAGGGAAGGCGATGCCACAATAGGCCACGGAGTCCGTGCCCGGGACATCAATGGCGTCGGTGCGTACGAGACTGTTATGGTCCCAGTGCCACGTACTGTCGTTGGGCGTGAAACTCGTGGCCAAATCGGCAAGAAAGACACGGGTGTGCCGTACCATAGGTTTTTTCTTCAGTACCACGGACACAGAGGCATCGGCAGGATAGAGGTTGACTTCCCAGCTTTGGTTCACGTTACCAAGGACATCCATGTCCAGCGTACCGGCAAGGATGGCATGGTTGTGACTGTCGACAGTGTCGTTGAGAAACTGCGTCAGGCGTACCGTTGCAGCCATCGTGGTGTCCGTGAGGAATATCGACGGATCTGCCTGGCCAATGACAGCGATATGCCGGTAGTTGTCTGCCGGGATAGAGATGCCGAGTGCTGTCCGACGTCCCTCGGTATGCAGCGAATAATAGATCGGCGCATCACCGTCTGTAGGAAAGAAGCCCTGTCGCGCTTCCGAGGTGGCAGGCTGCATGATGGGCGAGAAATAGTTGTTGAGAGCCTTCAAAGTCATTGACCCCGTGCTGACCTGCAGCTGTTCACTGAGTTGCAGGTTGATATTGCTGACCACCTTCAGTTCATAGTTCAGCGAGTACGTGTCCTCGCAGTCTGAGCGGTCGTCATCAATAAACGTGCAACTTTGCGCCGTGAGCAGAAGCAAGAGTGCCGTGATCAGTGCCCTGATGTGAAATGTCATGGTTATCGAGATATTTATGTTAGGGCGGTTCCCCACGTGACCGCCCTAACAAATGTTCTAAATGCCGATGTTGAAAGTCAGACCGCTCTGCCAGTTCAGATCCACACTCATGCCGATGCTCAGAGCAGGTGTCCGCAGATCCGGGATGACGTTGTAGGCGGCACCAAGACCCTTGTCGTGGTTAGTGTCGCTGTTTTCCATGATCTTCTGGTTGGCAACCGTCGTATAGTCCTGCTGGAAGACCTTGGTCAGACTTGTTGACGTTTCCGGCTGTTTTACCTCATCGTTCGTCGTACTTTTAGGATCGAGCTTGGCTACCATATAGAAGTTGGCACCTACCTTGATGATTTCTCCATTATGCCCGGAAAAGTCCTTGCCTGTATTATTCTCCAACTCCACAACCATATACGCCGGCTGATCCGCAATCGTTTCCAGCACAAGAGTATGGTTCACAGCCGAACCCTCGGTCTTAGCTGCCATGTCACTGGGCACATTCTTGTCATAGATCGTATACTGAGTGGCACCGTCTGCCGTCGTCGCCTGGAACTGCCAGTCTACGGCCTTTTGTCGGCTCACCCGATATATCTAGGGGGAAACCTTTTTGATTCTATAGAAAATTTATACCTTTGTGCCATGAACAATCAAGGATTATTAGCATTGGCACAGTTAATTCTGCCATCAGAGATACTTACAAATTTTGAAGTAGTACGTGTAGAAGAAGAGG
>Ga0256407_10010268_pt1 | contig 13211 bp, 13 predicted proteins | sample RumenRJG_04DNA_FD_193489 | JGI IMG/M metagenome (GOLD analysis project Ga0256407, IMG submission 193489) | Bovine rumen microbial communities from Lethbridge, Alberta, Canada - RJG_04 | ecosystem: Host-associated > Mammals > Digestive system > Stomach > Rumen | place: Canada: Alberta... | reverse complement strand
CGAGATGGTGCGCAACGGCGACAACGGAATCCCTGTCCCGGACTATACTGACGAGAATGTCAGCGATAAGGTCGTCAAGATCATACAGAGCTATACCGGTGTGGTCAACAAGATGGTATGGCGCAAGGAGTGACGGCTGAGCGGAGAGGAGTAATGGAATGAAAGAGTTTTCGTTTATTTGTATCAGCTACAATCAGCAAAAGGAGATCGTCGAGCATCTTGAGAGCATCAGACAGCTGGTCGAGCGCTTCGGCGGGAATACGGAGAACGACCTGATCGTTGCCGACGACGGCTCCGCCGACGGCACTGCCGCCGTCGCCCGCGAATGGATCGGGCGCAACCGCGGTCTTTTCCGCAGAGCGGAGGTTTTGCCGGAAACCGCGAATATGGGCACGGTCCGCAATATTTACAGGGCGATCGACAGCTGCCGCACCGAGAACTTCAAGATCCTCGCGGGCGACGACAAATACAATCTCTGCGATATTTACGCGCTGTATGATTCGCTCGGCGACGATATCGTCATCACTCCCGTGCTCCCGTTCGGCAACTTCGGCTCGATGGGAAAAAAGCTGATAGAGAGCTTCAGACGTTCATACCGCCTGACGATGGCGTATAACAAAAACAATAATATCGGAGAGCTGATCCTCTTCCGCAACTATCTGCTGGCGCCCGGCGTGTTCACTCCGTCAAGGTACTGGCGTGACAGCGAGGCCAGGGAGCTTTTGCACCGCTTCCGTTACATCGAGGACACCCCGCTGTGGATGAAGCTGATCTATGAAAGAAGGACCCCGGTACGTTTTGAGCCGGTCCCGTATATTTTTTACCGTATAGACGCGGAGCAGATGCTGTCCTCGCAGAGGACCGCCGGTATCCGCGAGCAGGATGATGAGGAAATGCGCAGGCAGTATCCTCAAAGACTGCTGGACAAGAGAAAATTCTTCCGTCCCTCCTTTTACAGATTTATGGCGGTGAAGACGTTTTACACATTCTCCGACCGCTACGACGGGTTTTTTAAGGAAAACCCCGAGGTCAAAAGAGTTTATTACGATTTGATAAGCAGGTGAACATCAATGCAGGTGATCAAATATGTTTTTCAGCCTCACGGCGACGACCGCGGTCAGCTGGTGGCGCTGGAGGAATTCAAGGATATCCCGTTCAGGATCAAGCGCGTCTATTACCTTTATGACACAAAGGAAAACGTCACCAGAGGTTATCATGCGCACAAGTCGCTGGAGCAGATCCTGATCTGCGTCCACGGAAGCTGCAAGATCCGTCTGGACAACGGCAGTGAAAAAAAGGTCGTTCCGCTGGAAAAGCCATATGAGGGCTTGTATGTCTCCAACGCGATGTGGAGAGAGATGTTCGACTTTTCGCCTGACGCGGTGCTGATGGTTTTGGCGTCGGAGCTGTACGACGAGGCGGATTATATCAGAGATTACGATGAGTTTTTACGGTATGTCGCCGAATCGGGCGACAGCGGCAAGGAGGTTTGACATGAGGGTCCCATTTGTATCCTTTCTCCCGATGGAGCGGGAGCTTGACAAAGAGCTGAGAGCGGCGTTCGAGCGTGTCTATACGCGCTCATGGTATATCGAGGGCGCCGAGGACGAGGCGTTTGAAAGGGCGTTTGCCGATTATGTCGGCACACGGTACTGCGTCGGCGTCGGAAACGGTCTCGACGCGCTTGTCATGGCGCTCAAGGCGCTGGGCATCGGCGCCGGAGACGAGGTGATCGTTCCGTCCAATACCTATATCGCCACCGCGCTCGCGGTGACCTATACGGGCGCGGTGCCGGTGTTCGCGGAACCGCGTATCGAGACGTTCAATATCGACCCCGACAATATCGAGGCGGCGGTCACGGACAAGACAAAGGCGATCATTCCGGTCCATCTGTACGGTCAGGCTTGCGATATGGATCGCATTATGGAGATCGCCGGAAAATATGACCTGAGGGTCATCGAGGACTGCGCGCAGGCGCACGGCGCGACCTATAAGGGCAGAAAGATCGGTACCTTCGGCGACGCCGCGGGCTTCAGCTTCTATCCCGGAAAGAACCTCGGCGCGCTGGGCGACGCGGGCGCTGTCGTCACGAACGACGAGGCTTTGGCAAAAAAGATCAGGGCGCTGGGCAATTACGGCTCGGACTATAAATATCATCACATTTACAAGGGCAACAACAGCAGGCTCGACGAGCTGCAGGCGGCGTTCCTGTCAGCCAAGCTGCCGCTGCTTGACAAGATGAACGCGGAGCGACGCCGCATCGCGGACCGCTACCTCGCGGAGATCGACAACCCCAAGGTGATCCTGCCGGCTGTCGGCTCGGACATGGTGCCGGTATGGCACATCTTCGGCGTGAGATGCGCCGAGAGAGAGGCGCTCGAGCAGTGGCTGAACAGCCGCGGGATCGGCACCAACAAGCATTATCCCATACCGATGCATTTGCAGGAGTGTTACAGGGATATGGGCTGTCATGAGGGCGACTTCCCGATTGCCGAGGAGATCAGCAAAACGGAGCTCAGCCTGCCGATGTACTACGGCATGACAGAGGAAGAGATCGGATATGTGATCGAGAGCGTCAACAGCTTTTGATCGCTTTCCTTCTGATTGGAGCGGTGTAAAGGTATATGAAGCTGAAAAGACAAGATATAGTATTCTTTGTATTAGGTGTTCTTTCAATCGCCACCTATGTGTGGCCGTATTACATGACAGTGCTTATTCCGGGCTTCAACGGTATCATGATCATGGTTTTCCGATATATGAGCTATTTGATTACCGTGATGACCGCGATCATCTGCCGGAAAGAGCTTTTTGCTTTGCTGAAAAAAAGCTTGGTTTTTATTGTGCTTTGTCTGGCGCTGTATATTGCGCTGCTGTTGTCTACTGTGTTTCATTCGGGAAAACAGGCAGAACTGATAGAGCCATTTATCAAGGTTTTCTTTTTCTCGCTGCTGCTTGCGGTCGCGACAGCGAATAAAAGCAGTTATATGCTCAAGGGAATGGCGTTTGTATATAACGCTATCATCGTTATTAGCCTTATCAATGCGTTTGTGCCGTTCCCGGGCTTGAGCGGCGTTGAGTATTTTGCCACTACCAAGAACGTTTATTTCAGGTTTATCTTTTTGGGGATCATGCTTGATGCCTATCTGGACTATCGTGAAGCCGAAAAGCTCAGGATCAGAACTCTGGTGTTTTTGGGAATGATCGTTGTGACCACATTATTGTTCCGTTCCTCAACGGGCTTTGCCGTTTCCTTTGTTTCATTCGCCTTGCTGTTGATAAAAACCGTTTTTATGAAGGGCGAAATGAAGATGGCAAAGTCATGGCTTTTTCTGCTGATCGCTGTTGCGATCGGCATATTGGTCGTGTTTCTCAGACAGATTTCCTTTTACGCCGACTTTATCGAAAGCGTGTTCGGCAAGGACGCATCGTTTACGGGACGCGTTGATTTATGGGATCAGGCGTTGAAACTGATAGCTAAAAATCCTGTTTTCGGATATGGTCACCTGTCAATGGACGGTTATATCATTTTCGGCAATGAGCACTGGATGAGCGCCAGCTGTCACAACCTTTATCTGGATATCATGGTTGAAGCGGGAATCATCGGCTTGGTCATCTTTTTCATTATGCTGCTGATCTTGCTGCGGAATATTGACCGCTGCGAATACAGCTCTATGGCGCAGACCTTCTCCATTCTGTTTTTTGCTTGCCTGATCGCGTTCAACTTTGAAGTGTATTTTAATCTGGGACAGTATATCTATACTTTTCCGATGCTGTTTTTCCTGTCATTCTGCTTTGCGGGAAGTCCCAGACGGCATCGCAAGCTGCGTATTATTTGGAAATAGACGGCGCGATTCGCATGCTCGAACAGATCGGCGTCTGTCAAGGGATAAGGAGAGAGAATATGTTTACCGTCAGTGTTATCATTACGTTTTATAATCAGGAAAAATATGTGGACGCTACCATGCAGAGCGTGCTTGATCAAAAGACCGACTTTGATTTTGAGATCATAGCGGGAGACGACGGCTCGAGCGACCGCACCGTGGAGCTTGTGCAAAAATGGGCGGAGCGCTTTCCCGGAAGGATACGCACCTTCGTCAGAAGCAGAGAAGACGGCGTAACGGTCGCGGGCTTTCGCGCGTCGCGCAACCGCCTGAGCCTGCTGGAGCATGTCAGGGGCAAATACTTTATTTTTCTGGACGGCGACGATTATTTCTCGGACGACCGCAAGCTGCAGAAGCAGGTTGATATCCTGGAGGCTGAGGAGAATCGCGGCTGCGTAGCCTGCTCTCACTATATCGAGGCGCTGTATCCCGATGACCGCCGGGTCACCCTGCCGGTCATGCAGCTTTCCGAGGGCAGGTATTCGCTGGAGGACTACTGGGCGAGACTGTATTTTCACACGGACACCACTCTGGTGAGAAGCAGCGTGATCGAAAAGCTCCCCAAGGAATATGTAATCAACAACTTTAACGATAACGTCATCACGTTTTTGTTTCTGCTTCAGGGCAGCATCTACTTCCTGCCGGAAAAGATGGCGGTTTATCTGCAGACCGGCGACGGTATCTGGACGGGTCAGAAGGCGGTCGTAAATCAGATCCGCAACATGTTCATGTACGATCTGTGTACGGCTTTGTCGCCCGCGAGCAAAAGGCTGACCGACGTCCGCCTCGCTAAAACGTGGAAATACCTGTACAAGGTGCGCCGCGAGATCGCGGAGGAGGAGCTGCAGCCGTTTGTGAAGGAGGCGCAGGAGAGAGAGCTGAAGTATTCGCTTCGCTTTTTGAAGTACCGCTCTCTGCCGTTCTCACAAAAGGCGGGTCTGTTCTTCAAGACCGCAGCGGTCTGGACGCGGTTTGCTTTTATAAGGCTCTGCACAGATGACGGCTCAAGGCGTGCCGCCGGTTTCCCTGAACGGGCAGCATGAGGATCGAGGGGAGTAGGAAATGAAAATAGAAGTCGCAAAAAACACAAAGAGAAATATCATTGTCGGCGTGCTGAACAAGACGGTTCTGGTCATTCTTCCGTTTGTCGTCCGCTCGGTCATCGTCAACGTGCTGGGCTCCCAGTATTTGGGCCTGAACAGTCTGTTTACGTCTATCCTGTCTGTGCTGGCGCTTTCCGAGATGGGCTTCGGCGTCGCGATGGTTTACCATATGTACAAGCCGATCGCGGAGGACGATCAGGAGACGATCAACGCTCTGCTGAATCTTTACAAAAAGGTATACCGCATCATAGGCGTCTGCATACTTGTGATCGGAGCCGTTCTGATCCCGTTTCTGCCGAATCTGATCAACGGCGGGCACCCCGAGGACATCAACCTTGCCGTGGTGTACTCGGTGGAGCTGGTCAATACCGCGCTGACCTATTTCCTTTTCGGCTACAAGCAGTCCCTGCTGATCGCATACCAGCGCGACGACGTCAAGTCGCTGATCAATCTGGTCACGCAGATCGGCTTGCAGGGCTCGCAGATCGCGTTTCTGCTTCTGACGCACAATTATTATACGTATGTGATTTGCATGCCGGTCTTTACGATCGTGAACAATCTGTGGATCGGCTTTATGACGAAAAAAATGTATCCCGAGGCTCGTTGTGAGGGCAAGCTGGAAAAATCCGTTATCACCAATATCAAAAAGCTGGTTGCCGGCTCTTTCATACAGAAGGCGTGCGCGACGACGCGCAACTCGCTGGACAGCATCTGCGTATCGGCATTTTTAGGCTTGACGCTGACTGCCGTTTATAACAATTACTTCGCGATTTTGAACGCAGTGTGGGCGATTACGCTCATTATTATCAATTCTCTCGCGGGAGGCATAGGCAACCATGTCGCGACCCGAAGCAGCGAGGAGAATTATCAGGAATTAAAAAAGACGGACTTTTTATATATGCTGATCTCGGGCTGGTGTTCTATCGCGCTGCTTTGTCTGTTCCAGCCGTTTATGCGGCTGTGGATGGGCGAAGAGCTGATGCTGCCGATCTCCTCGGTCATTCTGTTCGCGTTCTATTTTTACACTACAAAGATCGGCGATATCAAATCGAACTACACCACGGCGAGAGGCCTTTGGTGGAAGATGAAGTTCCGCTCGATAGCGGAAACGCTGGTCAATCTGGCGCTGAACATAGTGCTTGGTCTGCTGTTCGGAATCAACGGCATCATCATTGCGACTGCGATCTCGCTGATCACCTGCAACTTTTTATGGGGCGCCACGATCTTGTTTGATGATTATTTTGACAGAAAGAAGCTCAAGGATTATTTCCTGTATCATATCAAATACCTGCTGATCACGGCGGCTCTGGGCGCTGTCACGTTTTTTGTCTGTCAGCTGCTTACGGTTCAAAACGGTGTGCTGGATCTTGTCGTCAAGCTGGCTGTATGCATAGTTTTGCCGACAGCTCTCTATCTTTTGATTTACGGACGGACGGCTGTCTTCAGGGAATCCGTCAAGATACTCAACCTGAAAAAACTTCGCAGGAAATCAAAGTGATTCATTTGCCGTGAGTTTTCAAAAGGAGGACTTTAGCGTGAAGCTCAGAAAACTGAAAACAGATGACGCGCCGCTGATGCTGGAATGGATGCATGACGATGATGTGGTGCATGACCTGAAAGCGGATTTCGCGTCAAAAACGCTCGGGGACTGTCTCGGCTTTATCAGGGCGGCGCAGGATACGTCCGAAAGCCTTCACCTCGCGATCGTCGACGACAGCGACGAATACATGGGCACCGCCAGCCTGAAGCATATGAGGGACGGCGCGGCGGAGTTTGGCATTTCCATGCGAAAATGCGCGATGGGAAAGGGCTTCTCGCGCTTTGGCATGCAGGAGATCATCCGCGTCGGCTTTGAGGAATACGGACTGGACGAGGTGTTCTGGTGTGTCGATCCGGTCAACCGCAGAGCCGTGCGGTTCTATGATAAAAACGGTTACAGGCGCTGCGCCGCGCCCGTTTCGGCGCAGGGCTATTCCGATGAGGAAAAAGAACGGTACCTTTGGTACATCGTTCGTAAGGAGGGATAAACCATGAAGGGTATCGTATTGGCAGGAGGAGCGGGAACGAGGCTGTATCCGCTGACAAAGGTGACCTCCAAGCAGCTTCTTCCCGTATATGACAAGCCGATGATCTACTATCCGCTGTCCACGCTCATGCTCGCGGGGATCAAGGATATCCTGATCATCTCAACGCCTGAGGATCTGCCCAATTTTGAACGCCTCTTGGGCGACGGCAGTCAGTTCGGCGTCAGCCTTTCCTACAAGCTGCAGCCAAGTCCCGACGGACTTGCGCAGGCATTCGTGCTCGGAGAGGAATTCATCGGTGACGACGCGTGCGCCATGGTGCTCGGCGACAATATCTTTTACGGCGGCGGTCTGACCTCTGTGCTCAGACAGGCGGTCGCCAACGCCGAACAGGGGAACGCCACTGTCTTTGGCTACTATGTGGAGGATCCCGAGCGCTTCGGCATCATGGAATTCGACAACGAATGGAACGTGCTGTCGGTGGAGGAAAAGCCCGCGAATCCCAAAAGCAATTACTGCATCACCGGACTTTACTTTTACCCCGCCGGAGTCGCGGAGACGGCAAAAAAAGTCGAGCGCTCGGCGCGCGGAGAATACGAGATCACCACGCTGAACGATATGTACCTGAAGGCTGGCCTGCTGAAGGCGCAGATACTCGGACGCGGCTTTTCGTGGCTCGATACGGGCACGATGGACAGCCTTGTCGAGGCGACCGTGTTCGTTCAGATAATGGAAAAAAGACAGGGCGTCCAAATATCAGCGCTTGAGGAAATCGCTTACCGCCGCGGCTGGATCGACAGGGAGACTCTGATCAGATCCGCGGAAAAATACGGCAAGTCGCCTTATGGCGAGCATTTGCTCAGAGTTGCGAACGGCGCTATCAAGTATTAAGGAGCAGAGCTATGACGGTTATCGTTACAGGAGGCGCCGGCTTTATCGGCGGCAACTACATTCACTATCATTTGAGAGAGCATCCCGGGGACAGGGTCGTCTGCGTCGACAAGCTGACCTACGCGGGAAACCTGAGCACGCTGAAAAGCGTGTGGGACAACCCGAACTTTCGCTTTGTCAAGCTGGATATCTGCGACAGAGAGGGCGTGTTCCGTCTTTTTGAGGAGGAAAAACCGGACGCTGTGATCAATTTCGCGGCGGAGAGCCATGTGGATCGCTCGATCGAGGATCCCGAGATCTTTTTGCAGACCAATATCATCGGCACCGCGACCATGATGGACGCCTGCCGCGCTTTCGGCAATGTGCGCTATCATCAGGTGAGCACCGACGAGGTCTACGGCGATCTGCCTCTGGATCGGCCCGATCTGTTCTTTACGGAGGAAACTCCCATCCACACCAGCAGCCCCTACAGCTCCTCCAAGGCGGGCGCGGATCTGCTGGTACTCGCGTATCTGCGCACCTACGGGCTGCCGGTGACCGTTTCGCGCTGCAGCAACAACTACGGACCCTACCATTTCCCCGAAAAGCTGATCCCTCTGATGATCGCGAACTGTCTCAACGACAAGCCGCTGCCTGTTTACGGCGAGGGCAAGAACGTCAGGGATTGGCTGTATGTTGAGGATCACTGCAAGGCGATCGACCTGATCGTCCGCAAGGGCAGGATCGGCGAGGTCTATAACGTCGGCGGACACAACGAGATGGCGAACATCGACATCGTCAGGCTGATCATCAGGGAGCTCGGCAAGGACGAGAGCCTGATCACCTATGTGACCGACCGCAAGGGTCACGATCTGCGCTACGCGATCGACCCCACCAAGATCCACACGGAGCTTGGCTGGCTGCCCGAAACCAAATTTGCCGACGGCATCAAAAAGACAATTCAGTGGTATCTGGACAACCGCAGCTGGTGGGAAGAGATCATCAGCGGCGAGTATCAGAGCTACTATGAGAAAATGTACGCTGACCGCTGACGGCGGAAAGCGCAAGGATCGTTTTGGAGAGAAATGCAATGAAGCGAATCGGAATCATCACTTGGTACTGGGGAAACTACGGATCTATCCTCCAGGCTTACGCGCTGTGCGAATACCTTTCTATGCAGGGCTTTGACTGCGAGGTGGTCCGCCATCATGTCAACGGGGATTTTCGCACGCAGGTGCGTTACCGTCTGTCGCACGACAGTCTGAGTTCAAACGCGGCGAATATCAAAAACAAGGCGGCGGGCATGATCTACGGCAGGATCCAGAAGGACGAACGCGCCGAAAGAATGCGTACCTTTGAGCGCTTTGTTGAAGAAAACCTCCGTCTGTCCGAGAGGGCGTACACCAATCAGGACTACGCCGAGTGCACGGACTATGACGCGTATATCTGCGGCAGCGACCAGATCTGGAACCCGAGCTTTACCTTTTTGCCCCCGTTCTATTGGCTTGCGTTCCTGCCCGAGGGCAAGGACGCGATCGCTTACGCTCCCAGCCTCGGCACCGCTGAGTTCGGCAACGACGACCGTGAAACGGTCAAGCGGTATCTGCTGCGCTTCAAGGCGATTTCCACAAGAGAGGAAAACAGCGGAAAAATGCTGGAGACCATCGACCCGCGGATCAGGGTGAGCCATGTGTCCGACCCGACCTTCCTGCCGGGTGCGGATTTCTGGAAAAGCAAGGTCAAAAGCACAAAAAGCGAGAAAAAATACCTGTTTGCCTATCTCATCAAGGGAAACGACAGACAGAGGGAATATATAGAGGCTGTCGCGCGCGAACGGCAGCTTGAATTGGTGACCTATCCGTATCTTGAAAACCACAGGATCACCAAAAGCGAGAGAACGTGGGGAGATGTTCGCTGCTTCGGCGACGATCCCTTCGATTTCCTCACCAAGATATACAACGCCGAGCTGATCATAACGGATTCCTTTCACTGCTCCGTGTTTTCGCTGCAGTTCCGCAAGGATTTTTACGCGCTGAAAAAATGCGGCGATACGACCGGTCAGTTCAACCGGATCGAGCAGCTTCTGAAAGCCTGCGGAATGAGCGGCAGGATGATCTCGGAGGATAAGCCGTTCCGCAGAGCGGAAACGGATTTTGACGCTTCGGACAGGGCGATCGCGGCGCTCAGAGAAGAGAGCCGTGCTTATTTGGACAGAGCGCTGTCCTGACGCAACGGTATCAACAGGAAAGGAAGGATTGAAGTATGACCACGGTATGCAAAGAAAACAGCTGCACCGGCTGCATGGCATGTACGGCGGTGTGCGCCAAAAACGCGATCTCGGTCGAGACTGCTCCGGAGGCGTACAACGCCGTTATCGATACGGCGCTGTGTGTGGACTGCGGAGCCTGCCGCAGGGTGTGTCAGGTCGATGCTCCCTTGCCGTTGCTCGCCCCGCGTCAATGGCTGCAGGGCTGGACTGCCGACGACGCTCAGAGAAGCCGCAGCGCGTCGGGCGGAGCGGCATATGAGATCGAAAAGGCGTTTTTGCAGGGCGGCGGTCATGTCTGGACCTGCCGCTTTTCCGACGGCGGATTCCGCATCGAGGAGGTCGGCGGAGTTGACGCTCTGCAGGCGTTCGCCAATTCAAAGTATGTAAAGAGCGATCCCTCCGGAGCTTACGCGGCGATACGTGAGCAGCTTCGCACGGAGCGGGTGCTTTTTGTGGGTCTGCCGTGTCAGGCAGCCGGCTTGAAGCGGTATATCGGCGAGAAAAACGCGGAGCGGCTCTATACCGCAGACCTGATCTGCCACGGAACTCCGTCTCCGCAGCTGCTGGAGATTTTTTTGAAGCAGTACGGCCGCACGCTCGGCGACGCGTCGGATATCTCCTTCCGCATCAAGACAAAAGCCGGGATACGCTATCAGGTGGAGGTCGATTCGGTACCCTTGGAGGTTTCAGGGGTCTGCGACTGCTACACGATGGGCTTTCTGGAGGGAATGACCTACACGCGGAATTGCTACAGCTGTCCCTACGCGGGCGCAGACAGAGTGTCCGACCTGACGCTCGGAGATTCATGGGGCAGCGAGCTGGATCCGACGGAGCTGCACCGCGGTATCTCACTGTTCCTCGTTCAGACCCGTAAGGGCGAGGAGCTGATCGGGCAGGCGGCTCTGAAAACCTGCCCGGCGGACGCGGAGAGCGCTGTGCAGCACAACGCTCAGCTCAGAGAGCCGATGCGCATGCCGAAGAACAGAGAGCGCTTCTTCACACTTCTCCGCTCAGGCAGCTTTAACCGCGCCGTCGCGAAATGCCTGCCGAAATTCGTGATGAAGCAAAAGGTCAAGGCGGCGCTGATCAAGACCAAGCTGATCGGCCGCTGACGGGAGAGAGGACGATGAACGAAAACATCGCGCGCTACAAGCCGCTGATCTATCTGATAAAATGCGCACTGAACGGTACAAAGCCCGAGACGTCCGCGCTGGCGGACGCGGATTTCGACGAGCTTGAAAGACTCGGAGCCTTCCATTCAGTTTCCGCCATGGCGGGCTGTGCGCTTATGACCGCCGACGCCGAGGGCTTGATGAGTGAGGCGACCCTGACAAAATGGAGGAACTGCTGCTATTCGTCGCTGAGGCGAATGATGCTCCTCAAGCACGAAACCGACCGCGTTTGTGCCGCGCTGACGGACAGCGGTATCCGCTGCGCCCGGCTCAAGGGCATCGTTGTGTCGCGTCTGTTCCCCAAGCCCATGATGCGCGAGATGACGGATGTGGATATCCTGATCGACAACAGCAAAATGAAGCAGGCGCGCGCGGTGATGGAGAGACTGGGATATGAGCCGGAGGCGGTCGAGCTCTCAAATCACGACGTGTATGTCAAGCCGCCCATCTTCTGCTTTGAGATCCATGAGGAGCTGTTTTCCCGTTATCACGAGAAGCTCTTCAGCTGTTTCATAGATTGCCGCGACAGGATGCTGCCCTGCGAGTCGCTGCCTGACGAATTGCGATTCTCCGACGACGATCTGTTTTTGTACCAGATGGCGCATATCTGCAAGCATCTGCATGATTCGGGGATCGGGCTGCGCGCGCTGACGGATATCTATGTGTGCTCGGGAAAGCTCAAGACCGACCGGGAGTACATCGACCGAGGGCTTGAGAAAATGGGGATCGCCGGCGACGCCGCTGTTTTGAGCAGGCTCGCGGAAAAGCTGTTTTCCGATCCGGAGGATCCGGAGCCGATGCCGCTCACCGGGGAGGAGGAAAACGTCCTCTGCTTCCTGTTGGATTCCGGCGCGAACGGCACGCTTGAGCAGAGCATAAAAAACCGTATGCCTCAGAGCATCTACACCGGCGTGCACGATATCGCCAAGCTGCGGAGACGCTACATCAGAGAGCGGATCTGGCAGAATCCGGAGGCGTACAAAAAGGCGTACCCGTTTTTTTACCGCCACAAGGCGGCGCGGCCGCTGCTGCCGGTCGTGCGTTTGGGAAACGCCGTCCTCCACAAGAGAGACGCGCTGAAAAGCGAGCTTTCGTCAGTCCGGAGGATATCGCGAAAAAAAAAGAAATAATACTGTTTTCACATATGATCATTTATGGCGATACCGCTCGAATCGCGGCGCACGCCTTTCGGAGCCTGTCCGGGATCCAATCGCGTTTGGATCCCGGACAGGCTCCTTTTGTCTTTGTCAATAAAAATAACAGCCGCGGCGGCTTCTTTTCGTGTGGTTTGATAAAGGTGCAAAAATTCTGTTTTAATTCTATATAGTAAATATCAGAAAAGGGAAATCGGGTAAAGTATTATGTTGAAGACAGACGTGCGGTGGTGATAGTGTGAAAAAAGCCTTGCTGGTAACTAATTCCGAGCAAAGCGCGGCGTTGCTCAAGCAGCTGCTCCGTGAGGAGGGCTACGACGATATCAGCGTATTTTTTGCCGCCTACAGCGCCCGCGAGGAGGACGACGTTTACGATCTGATCTGTATCAACGCGCCGCTTCCGGATGAAAACGGCATTCAGCTCGCGAAGTATTTTGCCGATACCACACGCGCCGCGGTGGTGATCATCGTCCCCAAGAACGGTTCGGATGAGATCTCCGATGTTCTCAACGGAAAGGGAGTGCTGGTGATAGCCAAGCCTATCCAGCGTCATTTGTTCCACCATTACCTGCTGTTTGCCGACTGCTTCCGTTCACGCCTGCTGCGTCTGGAGCGGGAGAATGAAAAGCTGAAGCACATGGTCGAGGATCTGAAGATCATAGACCGCGATCTAGTTTTCTTTTTCTTAATCTTTCGCCCCACTGTTTACCTTTAGTGCCGAAGTTTCTTATAATAAAC
>Ga0256407_10010264_pt1 | contig 13217 bp, 12 predicted proteins | sample RumenRJG_04DNA_FD_193489 | JGI IMG/M metagenome (GOLD analysis project Ga0256407, IMG submission 193489) | Bovine rumen microbial communities from Lethbridge, Alberta, Canada - RJG_04 | ecosystem: Host-associated > Mammals > Digestive system > Stomach > Rumen | place: Canada: Alberta... | reverse complement strand
GAAGGATCATGAGGATGAACTAGGTTCTCGATAATATGGAGAAAAATAACGGGAGAAAGATTCCTCCCGCTAAATAATTTAGTTCATAATACAATAACCTTTTTCTATATAAGAATCTTCACCTTTTTTATTCTTCTGATATCTATAAGTAGATTTTCCTAAATCAACAGAACATGCACCTGCACCTACGATAAAACTTGTGTGGTTGGAATAGAAAATATCTTTTCTATTTGTTATTGAGTCATATGATTTGGTATAAGTTTTATAGAAAACTATACGAGGATAAATGCTATCTAAACTTATATGTAGCTTTTGATTATTAAGGATTTTGTGGCTATGATGAATTTTCATCTATTGATTATCATCCCGGTGCAAAAATACCAACTTAATATCATACAACGAAAAATTAAATGTTGTAAAATGCTAAAAATCAGTATATTATAACATTTTTACAGAAATTAAGTTTTGATATTAAATTTCTAAGATATCAAATTATAAATTAAAAATATTAAGTATAAATCCAAAAATCATAAAAAATAACATCTTGATAAAACATGAACGGCAATTACGAAGATATGATATCATATAGTTTTAGATAATGATAAAAAGCAAATAGGGGAATCTTGTGTCGGATTATTAAGATGATGTTTTCATTATAGCTATTTATCATAATGCTGATTATATTTTAAAAGGAAAGGGAGAAAAAAATAGAGTAATGTCATTACGATTTCTATGAGTTTACGTTTTTACCTTTTACCTTTTTACGTTTTGGGGAATCTGTATATGATTTTTCAGACATCCTTATCCAACGATCGTATATTTTGCAAATTTCAAAAGCAACTGTTTTTTGCCCGAATTTTTAAATTCTACGGTCGCCTTTATGTTTTCTCCCGTTCCGACCAATTCTACAACCTTTCCAATTCCAAAACGTTGATGCTCGATGACGTTGCCTACATGCAAATCTATAGAATCACTCGCAGATGATACCGAAGTACTTGTTGGACGATCTACAGTCTTAACCTTCTTGAAATTCCCGCCAATCTGAGGAAATCTCCCCGGTTGACGAATATTTCGCATATATTCTGGCAATTCTTTGTTTTCTCTGAAGGATGACTGGTAATGCCTTGGCGAATCATTCTCGTAATGATACCCATGAGATGCACTCGAGGCATCTTCACCCTCGATATTCAAAAGACTATCATCAATATCCTTGATAAATCGACTTGGCGTGTCAAACTCAACCTTACCATATCTCCAACGATTTTTGGCACATGTGAGGATACAATGTTTCTCGGCACGCGTGATGGCGACATATAATAAACGACGCTCCTCCTCAAGTCCTCGGATCGTATCCGACGACATCGGACTTGGGAATATGTTTTCCTCCAAACCGACGACGAAAACTGTTGGAAACTCCAATCCCTTGGCAGCATGAACCGTCATCAAGACCACCTTGCTCGATGTGTCATCATCACTATCTTGGTCGGTAAGTAATGATACCTCCTGAAGGAAATCAGGAAGATAAATTTGATTACCTCTGTCTTCTTCTTTTCTCTCTTCTACGAAATCCTGCAGACTACCCATAAACTCCTCCAAATTATCCTGGCGCGAGATAGCCTCAGGACTACTTTCCGAATTGATTTCTTCCGAGATACCACTTTCTTTGATGAGAGCCTGTCCCAGTTGATAAACATCCGTAACGGGCATTTCTTCGATAAATTTCTGGATAAGGACGCGGAATTTATCAAGTTTCGTAAGCGTACCCTTGTTCACATTCAAGCCATAATGAACAGGTTCACGAAGAACCTCCCAGAAACTTACAGAATGCTCCCGAGCAGCCATAGCAATCTTTCCTAATGTCGTCTGCCCTATTCCACGCGCCGGATAATTGATGATGCGTTTGAAAGCCTCTTCGTCGTCAGGATTAGACACCAATCGGAAATATGCGATGATATCCTTGATTTCCTTGCGTTGATAGAAACTCAATCCACCATAAATACGATAAGGAATATTCTGTTTACGCATCTCCTCCTCGAAACTTCTACTCTGTGAGTTGGTACGATACAGAATAGCGAAATCGCTCCATTCCGCGGAATCCTTACGTTTGATATTCTTGATTTCTCGGCACACGATAAGAGCCTCCTCCTTATCGCTATAAGCCGACTTCAGGACCAGTTTCTCCCCTTCAGCATTCTCACTAAATACCTCCTTAGGAATCTGTCGAGAATTCTTCTTGATCAAACTATTTGCCGCCTGTACAATTCTCTGTGTACTACGATAATTCTGTTCCAGTTTGAATAGTTTGGTATCCTTGAATTTAGACTGAAAATCAAGTATATTATCGATATTAGCCCCGCGGAAGCTATAAATACTCTGTGAGTCATCCCCCACAGCACATATCCGTTGCCTCTCCTTAGTAAGTTGCAACACAATAAGTTGCTGAGCATAGTTCGTGTCCTGATACTCATCTACCAACACATACTCGAAATGCGAAGCCCATTTTTTTCTTACGTCATCATGCTCCCTAAATAATATATAGGTGTAAACGAGCAAATCATCAAAGTCCATAGCGTTGGCTCTTCGACATCGATTCACATAAGCAGCATAGATTTTCCCCAGTTCCGGCATTCTAGCCCGCTTATCACGTTCTCCGACCTCCCCATCAGCCAAATATTCCTCAGGCGATATCAGATGGTTCTTGGCCATAGAAATCTTACTATGAACGTTAGCAGCCTTGTAGACCTTCTCATCCAACGCCATCTCCTTAATGATAGTTTTCAGGAGCGAACGACTATCCGTCTCGTCATATATTGTAAAGTTATTATCATATCCAATATATCCAGCCTCTACGCGAAGAATACGAGAGAAAACAGAATGAAACGTACCCATATTGAGATAACGTGCCTCCTCATGGCTCACCAATTGTCCGACACGCTCCTTCATCTCGCGTGCAGCTTTGTTGGTAAAAGTCAAGGCCAAGATAGACCAAGGTTTCAAGCCCATCTGCATCAGATAAGCAATCTTATAAGTAAGAACACGAGTCTTACCCGATCCTGCGCCGGCAATCACCAACGAAGGACCATCGATATATTCCACAGCCGCTTTCTGCGATTCGTTCAATTGCTGAAGTAACTCTTCTCTCGTCATTATCTAATATACTATCAATTAATTATTTATAAGCGCCACCTACTACCGTATTTTTGTTTACATCCTCACCCTCTCTCGGAAAGCTAGGGATGAATTTCATCTCATGTTCAATCTGTCGTTGACGCTTACGCATATAACTACTAGGATGAGCGCTATCAAACTTGCGTGGATTAGGCAAGGTAGCCGCTATCAAAGCACACTCATCCCGAAACAGTTTGTCGGCTTTCTTATTGAAATGATATTCCGCTACGGCATCGGCACCATAGATACCATCTCCCATCTCTATAGAGTTGAGATACACCTCCATGATACGTTGCTTACTCCACATCATTTCTATCAAGAATGTGAAATAAACCTCAAAGCCTTTTCTTGTCCAAGAACGTCCAGGCCATAGAAAAACATTCTTGGCAGTCTGTTGACTAATCGTACTTGCTCCATGAACCTTACCACCCTTGCGATTATTCTTGGCAGCAGCCTGGATGGCACCAAAGTCGAAACCATGATGCAACAAGAAACGTTGGTCCTCGCTGGCCATGACGGCTACCGGCAAATGATCGCTAATCTCATCGAGCGATACCCAATGGTGATGCCATTTAATGCTCTCACCCTCAGCAACCTGCTGAAAGCATCGAATGACCATCAGCGGCGTTACATATACAGGTAAGAACCGATACACCACAACAGAAAGAATGGTGGAACTGAAAAACAGTACCACCACCCATTTTATAATTGATTTAAATTTTCCAAACATTACTCTAGAGTTCCGTTTTTAGCAGCATTCACCATAGCCTGACTTGCATACAGATAAACCTCTACACGACGGTTCTGTGGAGCAACATTAGCATTAACGATAGGGTTCTGACTACCATAACCAGCTACGTTCTTGAACTGACTAGAGTGTACGCCTAAGCTCTTCAGATAGCTAGCTACGGCGTTAGCACGCTTATCGCTCAAAGGAATGTTCACGTTGTCGCCACCTGTAGCATCAGTATAACCTTGTACATCCACGCTCAACTTATTATCCTTCTTTAAAACCTGAGCAAACTTCTGCAAATCAGTCTTTGCAGCAGGACGAAGAGTAGCCTTGTTCAGAGCAAATTGCAAACCACTATCAAAGGTTACCTTAACGGCTTTCAAACCATTAGCATCCGTAATTTCCTCTACCTGCGCGTTATCCACATTCTTAGCAACCTCAGCCTTCACCTTATCCATGTGATGGCCGATACGGTTACCAACGACAGCACCTACGGCACCACCAATAAGAGCGCCTACGGCAGCACCCCTACCATGATGACTATTGTTACCAAGACCGCCGATAAGTCCGCCAAGAGCTGCACCTGCTCCAGCACCCGTCAAAGTACCTGTACCCTGACTAGTTCCACAACCTACAACCATCATAAGCGAAAGTGCCGCAACAGTTAATTTTGTACCTTTCATAATCTCTAATTTTTAATATCGTTAAAGTTTTATACTTGCAAAGATAGTTCTTTTTTTGCCAATAAAGCACGTTTATGAACTATTTTTTGTATTTTTGCAGCTAAATTACAGTATTATAGGGGGGTAATAGAAGAGATATCCCTATTTATCGGGGGTAAATCCCTATTTTAAGGAAATAAAGTAATAAAAATAATAAAATGGCAAAAGAATTAAAGCAATTAACCAAGCGTGCCGACAATTATAGTCAATGGTATAACGACTTGGTTGTAAAGGCCGACTTGGCCGAGCAGGCCCCAGTTCGCGGCTGTATGATCATCAAGCCTTACGGTTTCGCGATTTGGGAGAAGATGAAAGAGCAACTTGACAAGATGTTCAAGCAGACGGGTGTTCAGAATGCTTATTTCCCTTTGCTCATCCCGAAGAGCTTCCTTTCTCGTGAGGCAGAACACGTAAAGGGTTTTGCTAAGGAATGTGCCGTAGTAACTCATTATCGCCTCAAAGCTAGCGAAGATGGCAATAGCGTAGTTGTAGACCCGGAAGCTCAGCTCGACGAAGAGCTTATCATCCGTCCAACTTCAGAGACCATCATTTGGAATACATACAAAGGTTGGATACATTCATGGCGCGACCTACCAATCATGTGCAACCAATGGTGTAACGTGATGCGTTGGGAGATGCGTACCCGTCCTTTCCTTCGTACTTCTGAGTTCTTGTGGCAGGAGGGCCATACCGCACATGCCACACGCGAGGAGGCAGAAGAGGAAGCTCAGAAGATGCTTCACGTATATGCCGACTTTGCCGAGAAGTATATGGCTGTACCTGTAGTACAAGGTGTGAAGAGTGAGACCGAGCGTTTCGCCGGAGCTTTGGATACCTATACTATCGAGGCGATGATGCAAGACGGTAAGGCTCTCCAGAGTGGTACAAGCCACTTCCTCGGTCAGAACTTCGCAAAGAGTTTCGACGTTACCTATCTTAATAAGGATAACAAGCCTGAATATGTATGGGCTACCTCATGGGGAGTTTCTACCCGACTGATGGGTGCGCTCATCATGGTACATAGCGACGACAACGGATTGGTACTTCCTCCAAAGCTCGCTCCTATCCAGGTAGTTATCGTTCCTATCTGGAAGAATGACGAACAGTTAGCAGCCATTACCGAGAAGTTCAAGCCTGTTATCGAACAATTACAGCAGTTGGGAATCTCTGTGAAGTTTGATGATGCCGACAACAAACGTCCTGGCTTCAAGTTTGCCGACTATGAGTTGAAGGGTGTTCCTGTACGTCTCGTTATGGGTGGTCGCGACCTCGAGAACAATACCATCGAGATTATGCGTCGTGATACTTTAGAGAAAGAAAGCGTAAGTTTCGACGGTATCGTAGAGCGCGTAAAGAATCTGCTCGACGACATCCAGAACAACATCTTCGAGAAGGCTCGTAAATATCGTGACGAGCGCATCTATGAATGCAACGACTACGAAGAGTTCAAGGAGCGCGTTAAGAATGGTGGTTTCTTCCTTTGTCCATGGGATGGTACAGCAGAGACCGAAGCCAAAATCAAGGAAGACACCCAGGCTACAATTCGTTGCGTACCTTTCGGCGTAGACCAGAGCAATCCTGGTGTCGACATGGTAAGTGGCAAACCAGCCGTCAACAAGGTTATTATTGCCCGCAGCTACTAATCGTAGTTGTTGGCAGCCTTATACGAAAAAAGCATCGGGGATTACCTCGATGCTTTTCTGTTTTTATATATCCTTCAAAAGAAGTTTCGCTACAAACGGAGTGAACATTCTAATCATTCTCCTCGAGACTCATCTTTTCCAATTGCTCCTTCACACTCTGACGTTTCTTCACCTTGAATCTGTCGAACCCTTGTCCATACACACCAATTACGGCACTCTGAGCCACGAAAGCATCCGGATCGATTTCATCTATCAAGTCGAAGATTATCGAAGACTCACTCTTCTTGGCAATACAAAATACCACCTTGATCTCCTGTCCCGAATAGCAACCATTACCATCCAAAGTACTACAACCCCTCTGCGCAATCTCGTTGATAGCCTGACCGATTTCCTTATACTTCTTGGAGACGATAAAGAATTGCACACTCTGTCGGAGCGAGTTCACGATATGGTCTACACAGAAGCTCAACACAAAGAGCAACACATATCCGTAGAGTACCTGTTCCCAGTCTCTCAATACGAGATAACTCGATGTGATGACAGCTACATCACAAAACAAGATCACGTTGCCCAGCGATATATCACGATATTTATGGATCATAGCTGCGATGACATCAGAGCCACCCGTACTACCTCCGGCCGACAAACCCAATCCAACGCTTGTGCCCATGAAGACGCCACCCACCATGGTAGCCATAAACTTCTGGTCGGCCAAGATATTGAAGTTGCCTGCATACTTCTGGATGAAAGCAGAAGCCAATGTGAACACCACGACACCATAGATCGTCTTGATGCAGAAACGCCATCCCAAAACCTTCAAGGCCGCAATCAGCAAAATCGCATTTATTACAAAGAAAGTATACTGAGGCGCAATATTCCATCCCCAATAGATGATAGATGCCACACCTGTAATGCCCCCCATAGGAATATGGTTGGGCAACAGAAACAGATGCCATCCGACCACGCCAATCAGCATAGCCAACGTGATAATCGTATAATCATGTATCGCATGATACAAAACCTTTCCTTCTCGTCTTCGTTCCATAATATTTTAATGTTTGGGTATTATCCTAAAAGTATTATAAAGTATTGGCGATACGCCTCACCTTCGAAGTATACAACTTATCCTCGGCATAGCCTATACGGTCTAAGAACCGATAATAATCGCCACCTAAATATTTATATTGCACATCGTCGCGATATGCCTTCACGCTCTGAATCCAATTATCAAACTCATAATAGCTACCGTCAGAAGGATGTCTCAATCCAAAAAGATTATGCAAGTTGAGGCACACATCACTCCGAAAATAGCCCGTCTCGAGGAGAGCCTGAGCCATCACGATTTTTTTGAATTTCACCTGATATTTATCAAGCATCCTATAAAGGTTTTCTACCGTCAGCTCCAAGAATTCATCCGGATCGACCTCAGGTTCCGGATATTCACTCTCGACATTCTTGAACATCACATACCTTTGGTTACCAATAGAGGCAAGATGCATAGCCGGACGATCGCAGCTGGCGACCTTAGGCATAGAGTCCGGTTCAAAGGAAGAAACCGACACATCTTTAGTCGACGCCTTTTTATCATTTTTGGCCCAAGAAGGGATAGCGAGCAGAATCAATAATAAACCAATATATCTTTTCAAAATATATAATATTTGCTTTTTTCTATTAAAAATGCTTTCAAGGTGCAAAAATAACACGTTTTTTCGAAAAAGCCAAGCATATTGTCAAAAAAAATATGTTTTCCTTATGTTCTGCAGCTGTTGCACTTGCGTGCGATATGCATAAATGCAATCCCATCGTTTTACGTTTTTACGTTTTACGTTTTTACCATTTAAAGTCTTCCACCACATGACCGGCTCCCATCCTGTTCAAGTCTACCCAGTTCCAGACGCCAGGCACCCTACCCCTTCTGCTCTTCTGCCAGATGTCATAATGCGGCGACCCTGGGAGTGTCGGTTCATGCCCATAACTGGCTATCCATAGCAAATAATTGTCAAAATCAGGACTCAGATAATCTTTATAGTAACTTTCACTACAATATATAATAGGTGTACGACCATAATAGTTGCTAAAGAGTGAACAGAAAGTTTTCAGACAACTCTGTATCTCCTCGCGGCTCCATCCCCTCGTGCCATCATCCTCCACGTCGACCACAGGCAACAGATCCTGGCGATCGATATCATAGTTGGCACGAAAGTTCTCGAATTGTAAAGCCGCCGGACTCTTCGTCATGAAATGATAAGCCCCCACGAGGAAGCCTGAAGCCCTCACGCTATCCACATTACGCTCAAACCAAGGATCTTTGGTTGCCGCCCCCTCCGTAATCTTGACATACACGAATTTCAGTCGGCTCACCTTTCTCAACTCCTGCCATCTAATCTTTCCTTGATGCCTAGAAATGTCGATACCATCATAGCCACCGGAATACTCACCCGAGGTCAGGTCATGATAGGGCCATTTCTCGTCATAAGAATCGGGCTTTTCGCGATTGTTTACAAATCGATACACCTCATATCCGACGACGAAAAACACCATACCAACGATAACCATGGCGACGACACGCCGTAACGACCAAACCTTCTTGGATTTTCTGCGCCTACTTCTCTTTCGTTTCTTTGTCATACTGCAAAGGTACTACTTTTTTCCCAATATGTTAAAAAGTAACACCATATTCACACATTTATACAAAAAAGATTGTGATCTGAGAAAAAAATATATATATTAGCGCACATAAACATCATATTATTTAATCCCGACAGCATATGAAACTCTATCTACGCTCCACATTTATCCATAATGTCGCCTATCCTGGTCTTGTCGTTCTTATAACCTTGTCAGCACTATGCGCCATCTTTCCAGAACTTACGAACAACATTCTCACACATATACAAAATTGGATATATGCCAATCTAAGTTGGAGCTACATCCTCATCGTATCGTTTTTTCTGATATTCCTTTTCATATTGGCATTCAGTAAGATAGGAAGCATCCGGTTGGGTGCCGACAACTCCGCTCCACAATATAGTTTCTTCTCATGGATAGCCATGCTCTTTGCAGCAGGTATGGGTATCGGACTCATGTATTTTGGCGTAGCAGAACCTATGTCACACTATGTCAACCCAGCCTTGCCATCCATTGTAAACAAAGCAAAGGAAGCCCAATTAGCCACCTTCTTCCATTGGGGACTCCATGCTTGGGCCGTATTCTGCGTGATGGGACTTATCCTCGCCTATTTCTCCTTCAGATATAAGCTTCCCTTGGCCATCCGAAGCGGTCTCTACCCTATCCTTGGAGAAAGGATTAAGGGAAAAATAGGAGACGTCGTAGACATCTTTGCCTTGGTAAGTACCTTTTTCGGTATAGCCACATCATTAGGTTTTGGAGTGGTACAACTTAATGCTGGATTAGTACATCTCGGCATACTCAAGGAGTCGAGTTTTCTTTTCCAAAGCATCATCATCACTATCGTGAGTTCCTTAGCCATCCTGTCGGCCGTATCAGGAGTAGGAAATGGCGTTAAGCGACTTAGCGAGATTAACCTCAGTATGGCCGTACTCTTATTACTTTTCATGCTCTTCCTAGGGCCTACGACCTTCCTGTTGAGCGCCTTCTCCGAGGGCATAGGCTATTACATCAATCAATTTGCCGACCTCACCTTCAACACATTCGCCTTTGAGCGAGACGGCAGAGCCTGGTTCACCACATGGACGGTTATGTATTGGGCCTGGTGGATTAGTTGGGCCCCATTCGTAGGTCTCTTCATAGCCCGCATCTCCAAGGGCCGAACCATACGCGAATACATCCTTGCAGTATTACTTGTGCCATCCGTATTTATCTTCCTATGGATGACCGTATTTGGTAATGGAGCCATATGGCTTGATAGGCACGATGCCGCAGGTTCGCTTTCGGCTATTGCGCATAATGCCGACGTCCTACTATTTTCATTCTTCGAACAATTTCCCCTTGCCACCCCACTCTGTGTTCTCGCCCTCATGATGATAGCGGTATTCTTTGTTACCTCAGCAGATTCCGGTATCCTCGTGATGAACAGTATCGCCAGCGGCAACAAGCCCAATTCGCCTCGTTGGCAGACCGCCTTCTGGGGAGTATTGTTGGCCTTGATTTCCATGGCCTTACTCTATGTGGGAGGACTGAAATCGCTCCAAACTATGACCCTCGTGTCTGCCCTTCCTTTTGGCGCCATCATGGTGTTGCTATGCTTCTGTTTATGGAAAGCTTTACGTGCCGACGAGACTTATTTCAGCAGTAAGTTGCCATATGGTAGTCGTAATTGGAATGGCGAACATTGGCACGAACGACTGCAACAGATACTTACTTTCTCACAGAAAAAGGATATCAAACGATTCTTTGCAGAACGGGTTCGTCCGGCTTTCGAAGAACTACAAGCCGAATTTGCCAAAAACAATATCGATGCTCATATCTATGAAGGGAAAAACGGTCCGCTCTCTATAGAACTACAGATACCGCACGATAAGATATGGAACTATCGATATGGTGTGACTACAGAGACGCAGACCATTTCAGACTATATTGCCGAAGAAGACAATACGCCTGACGTGGAGACCGATAAACAATATGTTCCTGTGACCTATTATACCGACGGTCGAACAGGAAACAACATACAGTATCTCACCAAGGAGGAAATCATCGCCGACGTACTTCGCGAATATGAGCGATATATCAGTCTTGTTTCGGATGAGGATAATGCTATGCTGTTCATTGATAAAAAGAAATACAGACAGTAAGGGTCAAGCCTTGTGCTCTACTTTGATAACCTTCGCAGCCAATCGGATACCGATGAAAGCTCCTAGCAAGGCTGCGAAGATCGGATAGAATGCCCAAGCGAACGGACTGAGAAACCCCAGGAAGGCATTATATCTAACAAGACAAGATTAACAAGAAGTAGGTATTGATAATCCAACTTTTTTTCTTACCTTTGCACCCCGCATTAAAGAAATAGAGAAAAAATATGGATTTATCTAGATTTACATCACAATACACCCCACTTATCCGACTCGGTATACCGATGGTCATCGGTCAGATCGGAACCATCATCCTGAGCTTTGCTGATACCATCATGATAGGTCATCATTCCACGCCGGAGTTAGCCGCCGCGGCCTTCGTGAGTCAGATGTTCATGCTCGGTATCCTCGTTGCCATGGGATTCTCCTACGGCATCACTCCACTCGTGGGGCGCAACTACGGACAAGGCAACTACCAGGAGATCGGTAACGTGGTGAAGAATTCTCTTGCCGCCAACACGATGGTGGCCGCACTCCTCGTAGGGGTATATACCGTCATGTATTTCTTCCTCGACAGGATGGGACAGCCGGCGGAACTCATCCCTTACATGCGCCCTTACTATATCGTGAACCTGATATCGTTACCCTTTGTGTGCTGGTTTAACGTGTTCAAGCAAACTGCTGACGGAACGACAGATACAAAGACCCCGATGTGGATACTCTTGGGAGGGAACGTGCTCAACATCATAGGCAACTGGATATTGATCTACGGAGCATTAGGATGTCCAGAGCTCGGACTGTTGGGAGCCGGATTAGCCACGTTGATATCCCGCATCATGATGGCTATCATCCTGATAAGTATCTTCTTTGGCAGTCGCAGATACTGCCACATCAAAGAAGCCTTCAAAGCAAGCAAGATAAAGCAGAAAGAGCAGATTCGCCTGAACGCCATCGGTTGGCCGTTAGCCTTCCAGATGGGAATGGAAGCGAGTGCATGGTCACTCTGTAGCGTCGTCGTAGGTTGGATCGGCGCCACCGCCCTCGCCGGTCATCAGATCATGCTCTCCATCAGTCAACTGTTCTTCCAAATCTATTATGCCATCTCCGCGGCAACCTCCATCCGCATCAGTATGTTTCATGGGCAACGCGAGTATGGCAAGATATCAGATACCGCCTGGGCCGGATTCCATCTTAGTATGATGGTAGCGATATTGATGTCGATACCGGTATGGCTACTCAGAGACAAGATAGGATGGTTGTTCTCCGATTCTGCCGAGGTGACGAGTGTCGTAGCAAGCGTCATCATTCCGCTCATCGTCTATCAGATTCCCGACGCTCTACAGAGTGTGCTGGCGAATGCCCTACGCGGACTTTCCAACGTGAAACCGCTCGCCCTCATCGCCTTCATCGCCTATTTTGTGGTAACCCTTCCCCTCACTTATGTCTTTGGCATCATGCTGCGAGGCGGACTACTGGGTGTGTGGTATTCGTTTCCAATAGGGCTGTGCATCGCTAGCGGTCTGTATTACTATTTCTTCCGCAAGACCCTAAAGCGGATTGAGACCCATGATGCTTAACCGGAGGGCTGCTAGCGCCCTCTCCTCCCTTGTATATGCCTCTTATATACCTCCTAATCGTCCCCTAATGAAAGATAGAGACAAAGGTACGAAAAATTTTGCATATTACCAAATATTCTATCGATTATTTTTATTATTTTCTATACGAATTAATATTTTCCTTATTTCGTACAATCTAACCTATCATGCAAGATGCACAAATGCAATCCCATGGTTTTACATATTTACCTTTTTACGTTTCCCGAAAGTATGCTCCATATCTGCGAGCTACGCATCTATCGATGCTGCGCATATTCCCCGGAAGGGTATGACCTGTAGAGGATGATATACCGGACGATTTCTCAGAAAACGTAAAATGTAAAAACGTAAAAACGTAAAACGATGGGATTGCAAATGTGCATATTGGCCTCTTAGAGAAAATTCGTAAACCTACACACCTAACTGTAATTTTCACGCGCGCGTATTATAATAGGTATATTAATTAATAATTAATTAAATATAATATATAATATATAATAATTATAATATATATATTAAATTATTCTATCTGATATAGATCCTTAGATTAGGAATCGCAGTATGGAGCCTCATAGAGGAGAAGAGGC
>Ga0256407_10010262_pt1 | contig 13219 bp, 8 predicted proteins | sample RumenRJG_04DNA_FD_193489 | JGI IMG/M metagenome (GOLD analysis project Ga0256407, IMG submission 193489) | Bovine rumen microbial communities from Lethbridge, Alberta, Canada - RJG_04 | ecosystem: Host-associated > Mammals > Digestive system > Stomach > Rumen | place: Canada: Alberta | collected... | reverse complement strand
ATAGTCACAGTAGAAAGGCGGATTGACAAAGGCGCCCTCCGACTTGCCGAGCAGTTCCTTTACGACAGCGCTGATGCCCTCGAAATCAGCGCGGTCCATCGTGTTGAGCTTCTGGGTGAGACGCCGGGCGCGTTTTTGCTGTTCAAAGACGGATTCATCGGAAATATACAGAATTCCGTTATCTCTGCGTTCGATATTGTTCATGGGATACCCTCCTTAAGTTTGCTCTTCTTATTATATCCGCAAATGGGAAAATATTGTATGGAAAGAGCTCGAATTGGCTGCCGATTTAGTCGTAAAACATCGCAAAATGCTATAATCTAAGTATAGCCGACAGATCATTGCAGAATGCAGGGGAAGAGAATGGGGTTCCTGAAAAAAATCGTTGAGAAGCCCGCGTTTCATACTAAGATCAGCAGCGACGAGGTCAGATTTCCGGAGATTGCTCTCGGCTATTTTCTTGCGCCCTTTTGCGCGATGCTGGCGAACTCGATCTTCGGCGCATATCTGACAAGATATTACGCGGACGTCCTGGGATGGACCAAACACGCCTTCGGCGCGTTCGCGGCACTTCTTCCGATCGTATCGGTGATCTTTGTGGTGTTTGGAAATCTCACGATCGGCAGGTGGATCGACAACACGAAGACGAAAGCGGGAAAGGCGCGCCCTTATATGCTGGCGTCGATCCCTCTCCTGATCGTCGCTATTTTGCTCATCTTTTCATCTCCCAACAACGGAACTGTCCTGGAGATGGTCTGGATCGCGCTTAGTTACAACCTGTATTACGCGTTCGCGTATCCCTGCTATTACACGGCGCACAGTTCGATGGTGTCGCTGTCTACCCGGGATGCCAATAAGAGAGGAATGCTGGCGACAATGTCCAACGCAGCCCTGGTCGCGACGGCGGGCGCAGGGGCGAGTATTCTTGTGCCGTTTTTCCTTCAGAGTTATATGTTCGTGTACGACGACAGAGAACTTGACATAGCGGCGTCCTATTCCCACTGGAGGACTATGGCAATCGTCCTGTCGCTGATTACGGCAGCCGGGATCCTTGCGGAGTTCTATTTCACCAGAGAGCGCATTACAGAAGAGGCCATAGCGCGGCCCCGGAAAGAGGAGAAGATTCCGGCCGCAAGGCACAGGGAGGCCTGCTTCCGCAGCCGCTACTGGTGGATGGTCATGCTGTATGTGCTGTTCTATCTGATGGGACAGCTGATCAAGAACACTTCCATGAGCTTCTATTCGCGATGGATGTTTGAAAGCGTATTGTGGGCGGAGGACCCGGAAAGAGTTTCGGGGGCATTGATGAGCGCCCTTGGCCTGATCGGGGGCCTTCCCGCGGCGCTCGGCATGTTCATTGTGTGGCCCCTCGCCAACAAGTTCGGCAAACAGCGATCCATCGTTACCGGGCTGCTCCTTTCGCTTGCAGGAGGACTGGTCGCATTCCTTGGCGTACATAATTTCAAAATAGTGTGCGCCGGCGTGGCGCTCAAGGCGATCGGCATTGTTCCTTCGCAGTTTATCCTGCTGGCGCTCATTTCTGACGTCCTGGATCATCTGGAGGCAGAGAACGGATTTCGCAGCGACGGCTTCACGATGTCTGTCTACAGTGCGATCATGGTGGGACTTTGGGGTCTTGTTGTGGGTATTGTGAGCGGACTTCTGGGGCTTGCCGGGTACGACGCGTCGCTGGTACGGCAGCCTGCGCCGGTTGAGAATGTGATGGTCCTGACCTATTTGGGCCTGGACCTGATCGCCTTTACGATTTCTGTCATTCTCCTGTGGAAGATGGACGTCGAGAAGTATTCCGAGGAGGACCGAAAGAGGATCAGGGAGAACAATAAGAAATGAGTGAAGAGCCTGTGGCCCGTGACGGAATCACGGGCTTTTTTCGTTGCTATTTTGACCAATCCAGTTGACATTAAGGCGAACGGCCAGTAGTACAATGTTAACTAAATGTTTCAATTTCATGTCTTTTATTTAACAAATCCTGATCATAGATCAGATTATGGGGGAACCCGCAGCGGGACATAGGAAAAGGGGAAGCCTATGCGTGAGATCAACGACCAGTACCCGGAGTATGCGGAGCCGTACGAACCAGTAAAGGGCGGAAAACATCATAAGGGAATTTACGGGACACGCAGGCCGGAGAGAAGGAACAGTTCGAAGCGGTTCCTGTTTTTTGCGCTCATCGGGCTGCTGCTCCTGCTGCTTGTGTCCACCCGTCCCGGCGGGGAGATGCCGGGAACGGAGCCCCAGACTGATGAAAAGAAGACGGTAGTCACATCAGAGACGAAATCGGAGGAACCTTCTGAGCCCGATACGCCGGAGCCCCCGATCAACCCGGAGGAGCACAAGGACATTCCTGAAACTCCTGAAGAACCCAAAAAGCCGGAAGAGCCGGCAGCACCTGAGACGCCGGCTTCCACAAGCAGCTCTGAAACGCCGGATTCGCCCGATGAGCCCGATGAGTCGGAAGACTCGCCGGAGACATCCGAACCTGAAGACGAGCCGGTCAGCCCGACTGAGCCTGATTTACCTGTAGAGCCGGAGGAACCGACCTACAAGGATCCCACTGTGAGCATCGCTCATGTTTATTACTGGTACTGCCTGGGTCACATTGAGGTGGAGTATAATATCACAGCTAACGATGGGGAATCTATCACATCCTACTCCACCGTTACCTCTATGAGAGATCCGTCTATGACGGTCAGTATGCCATCCAAGACGGGCGCCGGAACGATCGACGCAAACGCGGACGGTTACGGGAAGATCACGTATATGAGCGCGGACGAATGGAAAACGGACGTTACGCTCGCGTACACGCTGAACGGGGAGAGCAAGACACTCACTGTCAGCAATACGGCGCAGCCGGAGTTCATGGACTTCCTGTGGCTGGATCCACAGTACCTGTCGGGGAACAGCTCGACTACAAATAAAGTCGTCAGCGATACGATAAAAGTCAGGTATGGAAAGAATGACCGCCATACCTATGATGTGTCATTTGCCAAAATAGAGATGGGCTGGATGAAGGAGGTCCCTCTCAGCGGAGGCGGCTATACATACGAGGAAGTCGGAAGCACTAAGAAAACAGTCTGGGACGGCACCGGAACATCTCCGATCACGGGACCCGCAGGGCCGACTGCTGATGGAGACTACAAGGTTTTGACATTTGATTACCACGACCTTCTCAATGTTGTTCCGCCCGCGGACGCAGCTGGTGCCACGCATTTCTACCTCGACTATTACATGAAGGGCACAGGAACCGATACGGACGGGACTGTGTATACGATTCACGAACCGACATTCGGGCGGTCGACACCCTGTGAGATCGAAAAGGATCTGGAGGTGGAGATCAACTACATTTATTTATGGGACGAACTCAATCATATTGAAGTCGGATATACGATCACGCCCGGTGACGCGGAGAATATCACGTCGATCGCGACAGTGACTTCTTATATCGATTCTTCAAAGACGATTACAATGACTGAACAGGCAGGATCCGGCAAGATCAGTGTGAATGCGGACGGCTCAGATAAACTGTGGTGGCATCACAGCGGCGACTCCTGGACGGTTGAAGTGGTACTGAACTACACGATGCACGGAGAAAACAGGACGCGCACTGTCAGTGCAACCATGCCGCCGGAGTTCAAGGGGAACCTGTCGTTATATGGTCTGGGAGTTTCGGGAAGCGGAACTGACGTTGACAGCCAGGCAGTTACAGCGGACATTGTTTTCGAATATCCGGCCGATGACCGCCACAAATACAATATAAATGTGACCAGAATCGATATAGGATGGAAAGACAAGAACGGTGAGAAGATCGGAAGCACAAGGACCGTTTGGAACGGCTCGAACCCCAGCCCGGTAACGAACCCCGCAGGACCTGTGATCGATGGGGACCATAAAAATCTGACTTTCCATTATGAGGGAACGCTGAACGCCACATCTCCCGCAGACGTGGAGGGAGCGACGCATTATTACTTGATCTTCTATACAGAGGGTACGGGAAAAGATGTAGAAAGAGATGGACACGTTTATACGGTCCGTCGCCCGACATCCATAGAGTTGGCATCAATTCCGCTGCCCGGCGTCACGCTGGTGGAGCCGGAAGTGAGTTTTGATCACCTGTATTGGTATGCGGCAGTCGATCATATGGAACTCGGGTATTCGGTCACTGCAAATGACGCGGATGTCACATCGTTATCGTCCCAAGCGACGATCACCTTTGATCCGTGGCCGGGAGAGCATCGTGAGCTCACCATGCCCGAGGTAAACGGTGCAGACAACACAGACAGCATTACAGTTGAAAAAAACAATGGCGAGGAGCTCTTAATTCTCAGCAGCGGACCGTGGGTCACCACGATCACGCTCCGGTATACGCTGGGAGGCGAGTCAAAAGAGAAAGAGATCGAGGTCCGGCGCTACCCTGATGTCATATTCCCGGAATTTGATCCGATATCCGTAGTTACAAATGGCAGTATAAATGAGCTGGATTTGAGTTGTGATCTGAATCTGGTCAATGAAGCCGGAGATGAACATGAGTACAGCCTTGATTTCACGAAGGTGGAGATTGAGTGGCTTCAGGAAGACACCATTTGGGGCTATACAACCCTTGGCAGTGAAACGATCTGGAATAAAGAGACGGGAGATGGTGATGCCTTTGAGTTCCTATCCAGAGGGCAGAACTCAGATGGCAACAAGGAGGTGAAATATTCCTTTGCGCTTGATGACGTGGACGCGACGCCTTCGGATCCGACCGCCACGAAATTCCGACTGATTTTTGACGCGAATATATCCGGTAACCACGCGGTGTACGATACAATCGGTGAGTTTATGCATCATACCACTGAAGCCATGAATCTTCCCGCCTGGACGCCGCCCACGCTCGAAGATCCGACGGTCACAGGCGTTAATGTGTTATGGTGGGATGAGATTTATCATCTGATGGTAAGGTACAATATCGACAAGAAGGACGCAGATGTAGACGAATATGGTTTAGCGATAATTAAATCTGAAGCAGTGCTTTCCAACGGGTCTGATACATGCAGTATGGCAGAAGTGGGAGGCGATGGAGATATAGAAGTGAGCGAAGATGGCTCTGACGATCGTCGGCTGATGGACAGTGATACTGTGGATGTCACGATCTATCTCACATACGAGCTGGGTGGAGTAACAAAGACAACGTCGTTCACCTTCGGCAATTGCCCGATCAACAAGATGGCACCCACTCTGACAGGGGCGGTTTATTCCAGTACACAATCAGGCCGCACTTTGGACATGGAGGACTATAGAATTGAACTGAATAAGCCCGGGGGTGACCCGCATTCCTACAATTTGGAGTTCATTGAGGTCGGTATTATCTGGTATACCGCAGACGGTGATTATCGTAAGACAATCTGGAACGCCGGTTATGGCTACTACCCGTTTACGGGCGACGGACCTTACACCTATTCGGATACGATCGATATCATGCCGCCCGATCCGGACTGCACACATTACAGCCTTTGGTTCAATGCGATCGCGGAAGGAAACGACGAATTCGACTCGAATGACTCGGGAATCAACCTGAGTCACGAAACAGAAAAATGGAAACTGCCCGACATCTATTAATAAAGCTTATTGGGAAAAGGGATAGGAATTATCTGCAATACAGGTCAAAACAGTACAAGCAGGAGGACATGGATTATGAAAAAGAATAGGACGATGATCGGAACACTGATCGCTGTTATACTGATCATTTTGCTGCTCAACCCGCAGTGGCTTCCCGTGTCGATCGAGACAAAGGAAAAGATCCGTGATCTGGAAAAGAGCTATTTCCTGATCGAGCGGAGCGGCAGAATTACGGTGGCCCATATTTTGACAGTGCTGCTTATGATCAGCGTGCTCTGGGTCATCAATTTGGTGGTCAAGTGGATCATTCAATATTTTGGTAAGAAGAGCATGCGCGCGCAGACGATCGCAAACCTGCTGGCGGGCACGTTCCACTATCTGATCGTGATCATCGGCGTGGTCTGGGGACTTGCGATCCTTGGCGTCAATACTACTGCTGTGCTGGCTGGTATCGGCATAGTCGGATTGATCCTGGGTTTCGGCGCGCAGAGTCTGATCGAGGATATCATAACCGGCGCCTTCATCATCTTTGAGGGGCAGTACGTCAACGGCGATATCATCATTCTGGATGATTTCCGGGGCACGGTGCGCAATATAGGCGTCCGCACGACGACGATCGAGGACGCGGGCGGCAACCTGAAGATCGTCAACAACTCGGACATCCGCAATTTCCAGAACCGTTCCCGCAACAGGTCTGTAGCGGCCTGCGAGGTCAGTGTGGCTTACGACACAGACCTGAAGAAAATGGATAGAGTTATTGCGGAAGGTCTGCCGCTGATGTATGAAGCCCACAAGGACCTCTACCAGAAAGAGCCGGTCTTCCTGGGCGTGACAGCGCTGGCGGACAGCGGCGTGAACCTCAAGTTCATCGTCGACGTCAAGGAAGAAGATGTCTTCAAGGCGCAGCGCCAGCTCACCAGGGACATCTGGGCGCTCTTTATGGAGAAGGGCATTGAGATCCCGTTCCCGCAGGTGGTGGTGCATCAGGGGTGAAGCTGAAGAATTTGTTGGGGCAGCTGCTCGGTTTGAGCGGCTGCCTTTTTTTCTGTGCTGTTTTATGAGCGCTTGTGACTGTACTTGTACCAGTTTTTCCTTCGTGCCGCTTGAGTGCCCCTGGAGGCAGTTGAAGGGCACTTCAGCGGCAATAATGCCTGATTTCTTTATTTCTGCCGTTTTAGTGCCCTTGTAGGTAGTTGAAGGGCACTAAAACGGCAGTGGCATCTATAAAGTTCATCTACAGAAGAATTCTTATCATTAAGATGGATAGTTGACTTAGAAGTGTGTAAAATGTATCCATCACTCAACTGTAAACAAACTCAACATCTACGAGGAACCACATGAGCAGCTACATCACCACCTACACCGGCAAGCATTTCGAGCCGACAAATCCCGACCAAGAAGCAATCTGTATCGGGGACATCGCCCACGCTTTGTCGCTGATCACTCGTGGTAACGGCCATGTTAAGACTTTCTGGTCCGTCGGGGAGCACTGCCTGTGCTGCGCGAAGGAGGCGGCCGCCCGGGGGCTGTCAGATCGCTTGATCCTCGCCTGCCTTCTGCATGATGCAAGTGAGTGTTACATGTCAGACATTCCGCGTCCGTTCAAAAGAGAACTGCCGGAATACTGCAAATACGAAAATCACTTGCTCGACCTGATCTACGAGAAGTTTCTTGGGGGTTCATTGACGACAGAAGAGCAGGCACAGCTCAAGGCTATTGATGACGCGCTGCTCTGGTATGACTTGACGATTCTTCTGGGAGAGCAGCCGCGCGGCGAAGCGCCTAAGTTGCAGGTCGTACCAGACTATACTGTGCGGCCTTTCGCAGAAGTAGAGCAAGAGTATTTAAAACTGTTTAGAGAGTATTATGAATAAGTGCACAATAAAAAAGGACCGGGGAATTGCCTTCCCTGGTCCTTTTCATTCGAATATCGTTGAATTTCCTGTCTCACTTCCTGCTATAAATCACCGCCAGCCCTCCATGGGAAGTCTCTCGGTATTTCTCGTCCATGTCGAGGCCTGTGCGGTACATGGTCGCGACGACTTCGTCGAAGGAGATCTTCCGGGTGGTGTAGAGGAAGCGGGAGAGGTTCACTGCGGTGATCGCGCGCATGGCTGCGACGGCGTTGCGCTCGATGCAGGGGATCTGCACCAGGCCGTTTACGGGGTCGCAGGTGAGGCCGAGATTGTGTTCCATTGCGATCTCGGCGGAATACTCGATCTGGTCGATGTTGAGTTTGTAGAGGGCGGCTACGGCAGCGGCTGTCATAGAGCAGGCGCTTCCGATCTCCGCCTGGCATCCGCATTCAGCACCGGAAATGCTTGCGTTTGTGCGGATCACGTTGCCGACAAGCCCTGCAACAGCAAGAGCATCCAGGATCTCATTCTCCGGGAAACCTCGGTCTTTGTACATGTAGTACATTACGGAAGGCAAAACACCGCAGCTGCCGCAGGTCGGCGAGGTGACAACGATGTTCTCGTCGGCGTTTTCTTCGCTGACTGCGTAGGCGTAGGCGGCGATCACGCGGTTCATGGTTACATCGGCGCTCTCGTTGTAGCAGCGTTTTTCATAGAGAAGTTTGGCTTTTCTGGCCACATTCAGGCCGCCGGGAAGAATTCCTTCCGCGGCGAGGCCGCGCTCGACGGAAGTCTTCATGGCCTCCCAGATTCTCTCCAGATAGGGACGGAGTGAGGAACCTTCCATTTTGTAGATGAAAGTGGGGAGATCGATGTTTTGGCTGCGGCAGGATTCCAGCATTTGTGAGAAATTCTCCTGAGGATAGATTTCAATCTCTTCCTCGGAGGCCTCGTTTTCGATGCGGATGGAACCGCCGCCGATGCTGAAGATCCGGGCGCTGCCCAGCAATTCGCCGCCGCGGAGGGCCTCAAAGAGCATCGTGTTGGGATGCGGAAGACCGCGCTCGGTGCGGTTGAAGAGGATCTCGGAGTTCGGAAGAGCTGACCGGATCGCTTTGCCGGTGCCATGGCCCTCGCCGGTGAAGGCAAGGGAGCCGTAAAGCGTGACGCGGAAGCTGTCGGCAGCGGGATAGCGGCCGGCGAAGATCCTGGCAGCGCGATAAGGGCCGACCGTGTGGGAACTTGAAGGGCCGTGGCCGATCTTGTAGATGCTTTTTATGCTTTTCATGGATATAGAATCTCCTTGGTGGTATTCGCTGACAAGGATGAAGGTGCTTACCCAATCAGATACCGGTCGATCACCTCGGCGATGCCGTCGTGATCGTTGTCGCCGACCACCACATCGGCAGCCTGCAAAGCCGCTTCGTTGGAGTTGCCCATAGCGACGCCAAGGCCTGCCATTTCCAGCATGGGGACATCGTTGAAGGCGTCGCCTACGCCGATGGCTTCTTCGATCGGAACGCCCAGTACCTCGCACAGATCGACGAGTCCCGTGCCTTTGGACACGCCTTGAGGAGTGACCTCGAAGGAAGTTTCCTCGGCATAGGTGAAGTCCAGCGGCAGATGCGCCAACCGCTCCTGCGTTCGCAGGCGTCCCTCAGGGGTCGCGTGGTACATGTTCATTTTGTTGACCTCGTGCGCGTGCTCGATGGCGAAGGCCCGCACATCATCCACAAGGGAAGTGGTCGCCTCGTAGAGCGGCTGGTATACAGCCATCTGGAAATGGGGCATATTCGCCACGTCCGCGGCTTCTACATAGGAGATGCCGTTCACCATGACCTGGAGCATCAGGTCCTCCTTCGCGGAGGCCTCCGCAAGGATCGGGACGAACTCTGCGGGGATCACTTTTTTGGCAAGGACGAGGCCCTGTTCAAAGTCATAGATCACGGTTCCGCAGGTGCAGGCCCCGTAGCGGATGCCCATCTCCCCGAAGGGATAGAGGGTCAGTTCCGAGACCGCGCGCCCGGTGTCGATGGCGAGGATCTTGCCAGCGGCCGACGCTCTTTTGCAGGCATCTGCTGTGGAAGGCCGGATCTCTTTGAGAGAGTCCAGAAAAGTTCCGTCCATGTCGAATGCGGCGAGTTTATATTTGCTCATATCGTCCGTTCTCCTTTGGGATTCAATGTTTATCCTGAAAATACTCCAGCAGATCCGAGACGCGTATGAAGTAGAAGTCATCTGCCGACTGTTTGGTTCCGTCGCTCCTTGTCAGAATGTCCGCATAGAGATCTGAGGAACTGATATATTCGCCGTTTTCCGTGAGGTGGTAATCCCGCTCATCGGTGATGTCTTTGTCAATGGCGAGGACCAGGCCGTCGTAGTCGGCCGGCACGCGGAATGTGAGCGTTGTCTCCAGAGCAGCCGGACAGGTGAAACGGTACTTGTCGCCGTCCTGCCTCTCATTCCAGTCGGAAAAAGAAGCGTTGCGGATATCCGACTTGGCAAATAGCCTGTAGGTGCGCCCGTTCCAGGTGATGTCCGACTCCGCCATGGAAGAAGCCGAGGCTTGTCCGGGGCTTATGCTGTCGTCCGCCGCATCGTCATTAGTGCTGAAGTAGTTCAGAAGGGAAGTGCCGGTGTAGGCGTCGCAGGGATAGGCCGCGTTTTCAGACCACTGGACGTAAAAGGGATCTTTGTAGTAGTGCTCATAGGCGTAGCTACTCTCGACCCCGTTCATGGTCCCGGTCCAGTAGAGCTCGACAGTGATGTCCACAAATCCGCCCGAGCGCAGCTTCATCTCGCCGCCCACAGGTTCCGATTTCGCGTCGACGATCTTAAGGACCGCGTCTTCGACGTTCTCGGGATCCCGGAACAGGTCGTGAGACTCCGGCTTTGAGTGATCATACATTGTAATGGTCCAGAAGGTCCTGAGGTCAAACTCCCTGTCTGTGGTATACTGAAATCCTTTCCACTCGTCGTAGCGCATCCCTTTCGGGGGCACGTCCGGGCCGTGCATGACGTCCTCTGTCTTGTCCTCAGCCGCCAGTGCCGGGCTGCCGGCCATTGTCAGGGAAGAAATCCCGGCCAAAGCCAGTGCAAGACAACCTGCCGCGGCTGCTGTGATCAGTTTTTTCTTTCCGGTTACCATAGTGTTCCTTCTCCGTATCCCTGGGCGTCTCCGCCGTCGATGTACTCGTAATCATAGGAGGATGAGCTGCTGCCGTCCCTGAGGTCCTCTTTCTGCTGACGGAGGTCTTCCTTGAGCTTCTCCTGGCGGGCCTGCTCTTCTTTGACGCGCTGTTCTTCTTCCTTCTGGCTTTGAGCGTCCTTTTCGTCCTGGCCGCCGCCGTCACTCTGGTCCTGATTTTCATCCTGACCTTCACCGCCGTCCTGATTCTCGTCCTGGCCGTCTCCGCCGCCGTTTCCGCCGTCCTCGTTGGAATCGGACTGGTTCTGCATCTGCTCGAGCATCCTGTCGATGTCGTGCTTGAGCTTGTCCGCGTCGCGGTAATGACCGTCGTCGCTGCCAACGGGTTCACTGGCGCACTCCGCCTCGGTCAAAATAGCGCGCGCCTGCTGCAGAGTGACCATAGCCTCAGCAACGGCCTCCGCATCAGAGTAATCCAGGTTGTCGAAATCGATCTTGTGGCACATGGACAGAGCGAGATTCACGCGGATCTTACATTCCTCATCGTGTTCGGGATGTTCCGGCGGACCATTCTGATATGCTAGAGAATAGTAATAGATCGCCTTATCGTAGTTGCCGCGCTGGTATTCCACATTTCCGAGATTGTAAGGCGCCACATAGTTCTCGCCGAAAGGGAGATAGGGCAGGAGATTCTCGGGGATCGGGGAATAGCGGCCGCTGTTGTAGCTGCGCAGAAATTCCGCGTTGATGAGGCTCCTGAGCAGAATGAGAACTCCCACTGTGATCACAAGAGCACAGACGGAGAGGAGGACTCTGCGAATTATGGCGAGCACGTTTTTGATCTTCTCAAAATCCGGATTCATCACGCCACCCCCCCTCTGTAAATGGTCAAAAAGAGCCAGACCAGAAGCAGCAGGCCCACAAAGGCCGCAAAGTAGTGGTAAGTCTCCAAATAGCCTGTCCTGTTGCCGTCGGCGAAAAAGGCGTCGCGGCTCATCAGCCGGATCGTCTGCAGCCTCGTGGAGAGAGCGCTGCCCGGGTCACTTGTTTCATTGATGTAGAGGAGTCCCAGGTCGCCGGCGACTTGCCGCAGAGCGTCCTCGTCGATATGGGAGAGGGCGATCGTGCCGTCCGACACATTTTTGATATAGCCCCGTCCGGGGTAGTTCATGCGGCCGCCGGCCGCTGTGCCGTAACCGAGAACCGCGCCGTTGTCCACCAGCCCGTGCAGCTCGCTGAAGCTCATGAGAGTGGAGCCGTCAGTGGTCTCGCCGTCGCTGAAAAGAAAGACTATAGTCCTGCGGTTTCCCTTTTTTGCCGCCGCGGACTCCGCTGTAATGCGCAGAGCCTCGAAGGCAGTGTTCAGGGACGAGCCCTGAGAGGTAGTAAAGGACGGCATATCCAGATCGGATACTATATCGCTGACGGATACAATATCCTGAGTGAAAGGAGTCAGGATCTCCGCGCCGTTGCTGAAACTGATAACGGAGAAACTGCTCCCGGGAAGGGCGTCCATGATCATCTGAATGTCTTTTTGGACGCCATCCATGCGCTTGCCGCCCTTGTGGTCCTCAGCCCACATACTGATGGTGGTATCCACCACAAAAGCGACGTCCAGGTTGTTGGTGCGGATCTCCGCGTCCGGGCTCAGATACATGGGCCTCAGGCCAACGCCGACGACGCCGCCCGCCATGCATGCGAGTATCACAATGGCTGTCACTTTGCGGGAGAGTTTCCCTCTCGTGACGCCTCTGCGCAGGATAAAATAAGCGGTCGTCAGAACGATCAGCACAAAGCCCGCGGCGAGCACATAGAACCACACTGTCGGAAGATCTGTGTCTTCGGTGGCAGTGGCTGTACTGGTGATCTTGCGCTCGAGGGACTGGATGTCTGCGAGGATCTCCTCGGCTGACAGGGCAGTGCCGGGGCCGTAGAACTTGCCGCCTGTGGATTCCACGGCTTCCTGCATCTCGGCGGCGACGGTCATAGCCCCGTCGCTCTCCGGGTTCGCGGGATCGATGCCGAATACAGTTACTTTGTCAAAGGCGCACATGCCCGCGGCGTCTTTCAGCGTCACAAGCGGGTCGCCGAGAAGTTCAGGCCGGTTGTCTGAAACGAATATGATGACCCTTGTTCGCTCTTCCTCAGTGAGCTCCGGGAAGCTGAAGAGACAGGAGGCCAGGCCTTCGCCGATGGCGGAAGTGCCCTTCATTTCGTAACCTGCCGTCAGACCTTCGTCAAAAGAGGAAAGGATCCTGTTCAGTTCCTCGTAGCGGGCTCTCTCGGAGTCCGGGATATCGTATACAGAGTCGTACTTCTGCGCGTAGGAAGTCTCAAATTCCTCCTGGGCAGCCAGATATCTCTCCAGGGAATCCAGCCTTCGGAGGACGAAATCGTAATCGTCCGTCATCGGGACAAACTGGATGCTGGAAGTGTTAAACAGCGAGATCCCGATGCGGTCGCCGTCGAGGCCCGTCACAGTTTCCCGGAAGGCCTGTACGAGATTCTGCACGCCCTCATAGTTGGAGGAGGACAGGTCTACGCACAGAAAAACATCTCTGCGGTTGACAGTGTCCTTGATCGTGTCTCTTTTAAATGG
>Ga0256407_10010260_pt1 | contig 13220 bp, 9 predicted proteins | sample RumenRJG_04DNA_FD_193489 | JGI IMG/M metagenome (GOLD analysis project Ga0256407, IMG submission 193489) | Bovine rumen microbial communities from Lethbridge, Alberta, Canada - RJG_04 | ecosystem: Host-associated > Mammals > Digestive system > Stomach > Rumen | place: Canada: Alberta | collected... | reverse complement strand
CATCCGAATTGGAGAAACTCCACACCCTGACCGGGGCAGAATTCTCGCGTCAGGTAGAGCGTATTGCTTTGCGTAAGGAGTTTCACCCTTTAGCGACAGATAGTAACATACTAACAACGGGTGGACAACAAAGCGATGATTACGAAAACCTACTGCTTGCTGCTAGAAAGGCAGTAGAGTTTGGCTACAGAGTATACCTACTCCCTAATCCAACAGAGACACGCACGCCTGACTTTATTTTAGAAAAGAAAGGTGTGTATCGTATGTATGATTTAAAGACTGTATTTGGAAAATCATCCATTGGTGGTAGTTTGCTTGACTCGATAGGTCAGTGTAATTGTATACTCATCCATATGACGGTAGAGTATAATACGCGTAAATTGGCTCAGTCTATCAAGAGGTATTTTGAAATTAACGATAAAGCAACAGAGGTTCTTATTTTCAAAGGACGAAAGCGAATACCTGTAAAGAGGTCGCTGGTTGTAAAACCAGAGTTCTTTTCGATGTTCAAGAGGGCTTATGAACGATAAAAAACCACCTCATAAAGAAGCGGTTTTTTAAAATGGAGTAGTGTCGGTGATGTCTTGCTCCGAAGCGGTGTCAATAAAGTCCTGCTTCTCGCGGGATTCTACCCGGATAGCCAAAACTTACGTTCTGACGGTGCAAAGATACGAAGTATAATTGAAAGTTCCAAATATTTTGGGACTTTTTTTATTGCTAGACGATTTTTCTTGCAAAGTTCTTCTTTATTTCCAATTTTATTTGTATCTTTGCAATCAAGTATCGGCTGATCGTCGTAACACGACGCTGCTTCGGCAGATGGCTGTCTGGGCGTAATGTCCTCAGCCTCAGAGCCTCAGGGGAGGTGCCGGTATGATTTTTGTTGGTAAATAATAGCATCAGCTATTTATTCAGAGCATCCTGAAACCTCGGAAATTTCAAAGATGTAACGCATGAATAAGTCAGCCGATGCCCGTGTGTATAGCGCGGGCATGACTTATATCTTAGCGTTACAGGTACATTCCGAGGACCCCAGGATGCAAGAGAAGAGCCATGAACGCGCTTCTTTTGTGTCCTGAGGTCTCTTAGTGAATATACCTGTAAGCAAGCCTGAAGATATAGTCTGATTGCTCCTAATATCGTGCGCTATGCTTATAGACAATCGTAACGACCGTTATCCCCAAAGTGGCTTGGGCATCAAGACCGTGTGGGATTTCATCAATATGTATTCTGGCAGCCAGTCGCAGCAGACTGGTCGTTTGGATATAGTGACTGGTTATTTCACAATCCGTGCGCTGAGCAAGCTATATAGGGACATTCCTGAAACGGATACCTTCCGCATCGTTTCTTCTGAAATGATAAGACCAGACGAGGCGGCTGATGACATCATCGATCTGCTGAATGGTGACCAGAGTATCGACACAGCCCTCGAACTGGATGAATATGCTGAGGAAGCTAAGGCTTTCTTGGAGCGTAATAGTGTGCAGGTGAAGAGCATCCAGAATGCTTTCTGTCATGCCAAAGCTTATATGTTCAAGAACTCCAATCCGCGTGGTCAGGGCTACTACCTGACAGGTAGTAGTAACATGACAGATGCAGGCTTGGGGCTTAAGAAGACGTCGAATGTTGAATTGACCATTGGCGAGGCTGTTAATGGTGCCAATCCTGACTATACAGAGGTATGTTCATGGTTCGAGGATATATGGCGCGATGCGAAAGATAAGATTCAAGACCCTGATGACAGCAAGGCTGGCATGATTACTGTGAAGGAATTCTTTATCCGCAAGATTGAGGAATACTTCAAGAAATACACTCCAGAAGAGATATACTATAAGATTCTGTTCGAACTGTTCAAGGCAGACCTTGACCTTGATGGTACACAATCTCTTGAACATCAGCAGGATATGTCTTTGCTACAAACCAGCGAGATATGGCGCACGTTGTTCAATTACCAGCAGAAAGGTGTTATCTCATTGATCAAGATGCTGCGAAAGTACAATGGTGCAATCCTTGCTGATGCCGTAGGTTTAGGTAAAACTTTCTCTGCATTGGCTGTCATCAAGTTCTTCCAGATACAAGGTTACACCACCGTATTGCTCTGCCCCAAGAAATTGCAGCAAAACTGGACGCAATATCTGAAAGGTGCTGGTTCACGTTTCGACAAGGATAAGTTTGACTATCAAGTACGCTTCCATACAGACCTCCAAAATGAGCGTCTACAAACGGCCTACGAGACATTTCGCTTAGACTATTTGCAGAAGCGCGAAAAGTTGTTGATAGTTATTGATGAGAGCCACAATCTACGTAACGAAAAATCAGGCCGCTATCAGGAACTGATGGAAAAACTTATTAAGATTCAGTCGCAGAAAGAGGGACACCAGCTGAAAGTACTCATGCTTTCTGCTACGCCCATCAATACAGGTCTGCGCGATGTAAAAGGGCAGTTCAACCTGATAGGACGTGGACAGGATAACGCTTTCGATACTGATGATTTTGGTGTGGAGTCGCTGCGCAATCTCTTTGCTGACAGCCATAGAAAATATACAGAATGGTGCAAGGATGCAAATCGTACCATTGGTTCATTCATAGCCAAACTCCAACCCAAGTTCTTTAACCTTACAGACAAACTCATTGTGGCTCGCACACGCCAATTGATAGAAAAGACGTTGGGCGAGGATATGGGCTTCCCAGAGAAGGCCAAACCACAAAATGTTTATCAAGGAGTAGACCACTTTGGTAAATACCGAAGTACAGACGAAATCTACGATGCTTTCGACAAGTTGACACTCACAGCCTACCAGCCAAGTCTCTATCTGCCAGAATCACAACAGAAAGCCAAGAAGGGGGCTAAGAGCGATTGGGAAGACAATGTAAACCGTGAGCGTTTCCTTGTTAAGATGATGGGCATACTGTTTATGAAGCGATTGGAGAGTTCGTGGTTCTCTTGTATGCTTACCGTCAAAAAAGTTCTCGATGTTCATGAGCAGACGCTACAAAAGGTAGTAGAATATAAGGAGCACAAGAAAAACGGAGAGATAGACATTGATATGCCTGATGAGGATGAGAACTTTGATACTGACGATATCTTTACTTTGCGTAAGGGCACCATCCGTCTGAGCGACATGAAAAACCTTGGTGGTTTCGAGGCGGGTCTGCGCTACAATGTGAATCGCCTGAACGAGATATACCTGAGCCTGCAAACCTTTGAGGAAGATTATCGCAATGGCTTTGAGCAGGACTTGAAGATGGATGAACTCATCAGGATTCTGAACGAAAAACAGCGGGCTAAGAATAAAAAGGTAGTTGTCTTTACTGCCTATAGTGATACTGCCAAGTTCCTTTATGATGAATTGCTGAAACGTGGCTTTACACATATTGCTTCTGTCTCAGGTACAGAGATCCATAGTTCCGGCCATCATCATACCAATGACTTTCAAGAGGTACTACAGAGTTTTGCTCCTTATAGCAAACTATATAAGGAAAAGGACTGGAGTACGCTTTATGAAGATGCGAAACTCGATACAGAGCAGTATTTTAATGCAGAAAAACGCCAGTGGAATGTTCCATACGATGTATGGGAGCAGCTGGTAATAGAGAAAGAACCTGCTACAGCTCGTTTGCTTGATGACCCCATTGATATACTTATAGCTTCAGACTGTTTGTCAGAAGGTCAGAACTTACAGGATGCTGATATGCAGGTGAACTACGATATCCATTGGAATCCAGTACGTCTGATTCAGCGCTTTGGTCGTATTGATCGTATTGGTTCGCCTAACAAGTTAGTGCAATGCGTCAACTTCTGGCCAGCCAAATCTTTTGAGCAATATCTTCGTTTGGAGAGTCGTATCATGAACCGCATGGTGACTATGAATCTTGTTGGTTCAGAGACTCAGGAACTGAACGATGCCTACTTACAGATGGAGAGAGATAATCCGCTGGTTGACAAGAATGCCGATCGCCTGTTGGCTGAACTCGAAAACAACAGCATAAGCGACATTGAATCTCCCCGCACCCTGTCGCTTAAAGACTTCTCACTCGAAGTGTTCCGTCAGGATTTGCTTGATTACTTTGAACGCTACAAGCAGCAGTTGGAAAGTATGCCGAATGGCATCTACTCTGGTTTCAGAAACGAAGACACGTTGTTTGAGCATGTACCAGAATCTTTGGTAGCAGTTATTGGCTATCCCAAACGTGAACAGAATAGCAAGAGTCATCAATATCGAGAAATATACCTGATGTGTCAGCCTGCCGATAAGTCTCAGGCTCCAACCTTCTCAGAGATGAACCGAGCTGAGATTCTTGACTTTCTGCGTAAAAACAAATATCAGGATCGCTATCTGCCAGATTGGATTGATGGCCATAAGAAAGATCGCTTATTGAAATTGTCTTCCATTGTTCAGGAATGGATGGAAGAGAAGGTACCACAACAAGCAGCAAACGCCATTCTTCAGATTGCTCAGTCACGTAGAGGTATTGACCTGACAACAAAGAATACTGGTCAGCGATTGGAGGATAAGTTCAAGCGCGAAAACTTCGACTTAATAGCTTGGGAGTACGTAAGCAAATAACAAACCTAAACAACATAAACGATGAATAGCATTTTAAAAAAGTTTGTCGATGAGCCGCTGTTCGATGCCTGTGCAGCCATGCTCAATCATCTGCATATAACATTTAACGAGGTCACTCGAACTCCTGTTCCTTTTGAAGGGCTGTATCGTAACCCTCTAACCAAAGCCCTACAGGAAATACTTGTAAAAGTTGAGAATACCTATTTTATAGGAACTATAGATGAAGCGTCTCTGTCAGGACGTGCTGCCCGTCAGGATGAAAGCGATGTGACGACCCAGGCTTTTGAAGGTAAGTATGTGGGCATGATGATATTTGCTGTTAATATCAAACCCAATCAGACGCTTACTCGTACAGAGTTGGCTACACTTACTCGTGGTTTCAATCGTATAGCTGCTGCTCAGCCTGTAGTGTTATTCATCAAACAAGGCAATCGTTTGGCACTCGCAACCTGCGAACGTAGTGAATATACCCAACAATGGCGCGATGGTGAGAAGTTGGGAAAGGTTAGCCTGCTTCGAGGCATAAACTGTTTGCAACCCCATCGTGGACATATTGACATTTTGGAAAGCATTGGCGACAAAGCCTACCCAACGTTTGAAGAGCTCTACAAGCATTGGATGCAAGTATTCTCTAGCGAACTGCTTACCAAGAAATTCTACTCAGAACTTAGCGACTGGTATGCTTGGGCTGTTCAGGTGGCTCGCTTCCCCAATGACTTGGCTACAACAGAAGATGATGAAAAGTTCAATCATGAGAGTTGCATCCGTCTCATTACTCGTCTTATATTTGTGTGGTTCTTGAAACAGAAGCACCTTATTCCTGAAGAATTTTTCGACGAGCGTTATATACACGATCATTTTATTGAAAACTTTAATCCTCACGACCGCCAGAATCTGCTGTATAATCCAGAAAAGAGTAAGTACTATCGATTGATTCTTCAGAACTTGTTCTTTGCCATGTTGAATCGCCCCATAGTTCCAGAGGGTAAGGACACGCCTAACAACCGCCGTTTCCGCGTGAAGGGCAACTTTCACGGCATGAATCCTGACTATGCAGTCAACAATCTTTTGCGCTACGAAGAAGACTTTATGGAAGGTGGAGCCGCAGAGTTTCTGGCAATGGCCAATAGCAATGTACCATTCCTGAATGGTGGACTCTTCGATTGCTTGGATGATAAACCTAAGAATCTCTATTACGATGGTTTCTCAGAGCGCAAGGAATCATTGGAACAACTCTATCTGCCAGACTGGCTATTCTTTGGCGAAGAGGTCGGTAAGGGCATCGACCTGTCTCAATGGTACGATGATGCAAAGAAACGTAACGTTTCTGCTCGTGGTCTTATTGATATCTTGAAACGCTATAACTTTACCATCGAGGAGAATACTCCACTCGACCAAGAAGTATCGCTCGACCCAGAGTTGTTGGGTAAAGCTTTCGAGAATCTATTAGCATCCTATAACCCAGAAACTAAGACTTCTGCACGTAAGCAGACAGGTTCATTCTATACGCCTCGTGAAATCGTGCAATACATGGTGGACGAAAGTCTTGTGGCCCATCTGAAACGAATTTGTGGTGATGAATTAGAACCACAGTATCGTTCGCTTTTAAGCTATGCTACAGAAGAGACGGCACTAAATGAAGAGCAGCGTCGCAGCATCATGTATGCCATCTATAACTGCCGTGTGCTTGACCCAGCCTGTGGCTCTGGCGCATTCCCAATGGGAGTACTTCAGCAGATGGTGCACATCTTGCGACAACTCGACCCAACCAATGAGATGTGGAAGGACTTCATGATTGACATCGCTATCGATCAGTCACGTAAGGCTTTTAGTGCAGAGGAAGAAGAGGAACGCAAAGCCCGTTTGGCAGATATAGAGGAAGCCTTCAATCGTGATGTAAACGATCCTGACTATGCGCGTAAACTCTACTTGATAGAACATTGTATCTTTGGTGTGGACATTCAGCCTATAGCCGTACAAATCTCAAAACTTCGTTTCTTTATTTCTTTGGTTGTTGACCAGAATCCAACTGACGATGCCGCTCACAACTTTGGCATCCGTCCGTTACCAAACCTTGAATCAAAGTTTGTTGCTGCTAACACGTTGATACCTGTAGAATACAATGCGTCGCTCTTTGAGTCAACAGACGAAATTCTTTCCCTTAAAGACGAGTTGAAGGAACTGAACCACGCCATTTTCTTGGCTAAACGCAACATCGACAAGCAACGTATCAAGACAAAAATCAAGGATACACGCAAGGCTCTTGCAAACGCCATTGAAAATATTGGTTTCGTCAATCCAGGTGCTGCCCAGAAATTAGCAGACTGGGATATGTTTGAGCAGAATACCCATGCTGATTTCTTTGATGCAGAGTGGATGTTTGGAGTGAAAGGTGGATTTGATATAGTAATTGGTAATCCGCCATATATTAGCGCTCCTTCTCAAATGAAAGATCCAAATTTGGCGATACAACGAAAGTTCTTAAGCCAAAGCAATATATATAGAACTCTATATCAAAAGTGGGATCTTTATATTCCTTTTATGGAATTAGGTACAAGGTATTTATGTAAAAATGGTGGATTATTTACAATGATAGTTCCATTCCCATTAACCAATCAACTCTATTCTCAAATAATAAGAGAAGAGTTTACACATGAATACAATATGTATGAGTTGGTTGATTTAAATGGAACAAAAATATTTGAGAATGCAACAGTCAGTAATTGCATTCCATTCGTAAGAAAAGAGCGGTATAAAGGTGAAACCATTATTTCTAAGATAAATAACAATTTTCAAATTCAAAGAGCATTTATACAACCATATGAGAATTTAGTTCAAGATGAAGTGAAATATATCTGGAATGTATCTGAGAATAATCGAGACTTGGAACGATTTTCTCATATGCATAAATTAGGAGACTATTGTTATATTAGTAAAGGCATGTGCTTGTTTGATGAGGATGGAACATTTAAAAAAACAGACTTGCTAAGTCCTACAAAAGATCCCATTCATTGTAAAGAGTATGTGGAAGGAAAGAGTATTGAAAAATATAATATTAAAAATATTCGTTATCTAGAATATGGGACAGAGCGTTCTCCAGGTAAATTGAGTAGACCTACGTTTCCTGAATTGTACGCTACTCCCAAAATCGTATTTAACATTCTTGGGCATATTGTTGGAACCTATGACGACACTGGATTAATGCATAATAATTCACTAAACGCTTGTGTCTTATGGAATAAATTGAATGGCGTTGATAATAAAAGTATCACAATGAGTATTAATAGATATTCAAATTATCAAAGAAACGAACTTGAAGAATTATCAAGAAGGGTTGATATTTTGTATCTGTTAGGAGTCATGAATTCTAAATATATGGATTATGTTTTGGCATTATTAAGAGGTGATGATTATCATATATATCCAGAGCATGTGAGAAATATACCTATTCCAAGTGCAACAAAAGAAGAACAGCAAAAAGTGATTATAAAAGTAAACACAATATTAGAAAAGAAAAAGAAAGATTCTGCATCCAATACATCTTCATTAGAATCTGAAATCGACCGTCTCGTTTATCATCTTTACGGTCTGACTTACGATGAGGTGCTCGTCATTGACCCAACTCCGCCATTCACACAAGAAGAGTACGAACAAGGTGACGAATAAATGATGAAATGCGGTTTAATGCATGTTAAATTGGCGTTTATTTCATTAATAGATATTAATTTTAGAAGGGGTGTCCTGACTTATGGGACAACCTCCTTTTAATTTTGCCATCGATAATTTAATTGTTTAACTAAAATATGAGGAGGTTTATTATGAGTTACAATCTTGACAAGAAGAACGGAAGAATTGCTAGACAAACAGCAAGTACTGTATTTGGTGTTTGTGGTGCTATTATTGGTTTGGCTCTTGGTGGTAGACCATCGACAAGAATTTCAAGACCATCTGGACCAAGAAGACGTAAGTTATGGTAGTATTTGGTATTATTCTTGTTGCAGTAGTAGTTGTTGTGGTGTTCAAGGGGCTGATTAGTGAGGCAAAGCCTATTAAGAAACCTTTGAATACAGAGACTGCTGTGGAAGAAAAGGTAGTTCCAAAGAATCAGAAGAAGAAAGAGGAACCGCAAAAGGCGAAACCTGCTAAGAAGAATACTAAGAAATCGAAGTTCGAATACAAAACATACCGAGTGCCTGGTGGGTATGGATATCTGCTTGGCGGTGTAGGGGGCGTTGGTGGAGCTGGAAGATATAGCAGTCAAGGTGAAGAATTTGATGAAGCGGAGTATCGTGCATATCGCGAAGAATTGGCAGCGTATGATGATTTTGTAGCTTCGCTAGATATGGATGATTAGAATGAATTTTAGCCGCCTTACTGCTCTGCAGTAAGAGGCTCAGGATGTGGTCGGTTCTAAGTTTTAGGGCCGATTTTTTATTGCGCTTTTATGCGGAAAATGCTTGGCGGATTCGGAAAAATGTACTACTTTTGTGCCCCGAAATTCAATAAATAATTATAAAAACTAAAATACTGCATGAATAAAAAGTTCATATTTTATGACTGCTATCTAGAAGGTAGGCAGTTGAAAATTGGAGAATCTGGCTTTTTAGCGGCTTCGGAAGTCGTGCAATCAATCTTTGATGCAGGCTTCCGAAAGAATGGGCTAAACTTGTTTGATTCTGGAACTAACGCGTTATTTAAGTGCAAATACGTAAGTGAACCTAAAGATGGTATGTTTCTGATGGAAGTGAGAAGCCATACAGATGACATAGGCAATCTTGTGTTTGTAGACACTAGAACTAAGCCAAACTATGTGTGGGTGCAGACTGCTGACTATGATGAAGATAATGGGGCAAGCTTGCAGGTGACCAAATTGATTGAAGAATGGATAGCGCGAGAGGCTTATGCTTACGGTTGGAAAGCAAAACTGAAACGCAGTGTTTTTGATAATAAGTTGGTTTACGTAGAGCAATTTAAAAGTGCTACGGCTTATATCAAAGAGTATATAGAGCGAATTCCTGCATTTGTTTCGTATGTGGTATACGAAGAAAGAACTGATGAGATAATAAAGGAACTACACCTTATGATAGATAAAAAGGTATCGGGTATTGCTATCATGAGGGTGATAAGGGCTGCTATGGATACAGGCCTGATAGATAAGCCGTGTTATGAATCTATTGTGATGGAGTTTGATAAGGAGCAATATTTAACAATTCCAACTTATAAGCATTATACTAACATGAAAAATAATCCGTTGGCCAATGATAAAATTTATCTTGGGTATATAGATAAGTTCCTTAGGTTAAAGGATAAGTGGTTAGATAATATAGCGGCAAAATAGCCCAAAATTATCTTTTGTTATACAAAAAGTAGCTTTTTTTGTCGTTTGTTATCCGACCAAAAAAAGTTACTTTTTTTATTCTTTTATTTCAGTTTTAATCCATAATTTTGCGCTCCGAAATTCGAGGGAATACAGACGTAGCGCGTGAAATCTGATTTTCGAGAATCTCGATTGTTTCACAATTAAGATTTTTAGAAAAATGAATCAGATTAAAGAAGAAGTCCAGTATATCTGGCATGATGGAGTTAGGATTCGTGAGGATCAGTTGGTATCAATGGCTATGAGTGCAGGGTCGTACGCACTGGCTGAGCACTATGTGTGCTCACTGCTTGCACATGGGTGCGCATACGGGCTCGCGTACATTATTAATAGGGCAAACGATATACGTGATTATTATCAGGTGCGAAAGTACCCCGTGCCAAGCATGGACGAGGACAGCGCTACGCCATCTACCAAGTATCGTGTTAGCATTGAGGACCAGATACGAAAGAAGTATCGCCGAATGTCGCCAGAGGAGCGCATCTGTCTACTGAGCGATTGCTTGGGCTCTCTACGTGCTAACTATCCCAAGCTTTTCCGCTTTAAGAATCAGTGGCAGGCAATCTATTACGTAGTGCACGATCGTCTGGATGCCAGCCTAACTCAATGCGACTTTATCTGTATGGCTAAGGATGCAACACCTGCAGGATGGCCTGCAAGAATCGCCATCAGCGGCAACGAGTTTAAGAATCTGCGTCGCGATTTGCAGATAGATGACTGCGATGAGATGTACTACGAGATGGATTATAACCCGCACAGAACACTTTGCGACACGTTTTGGGAGGTAATAAAAGAGTGGATTTGTGGAAAAAATGTGGAAGACTAGACTAATTTGTGGATAAAAAGACGGAAAAAAGTTGATATGACGGAATGGCCGTTTGACGCACTTTTTTATGTCTACCTTTGCATCGCCAAAAGGATAAAAGCCGCGATTAAGCGAGTGAAGAGCCGAATGAAATTCGAGCTTTTTCGAGCGGAAGCGGGTTCGAGCGAAAGCTCAAATTCCTCGCGGCGATGCAAATTTAGTTTTAGAATTAAGAATTAAGAATTTAGAGAAAATGAAGAGAAGAATGCTTTATGTAGAGAACTACGCAGAGATCGAAAAGGTAGTAGCCAGAGATATGAGTGGCGATTTCGGTATCGACAGACGAGCAGAGGGATTTATGGCTCAGGTGGAGGATGAGGTTAGCGAGGAACTGATGGATCTGCTGAGATGGCAACTGCTGGGATTCTGCAAGGAGATGCAGCGCGAGATGGCCGAAGACATATTGTTTTTCGCACTCGGACATGTGGTACACACCACGGGTTGCCCATCGGCCGACTATGTGCTGGACTGCTGCTACACGCTGATAGCTGTAGAACACGGTATAAAGAAAGAACAAATAGAAGAAGATGATGATTACTAAAAAACTATACAAAATGATGGAATTGAAAATTAAGGTTTCGACACATGCGAATGGTTATTCGCTGGCGATTGACAGAGAGGAGTTTATGTACTACACGCCTGAAAGCCTGCTTGCTGGATTCGCTATCCGACTGGGACTGGAACGGCTTAACGCAATGACAGCCCGAGAGATAGGCAATCTGATGAATGCGGCCACACAGGGCAGTCTGCCCAAGCAACTGCAAAAGGAGGTTGACACGCTGAATGCCCAGGTAAGAGAGCAGAAAAAGCTGATAGCACAGCTTCGACGTGAAATAAGAGAAATAAAACAGAAGTATGGAGAAAACGAGGAATATCTACGGTATAGAAATTAAGTGCTGCTGCGCATCGTGCGAGCATAAGACCATCGACTACGAGGGTGTGAGACAATGCCGACTGATGGGACTGAAAGTACAGCACAAGTTTAAGTGCAGCAAGTGGCAGATAAGCTGCGGCATGAGCAAGGCCGGAAGTGGCCTAGGGGTAGTGCACCACATATTAACTAAAGAAGTTGTATTAGAATAAGTAAAGTATGCGAAAGTTAGTTTGGGTGATTAATGCAGTCGATGTGGTGAAAACCATAAAGACAGGTAAGAAATTGCAAGGTGTGATAGCTTGGGACGACAAGCTGGGCATGATAACTATCAAGGCCAACAATCCTCCTGGAGTTAAGGTTAATAAGTCGTCACTGCTGTGCCGTATGGATTTTGGCAGAGTGACTGAGACTGGCCAGTTCTACAATGTAATTGAACATTTCCCTAAGGTTTTAGGACTGGATCGCATCAAAAAGGCTTTCGACCGCGATGCAAAGGACGCAAAGGCAGCGATAATTACCAATGAGATAATCAACAGAGTATAAAGACCTGCGACGTCTAGCTCTGTTAATAGTTACGAACGAAAAAGAACTTATATGGGATTTTGTTATCAGAAGAATTTTAGTAACCCTACACTGCCCGTTGACGAAGCGCAATTCTATGCGCTCGTCAGGGCGGGGAAATGGAACGAAGATATTGATAAGTTTCGCGAGACGGGTGACGCCAGTCTGAAACGCAAGCTGCCTGCTTTTATCTTCCAGGCAACGTTCGACGAGACTGAATCGGCCAAGGGAAAGAAGGGCGCTTGGCGCAAGCAGAAGGCTACACGACTGACGGGACTTGTGGTGATGGATCTTGATCACATCGAAAATCCTCTGACACTCTATCAGGGATGGATTGAGAAAGGACTTGACTTTAAGGCTCTGGGTATAGTGCTGATTTATGTTAGTCCTAGCGGTAAGGGATTGAAGATAGTGTTCAAGGCGCGACTGGACTGGGGAAACCTGGTGGATAATCAACACGCCATGGCAAAAGTGCTGGGCGATGATGTGGTCGTAGATGAATCGGGTAAGGACGCATCAAGGATGAGTTTTATTTGTAAAGAATCTGACATTTTATATATTGACAAAGAACTTTTTACGTATGAAAACAAGGAGTTCGCTGAGAAATACAATGCTGAGTATAGGGCTGGTCATAGTGGTGCTGCTAAGACTGATGCTGTGGCCCACGAGAATGGTGAACAGACTGCTGAGCAGAGTGGGAGTGAAGATGATAAGAATGTGGAAATAAACTGGAGAGAGTATGATATACAGCGTATTATTGATGAGCGCTACGGCGCAAAGCTGCCCTGCGCAGCCGATAGTAATCGACACAACGAGAGTCTTAAACTTGCCTCTGACCTGCTGGTATTGTTTGATGGAGACAGGCGAGTGGCACAGCAAGTGCTGGAGCGACAGCCCTGGGTGCAAGAAATCATCGCAGAGCGCAACGAAAACGTGGCACAAACAGTGGCATCAGCGGCTGAACGAATGGCGGAA
>Ga0256407_10010259_pt1 | contig 13221 bp, 12 predicted proteins | sample RumenRJG_04DNA_FD_193489 | JGI IMG/M metagenome (GOLD analysis project Ga0256407, IMG submission 193489) | Bovine rumen microbial communities from Lethbridge, Alberta, Canada - RJG_04 | ecosystem: Host-associated > Mammals > Digestive system > Stomach > Rumen | place: Canada: Alberta... | reverse complement strand
AAGTTGTATCCATTTCAGCTAATGTATCTGTAGCTTCCTCTATATTATCTAAAAAGCTAAGATCATCTCCAGGTTTCAATTCACCACTCTTCATTTTCTTTAGTGCTAACTTTCTCTTCTTACTTCTATCTTCCATATCTATTAGTAGATACATCCATGGACCTATTACGTTCTCTTTATAGATCTTATTCTTATTGTACTTCTCAAATATCTTATCAGATAAAGGTTCATATCTAGAATCAAAACTTTCATCATCTATAATAAACTCTTCTCTTTTTACTACTTTAGGTGTACCAGTATAAGTATACTCAGGAAGTGTCCATGTAGTGCCAATAATATTAAGCCCACTATCTATAGGAACTTCTAGTGTATATACATAGTACTTCAATCCTTTAACAAGATTCTTCAATTCATCATAATACTGGGCTCTTATATAATGATGATACTTATAAGTAGCAAACCCTACTTTCTCCATATATCCCATTATAGAGCCTTCGAACTTATCAATATTGTTTTTCTTTAGATATATATGTAGAGCTCTAGAGAATGCAAAATCTTCTGCCATTTCTTTCTGCTTAAACATGAAGACAGCCCACTCTGGTTTTCTAAACTTATTACCAGCAGAGAAAGATACAGGTTCTATCTTATCTAACTTCTCTGGAGAACCATGATAGAACGTTAATGCAGGAAGTATAGATTCATTAACTATTAAAGATACTGGATAACTTTTAAACTCACTCTTTATCACTTTTCCTTTCTTTAGTACAGCATCCATAAACTGTTCACAGTCTAGATTAAATCCAGTAGTAAAATCATAACAGAATGGTTTATACTTTAATACTAATCCTCTATATACTTTGCATTGTTTACTACAATGATCTTTATGTATCTTCCAATAGTGTTCTATCATATCCATTTCAGTATTAAACTCTTTAATACCTCGTTCAGAATACCAAGATACTTCAAAGCTATATACTTTACCATTGTTCATGTAAGCTAACCACGTATGCGTAGGATTATCCTTATCTTCATCTTCAAATTGTATATAATATACACTAAACTTCTTATTCTGTAACTTTCCTACAGTATTATCATAACCAAACTTCTTCTTAAAGTAATATGACTCTAGTTCTACATAATCCCAGCATACTCCAATACGATATTCTAGCATTTCATCTACACTAAGAGTTCTATACTTATCGAAATTAATTCTATCTGATGATGGTTTAGGGCAAGCAGTATCTTTATCGTATACAATACCGTACTGGAAGTTATCACATAAACACTTATAGAACTCTTCTATAGTCTTAGTCTTATTCTCTATAAGATATCTAGTTTCGTCTTCATCATATATACCTTCGCAAGACTCTTGTATACTAGACTTCTTATAAGATTCTATAGCCATCTTATGTACAGGAGCTAAATCTATCTCTTCAGGATATATCCATTTACCACGTTCTGCCATAGAATCTCTATCTTGTTTCTTTACATACTTAAGATATTTTCTAGCATACTCTCCTACACATACATAGGCTAATACACCTTCATACTGCATATCTTTTCCTTTAGGAACATCGAAGAAGACTCTATAATGGTATCCAGTATACTTAACATTCTTAGGAACCATTAAAGCTTCCTCTTGGCATTCTCTTATAGCAGCTTCTTCTATAGTTTCATTAGGTTCTATTCCACCACCAGGGAAAGCATACGTCATATCCTGTCTAGGATGCATTCTTTCAGCTAAAAAGATTCTACCCTGATTATCAAACATAATAATTTCGCTACGAACCCGTAGCTTCTTTCCTTCTATATAGATATAAGGTTCATCACCTTTATAATGAGGATTCTCTATATGAGTAAATTTTACTTTACTTAGGTCATACTCCTCTTTATCAGGATATGTAGCTTCCTCTAATTCTTGATAATCTGTTGGATAATGTTTCATAACAACTCCGATAGCATTATCTACTTCATCTTTATAATCTGTATACTTCTTGATATGCTTAAATAACCACTTATGTAACGGTGTATCTTCATTATGTTCTCTACTAAGTTCTCGTTTAAGCATTCTAAAGATAGATGTAGTCATAGAAGTTCTCTTGATTACTATAGGATACTGTGTTTGTAATCTTTCATCATCCATAAGTAAGTAATTAAAGTGACCTTCTATTATCATGGGTTTATTTTGATTTAGTAACCAGTAGAAGCATTTATCCCATTCTTCTCTTCTTACTTTAGATGGTAAGTCATTAAATCCTTTTCTATCACCCAGTTTATATTCTTTTCTAAACCATTCTGCTATACTAGGATTCTCTTTGTTGAATGTAGAGTCGTCATAGTATTTGTTCCCTCTTATTCTATCTAGATTTACATGTTCTGCTTTATATTGTTTAGCTAACTTATCAGCTAAAGTAGACTTACCAGAACCAGAGAGCCCTAGGATAAGAATCTTCTTAGTAGACTCAAACTTATTCATATTTATATAGATATCTTCTTCACTACTTATATAAGGAACTGTAGGATTGTTCTTGTAGTTTAATGCTTTTTCTCTAGCAGCATTTACTTCTGGTATCATCTTACTATACTGCTTATAGAAATACTCTGCTGCTATCTGTAATGCTTTTACATAACCTTTCTTATCATCAACAGCAGATCTATGTAAGCGTCTTAACATACTATGTGCTATAGAAGTTCCTTTAAAGATTGTAGGAATCTTTAAGAATTTATCATCTTTCATTATAGAAAATGCTACACAACCTCCTTCTACTATAACACGTTCTTTTACATCTGTTTCAAAGTATAACCAACGTAAGTACTTAAGTCCTTCTGTATCACGTTCATCAGCAGTAGTTCTAGTAATCGTAGTATAATGATACTTCATCATAAATTCAGGAGATATATTTTTCTCTTTCATATATTTATAGAGATACTTGTCATGCCCTTTTATATATTCCCAATTTGCTCTATCGGGCCTACTAATGGCAAAGCAAATTATATCTGTCTCTATAAGATAAGCATTGTATTTCTTTGCTAACTCTTTAGCTAGTGTAGACTTACCAGAACCAGATAGACCAGTAATCTGCAATATATTAGACTCTCCAGATTCAAACTTATCTACGTTTATATGTATATCATCTTCACTAATGAGTATAGGATTAGCCATTTCTTCTATTACGTAAACCATTTACTAACAGTCCCCTTTCTATATAATCTAGATTACCCTTGTGTCATCCAGCTATACAAAAAATGAAATCTTAATCATCTCCTTATCTACTTAAACTAAATTGTTTCTTCATATCTATAGTATATAACCCATTATGATATTAAAGCACTACTTTTCACATCTTGGTAATATGAGATACAGAGCATATAATAATCAGTTATTGTTCATTATAGGGTGGTGTTTGGATTTATGGCTAATGAAGAGACTAATGTAATCATACCATATGGGAACTTTAGTATCGTAGATGATAAAGAAGAAGTTACTATAGAAGTCGAATTTGATACACTGTATACTATATCTGACCATGCTGTGCATCATATAAAAGTACCATATGATACATTTGCTATTGTAAACGATGTAACAGAGTATCCTACTGAAGAAGAATATGATTCTGAACTAATAGTAGTTACAGATACGGCTACTAATTTTGATACTGAACTTACTGTAAATCATAGTGTAGATACTGTATTTGATACAACCTTTATAGTTGATAAGAGTACTGAACTAGATACAGATACTATTCTTAATACGTCTAAGACAGTTACAGTTGACTTTGATACTGAACGAACACTTAATGGTGCATTAACCAATATAACTATTCCATATCCTGTGTTTGCTATAGTAAACGATGCAATTGATTTTAAAGTAGAAGAAGAGTTTGATACAGAGTTTACCGTAGATAAGACTATAGATACTAATTTTGATACCTCCTTTGTAGTTAATAAGAGTATAGAGATAGATTCTGATACAGCTCTTACTATAAATGGAACAGTTACAGTTGACTTTGATACTAAATTGAGTATAAATAATTTGGCAACTAATATAGATATACCATATGGTTTATTTGTTATTGTAGAAGAACCAGATGGTATTATAGAAGAAGAGTATGATACTAATTTGGAAGTAAAGAAAGGTATAGAGTTAGATACTGATACGAATAGGTTTGTATCTAAGACTGTTACTACTGATTTTGATACTAAGTTTACTGTATCCGATCTTGTGACTAATATATCTACTCCATATCCGGTATTCGCTATAGTAGAAGATATAACTGATCTAGATATAAAGTTTGATACAGAGTTTACAGTAGATAAGGATATAACTACTAACTTTGAGACAAATCGGATAGTAACAAGAGATAGTACTATTATAGAAACGATGTTTGATACAGTAAGATATGTAAAGAACGTTTTCTATTTTAAAGGCTCTTTCGATACTAAACGTACTGTAACTAATGATGTGGTTACAAGATTTGATACAGAACGTGTTGTTACTGGTGGAGTACTAACTACATACTTTGATACTGCTAGAAGTGTTAAATCTGTAAGAACGACTAACTTTGATACAGAGTATGTAGTAAATAAGTATATAGAACTTAATAATACAGATACTGAGTTTACTGTATACAAGGATATTACAGATTACTTTGATACTGAGAGAGAAGTTAGCGATCATATTATAGTAAAAGAAACAACTGATACAGAAAGAAAGGTAAATAGAAATACAATAGATGTATACGACATTGAAAGAACTGTATATCAAGAGTTAGATACTAAATTTGATATAGAGTTTAATATTAAAGCTAATAGACAAGAAAATTTTGATACTATACTACGTACTGTAACTCCTGTAGAAGATGTAAATGACACTGAGTTAAAGATTACTAAGAATACTGTTATTTTTAATGATACTGAAAGAGAAGTAGAGAGATACACCGTGGAGATTGTTAATAGTGCTACTAAATTTGTTGTTAATAAAGATATTGTTACAGAGTCTGACACGGTTAGAGTTACTAAATTCCATGCTACGGCTGACTTTGGTAGTGATACAAAAAGAGAAGTGATAAGTAGACAGTTTATGAATACTGATTCTGATACTAAACGTTCTGTAAAGAAAGTAATTCGTCTGACTACTGATACATCAAGAGAGCTTACTCAGAATGGTCATTCTGCCTATGTTTATAGAGTAGCTTTAGTATTTTACAATTATTGATAAGAATTGTATCCTCTTTTGATTTGACTTTCTAGTAAAGTGAGGTGAATAAAGAATGAGCTATTTGGATAATCTGTACAGTCCTCCTACAGAAGTAGTAAATGAGGAGATAACTATATCTAAAAAGTATAAGAACTTTGGAGATATGCTTAAGCATTATGCTAAGAAAGCTGCTATTGGAGCTGGAGTCGCTGGTTTAGCAGGATATGGTTTATATCGTGCTGGTCAAGATGGTAAAGCAGCTGTAAATAATGCATTTAGCAATGCTAAAAAGAGATTCAATGAAGATTCTTTAGATCCTAGATATACTGGAGGTAAGAGTCTAGTAGATGGATATAATACTTTCAGTGCTCTAGGATATAAGCGTCCTGAGAATCTTAAGAAGTTAGACAATAAGTTATTTGGCAAACGAGATGATACTGAACCAGTCGTATCCGGTTGGTTTGGTAATCCTAGCCAATATAATAATGGTTGATAAAGGAGAAATAAATCATGAGTTATTTAGATAATCTGTATACTCCTCCTGTTTTAAATGAATCCGAGGAAGCACAGGCAGACCAAACTCCATTAAATGAAAAGACTGCAAGTGAATGGCGCGATTTAGGAATGAAATTACGTGGTATGGAAAATCAAATGACTAAAAAGGCTATTAATTTTACAAGAAGGAGTAAAGAGAAAGAAGGCCATTCTTTCTATACACCTAATAAAATGGATGCTCTTTTAGCACAGCATAGAGCAACTAGATTAAGCCAAGTAGCTAATAACGTCTTTAGTCATGCTAATGGAGTAAAATGGCGTACTAAAGATTTATTAAAATAATCTTTAAAGTAGAAATGAATACATTGATTGATACTTTGACCACTACCCTGTTTCTAGGGTAGTGGTTTTTATATTTTTGAAACATTTGAGTAATGTCCTACCTTGTTTGTAGGAGGTGAGATTAAATTGAGAGAATATCAACAGATTTTACTTCCTGATATAATTGGGAAGATTAAGATATCTAGTCTTCCAGAATTTGATTATGGAGACTATGATATGACTGATCCTAAACAACTTGCTAAATACTTTTTTAGAGTAGAACAACTCTGCCGTGGTTCTCATACTTATAAGAAGCTTATTCAGTTCTTAAGAGAATACTCACATATGGATTCTTGTTCTTTCTACAAGAATATCAATAATACTGATACTAGATCTATTAAGATACATGTACATCATGAACCTCTTACACTTTTCGATATTGTAAATATTGTATACGCTAAACGGTTAGCAAATAATGAAGATACTTCTGAAGATGCTGTAGCACATGAAGTGATGATGAATCATTATAAGATGATGGTTGGTCTAATTCCTTTATCTGAGACAGTTCATGAATTAGTACATAATGGATTCTTATTTGTTCCTACAACGAAAGTCTTTGGTTATTATAAAACGTTTATGCAACAATATGATCCTTATATAGATTCTAAACTAAAAATGATGCTTGCTAATAATGAACAAGCATCTTTAAATTATGATTTCCAGAAAGAGACAAAGATACTTAATATAAGTACAACTTATATAGATACTACTGGTGCTTATGAACTTCCTCAAACGGAAAGTGTTATACGAGCTCTTAAGACTAAGATAGAACGTATAGACCAAGCATTAGTATTACAACAAGAATTATAGAGAAAGGAGGTTGTAAATAGTATGCAGTTTAAGAAGTCTGATTCTTATACATTGACTGGGAATCTTCCTAGATTGATTAATGAAGAATCACAATATAAGATAGATGAGATTCCTATTAGAGAGACTGAAGACTATTCTATCGTAAGACTGTCTAGTCTATACAACATGTCTAAGTACAATGGTCTATCTATACAAGAATCTCTAGATTCTATATCCTCTAATATACATAAACCTTTACTTATCTTAGTAAATGAGAATATGTTGTATTATGATATAGAATATGCTTACCTAGCTCTATCTGAAGCTACTAAGTATGAAATAGGAATAGAACCTATGAAGTATACTTTCGATTCTATATTAGAAGAATGTATACAGGTAGATATTGTTAATAATGATACTAAGTATACAGATATGCTATTAGAAGCCATAGATATGAGTCCAAACCCTAATACTAATCCATCTATGGAAGATAATATTAGAAATGCTGTAGATGCTCCTGGTGCTATGCTATATGGAGCTTATAAGAAAGGTAAGGATATAAAATCCTGGTTTAGTAATAAAGTAGATGATATGTTTTTAAATGTTGGTAAAAAAGCATTGAATGCTATGGATACACCAGAGATGCGAGAAAAGGCTAGTAATATGATGGGTAATATAGCTTCAAAATCTTTTGATAAGATTACTGGAGCAGCTAAAGATTCTATGAAACCTGTTATGCATGGGTTTACTGGTGGTGCTGTTGTTGGTGCAACTTTAGCAGCTACTATTGCTAGTGTAAATAAACTTACTAGTTCTGATAGCATGAGTGCTAATGGAGAAAATGCTGCTAATATTATCAACTCTTTAAAAGCTTCTTTCAATAATCTTACCAATATGCAATTGAATGCTCCTCCACAACAGAAGGGTATTATAGGTAGATTATTACAGAAGATAAAGAATGCTATTTCCACTCTAGGTAGAAAGATAGGGTTGTGATATTATGATATGGAAAGAATCTGATAATCTAATAGACAACCTTCCTAGACTTCTACAAGAAGATATAGAACCAGATTTTAAGTCTGTTCGTATATATCGTAAAGATGGTACAGATTACATTCAATTAGAAGATTATCTATCTCTAGAGAATATTCCTGGTGTATTACATCATATTGTAATGGAGAATGATCTGGATGTAAATAATCTAGGATTCGTTGTTGATGAAACACATATCATAGATAATCCGCATATGGTTAACAAGATAAAGAATGTAATCAATCCAAATAAGATAGTTGTTAAAAAGATGAATACAGACAACTATGCTAGAGCTATTAAAGAAGCTATAGAAGAGTTCGAATCTACTGGTAGTTGGAATAGGTTCGATGTTCTATTAGAACGAAAGAGCTGGCCTATTATTGCAGCTGGTCAGGGAATTCATAAAGCTTTAGCTCCTAAGATGAAAGAGACTAAGAAAGAATTAGCCCATACTGCAGGTAAGTATGCTTTAGGTGGTTTAGCTCTTGCAGGAGCTGTACATGCTGGTTTAAAGTATGTAGATAAGAAAGCAGATGAAGATGCTAGAATTCCATTACATAGTGGAAAGAGATCTGAGCTTATAAAAAAGCTAAGAGTAATGTCTGGTAAGTATAGAGAGTATGAATCTAAGTATGATAAAGCTAGCTATGCTCAAAAGAATATCATACAAAAGATATTATATAAGATTAAGAATGCTATCATGAGATTGAAAGGTCAACTTGGTAGATAATAAGTTTTTAAGGAGTTGATTATATATGGTCTTCTCTGAAGTAGAGATAGGACAGGCTAATGCTTTAGAGGCTTTAGAAAGACTAGATGAATCTGAGATCTCTAGTAATAAAGCTAATATGGTTTTAGTCAGAGAAAGTAAGTTGAAGCACAAAAATCTTGTTAAGCTAGAAGCAGTCACTAAGTTTCAAGAAGATAATGGTTTATCTTTAAGTGAAGCTGTAGAAAAGATTGCTAGAGCTAATAAGATTCATATGAACTCTATGGGATTCTCTGTATTTCCTTCTAGTCTTATAGAAGATACTGCAGTATATGAGAATGCTATAATTCTTACTGAAGAAGAGTTCCCAATCTATATAAATCAGAATCCTGGTTCTTTACTCTCTGAATGCTTTAGTATGGTCATTAATGAGAGTATTGCTACTAATGATACTAAATCCTTTGATGAGCTGATTGAAATACTAGATGAAGGAATCCTTCAGAATGTATATCGTAACAGTACACAGAAAGCTGTACAACAGTCTATGAAAGACAATGTTGCTAACACATTAGGTTCTTTTGGTCATGTGATAGCTAATGGTGCTAGAGAAGGAGCACTAAGAGCTGGTGAGAATCTAGTTAATAGGAAAGTAATGGACCCTATTACAGATAGATTAGATAGATCTCTAGAACGTAATATACCTAATCAAGATGCTAGAGATTTTATATCTACTACAGCTAAAGGTGTAACTGGTGCTATTTCTAGCTCAGCTATTAATAAGCTATATAATCTTCTTCGAGCTGGTGGCACTCCTAAAGATCCACAAGAAGTCATGAATCAACTTCAGCATCAAACTACAGTAATGGCTAGTAGGATTGGTAATACACGTGATCCTAGAACCAGGAATGTACTGCAGAGGATGTACGATAAGATTAAAGATTTAAAGAATAGGCTTATGGCTAAACTACGTGGTAATAAAAATCCATAAAGGAGGGTTACTAGTATGAGATATGTACTAAACTCTTCTGATTTGAAAAGGGTAGAAGAGCTTAAAGAACAAATGGATGATACATTTATCACTAATGGTTCTTTCTACCAGTTAGTAATCACTGAATCTATTGGTATAAATAATCTAGTACCAGAAGATATCTATGATTATATTCAAGAGATAAATAGTATAGATGAGTCTGTAATACAAGAATCTCAAGAAAATGGCTCTAGCCTAATTTCTAAGGCGTTAGGTGTCTCTAGACACACGGCTACTAATTTGATGCGTGATCCTCGTTCTGCATCTGTCGTATTTCGGGCCCTTAGGGATAAATTAGAAGAACAAGAAGACCGTTTAGAAAGATCTAATGCAGAACAGAGAGGCTTAATTTCTACTATTGTCTATAATATAAAGAAAGCAATACTCTGGATGATTAAAACTTTCAAAGAGATTAAAGATGATGTATCTGATACTATTCATAATCGTCCTGTTGGTGCTGCACAAGCAAAGAGAGATTATGAATGGTTAAAAAATAATACAGACAAGTGGATGGCTGGTAATACTGGCTGGTTCCATATTGACAATGATTACCATGGTATACGGTAATATATGTTGACAATTCTATAATAGGGACATTATGATTTCTCTAATTTTTTGTAAAGGAGATTGAAGCTATATGGTTATTAAAGAAAGTCAATTTACTGAAAGCCCATTGATGCTTTTAGATCAGTTAGATTCTCTTACCGAAGCAGATAATATGTCTGCTTATCCTCCTTCTATGGTTACTATTACTCATGTAAATCGTTTGGATCAGGATCTTATTCGTCTTGAGTCTTTTATGCATTATTCTCAGACTAATGGTATTAGTGATGGTGGTCTTGCTATTGCTAAAGTATGTGAAGCTTGCAAGTGTCCTGTAGAAAAGATTGGCTTTATGGTAAATGAAGCTAATCTATATGCAGATGATGAACTTATGGATACTATGGTTCAGATTGCAGAAGCAGGTTTCCCTGTTCATCTGATTGAAGAATCTGAAGTATCTGTATACTACACTAAATTGAAAGAAGCTCTTGTTATGGATGATCCATATGAGAATCTTTCTGAGTGTGAGAATCTGAAGAAGTATTGCTCTACTTCTCTATTTAATGAAGCTAGCATTGGAGAAGCTAAAGAAGCAATAGCTAAGAAACTAGCTGCAGTACGTAAAGCTATTGCTGAAAAGATTACTGCAATGCAGAATGCAAATGGTGCTAATAAAGCATTCTTGGCTAAGCAGCTTAATAAGTTAAAGGCTATGGCTAATAACCTAAAAGGTCGCTTAGTAGATGCTAAAAATAATGTAGCTGCTAAGTTTGCATAAATAGAAAAGAGGTACACATATGGGAATTATGAATAGTGCTTTGCAAATGCTATCTGAGATGGCTATTCAGGAATCTGGAGTAGAACTCCCACAGGAGATTGCTCAAGATGATATAGCTAGTCTGAAGATGACTCTTGCTAATATTCCTATGCTTGAAGCTAAGGAATGTAAGATAATCCCTGAGATGATTCCGATTAAAGAATCTAAGCGTCTGGGTTATTATCTTATTGAGATGGAAGACATTTCTCGTTTCATGATGACTAATGGTATTCGTTCTTTCCAGGAAGCTGTTGGTATTATTGCTGAAGCAAATGACATTCCTGAAGCAGAGTACAGTAAGATTGCATTAGTCATTGATGAGAATAGTATTCTTGATGAGATTGCATCTCTTGGTGTAAATATTGATCATGACTTCTGGACTGCAATGCCAAAGAAAGGTCTTGGAATGCCTTTGATTGGTCAGACTCAGAAGACTGGTGAAGTAGATAAACTTCGTCGTATTGCTAATAGTAAACAGATGCTGGATGTTCTCTCTGGACGTTATGGTCTTCCTCTCGTTAAGAAGAACTATAAGCAGGTTGGTTTGCTAGAGAATGCTGAAATCAATATGACAGGTAAGAATGCTGTATTGAATGAAAAGGATAAGAAAGAACCTGAGAAGACTGCAGTTAAAGAAGAAGCTGAAGTACTTAATGAAGGTACTAAGTGTTCTTGTGGTAAAGCTGATTGTCCTATCTGTAATCCTGCAGAACGTAAGAAGCTTATTGATAAGGGTAGGAATGTAAGAGGAAAGAGCTGTGTAAAAGAAGATTCTGATATTCCCCAGATGACTGCACATGAAGCATATGTACAGCGTATTAGGGATATTGCTTCTGGTAAGCTAGACCATGAGTTATCCGATAATGGTTTCTAATCGAGGTAACTGAATATGGCTTACATGACTTTCCAAGAAGGATTCTTTTCTGGAATTGTCGATAATGTTAAGCGGAATGTAAATAACATGGTTAACGCAGGAAAGTCTGCTGTTAGCCATGTTACTGGTGGAATACAGAAAGCAGCTAACAATGTAAGCAATGCTGCTAATACAGTATCTAATACCATGAGTAATGTTGCTAATAAGTTTGGTACTAAACCTAACAACATTACTCATGAAGATACTGGTATTGTATCTGGAAATAAACCAGCACCTAAAATGTATAACAATCCGCAGACTAAAGGTAACAATAGTAACCTAATATCTAAAATTAAACGACAGATTCCAAATGGATCTTTCCAAAACCGTACTTCTACATCTCCTTTAAATAGGAAGGTGATGAAATGAGTCTATATACTCTAAATGAGAATATTATAGATAATATAAGTAACAGTGTTACTGAAACATTACCATGGACTAAAAAAGAAAGTACACATGAAAAGCCTGAAACTGTACTGGATAAGACTATGCGTAATACTTTACGAAATGGTGTCTATACTCCGGGAGAAAAGCCTGGAGAGGAGGAATTTCGTAAAAAAGGTAACACCATATTAAATACTGTAAAGGAGAGTATGAATATGAGTTATTTAGATAATTTGTATCGTCCTGTTACCGAATCTACTATGGAAGATAACGGGCAGCAGGAGACTATTCAGGAAGCTTCTAAAGAAAATAAGAAGGATAATGATAAGCCTGCCTGGTATAATCCGATTCATTTAGCTGGTCGTGCTGCTGGTTATATTGTTAAGCGTGCTGATCAGGGTTTTGAGAAGGGTTATGGTGGTTCTCGTAAGGGTGGATATGGTGCTATGGGTTATACTGCTCAGCAGGAAGCCGCAGAGAAGACTGGTATTAGCCAGGGTGTAGGTCTTGGTGTTCCTCATGCTACTGGTAATAAGCTGTGGCAGATTCCGATCAATCAGTACCAGGATAGTGATGCTAGCTTCGTAGGTGATGGTGAAGATCCTAAGACTAGTCAGGTTAATATTCCTGCTACTTTGGCTGCTAGGACTGCTGGTGGTTCTCCGTATGGTCTTACCCTGAAGAATGGTATTAATAAGCGTACTGGTGATGGTTACTTTAAGCTTAAACCGCTTAAGGATGACCTTGGACAGAATGGGTGATATACATGACTATCAAGGGTACATTTGGTATTATAAAGATTGATATTTAATGATAAAGGGTGATTAGTATGGCTATTAAGCAGACTGCTTATATCATTGGTAAAGAGTACGAAGATTGGACCTAATTGGCACAATAACGATATCACATCTAAATAAAGATTTCGGTCTTTAAT
>Ga0256407_10010256_pt1 | contig 13222 bp, 5 predicted proteins | sample RumenRJG_04DNA_FD_193489 | JGI IMG/M metagenome (GOLD analysis project Ga0256407, IMG submission 193489) | Bovine rumen microbial communities from Lethbridge, Alberta, Canada - RJG_04 | ecosystem: Host-associated > Mammals > Digestive system > Stomach > Rumen | place: Canada: Alberta | collected... | reverse complement strand
CTCCCCAATCCCCAATCCCCTATCCCCAATCCCCAATCCCCAATCCCCAATATAAATTATTATTTTTTGTTTTTTAAAAAAAATTATTCTCTTTTATTTAAACCTATAAATTTGTTCATATAAATTATTATTTTTTTTTAATATATTTTATAATTTTAGTTTCTTCGAGATTTAATTATTATTTTTTTTTATTAAATATTTTCTAAATTGTTATATAAATTATGTATAATAATTACAAAAACTTCAATAATAAATATTAGATAATTTTTAAATAAAAAATGTCCGAATCTTTAATTAAATCTATAACTCAAAGTTTTACTTTAATATTCCTTAGTGAATTAGGAGATAGAACATTTATACTTGTTGTTATATATGTAGCAAAATTATCCTGGTTTCTATTATTAGTAACATCATTTTTATCAATGGGATTAATGAATATTTTAGCAATTTTTATAGGATATTTAGTTCCTCTTCTTTTAGTAAAAGAATTAATTGATTGGATTGGTTTTTTTTGTTTTTTAATTTTTGGAATTATGTCAATTAATGAAAGTTTAAATATGGAATCTACAACATTACATGAAGAAATAATAAAACAACAAGAAGAAGATGAAAAGAATTATCAAAAACTTCCTGATAGTGAAGAAAGTAATAAAAGTACTTTTAGTACTTGTTTAGAATTATTTTCTTTTTTATGCTTAAGTGAGATTGGAGATAAAAGTGAAATTACAACTATTGCAATAACCGCAATGTATAATTTTTATGGTGTTGTAATTGGGACAATGCTTGCTTATTTTTGTACTATAATTTTAGCTATATTCTTAGGACATATTCTTTCAAAGTATATTACTGAGAAAAAAATGAATATAATTGGAGGAGTAATTTTCCTTCTTTTTGCTTTGGAAATTTTATTATATAAAATTGGTTTAATTTAATAAGTTAAGTTTTAAATAATTATATTTAAAAAGGATTTAAATTATATTGTTCAAAACCTCATTAATTTTAGATAAAAAAAATAAAAAATAATTAAAAATAATAAATAAAAAAAATGTCAACAAAAGGACCACCATATACATCAACATCAACAACAGCATATTTTGGTAGTAGAGCAGTACCTCATATAAAAGATATAAATATAAATCCAAAAGTAACAAATTATCAAAATGATGGTTATGGAAGAGATACATATATTAAATTTCCAAATGGGGGTTTTAGACATTCATGGAATAATAATTATCGAACAATATATTATAATAAAAAATCTCTTACTGAATATATTAAAAGTGTAAATATAAATCCAAAATTTCCTATTTATAAAAGTAATGGTGGGGGGAGAGATTCTTATATTTATTATAATTGTGGTGGATTTTATCAATTAAGAGGAAATAAGGATTTTTCAAGAAATTTAAGACAATATCAACCATCTGTAACTGAAAATGCTGAAAAAGCTAAATATGATTATAATAGATATGTTAAAATGTTTCGTAGTCCCAAAGAAATTCAAAAATCTAAATCTTTGGCTAAGACTCAAAGAGCTACTTCTGCTAGATTAGCAAAACCTAGAGTTCAAAAGTTAAAAGAAGAAACTTTTATATAATTTTTTTTAAAATGAAAAAAAATAAACTTGAAAAAAATATATTTTTATTTATTAAAAAAAGATAAATAATTTATAGGAAAATATATTTAAAAAAATATAAAAATATAATTCACATTAAGATATTTTTGAAATCAATTATTTGTGAGTAAAATTAATATCAGCTTTTTTTTGTCTCATACTTCCTCCTTTACTCATACTATTTCTTCTTCCTCTAGAAATAATAGAACTTTCTTTTTTAATTTTACTTTCTTTAATTTTAGAATCTCTTTTTTGAATTTCAGCATCATTATTATTATCATTATTATTATTGTTATTATTATTATTATTATTATCAAAGACACTAACTTCATTTTTTTCTATTAGTTTCATATTAGAATTTGAAAGTCTATTTGCGATTAAATCATCAATATTTGCAACCTTATTATCTTTTGATACTTTATCTAAAATATTTTGAATTGTTTCATCTAAGGGAATAATCTTAATTATAATTGATAAAAAAAATGTAATAGAAGAAAATCCTATACAAATTCCCCATTGACTCCAAGTTAATCCTCTTTCAGTAACTTTAAAAGCTTCTTTACCAAATTGAATTAAAATAACTTGTAGAATTAATTCACAAATTGTAATTAAAGGAAATAAAAAATTTTTATCAAACCTAATAAAAATATTAAATTGATCATCAATAACTCTACAATTAATTTGATTAAAAAGTGTATAAACAACAAAAACATTAAAAACAATAGTCATATGAGCAGAAGCTCCATTAACATTAACAAAATGATCAAAGGCAACTGATAAATCTTGTCTATCTGCATAACCACCACATTCAATTTCTGTCATCCCAGGAATTAATTTATCAGAATTATCCCATTTTGTTACTGTACCATAAATAATATCATATTCAGATGTTTTTCCTGGCATTTTACCATAACAATGTTGAATTATGAAATTTTCAGCTAAACGAACTGGGTCATCTTCTTCAATAAAATGTGGAGCATGTAAATATAAAAATAATAATAATCCTAATTGTAAAAATGATTGGATTAATATATGTTTCCACATTTTACCATTTATTATACTTTCATCTTTTTTAGTAGGATTTCTATCTAATAATTCCTCATATGGTGGTTCTGTTGCTAATGCTAAACTACCTAAGGAATCCATTATTAAATTAATCCATAACATTTGAATTGTTGTTAAAGGAGTTTCATTACCAATACAAGCACAAATAAAAACTAATAAACAAGCACAGAAATTAACAGTTAATTGAAATTGTAAAAATTTCCTTATATTATCATAAATATTCCTACCATAAATAATAGCAACAACTAAAGATGAAAAATTATTATCCATAATAATTATATCACTTGCTTCTTTTGCAATATCAGTCCCTGCAAACATTGCAAAACCAACATCACTTTTACTTAAAGCAGGAGCATCATTAGTACCATCACCCGTTACAGCAACAATTTTATCTAATTCCCTTAGTCCAAGTACCAAAGCATATTTGTGTATTGGTTGAGAACGAGCCATTACTCTTAAATTCTTTGTCAATTCAATAAAACGCATTTTATCTTTTATAGTATCACATTTTACTTCTTTTTTAGGTTGTCCAGTTTTTTTTGCAATTTGCTCAGCTTCAGCTTGAGTTTTTGGACATTTACAAACATTTGATTCTTTACCACATGTTTTACATATTAAACCACCAATTGCAGTATAAAAAGTATTCCCAGTAATTGCTTTTGGTTTATTAATCATTACACTTTGAATATACTCATCTCTTTTTTCTGGAATATTTGTCATATCTGGATCTTCCTCTACTTCATTTGGTGTAATATTATCCAAGTTAACATCATTTCCTAATATATTACAATCTTTTGCTATTGCTGTTGCTGTAACAATATTATCTCCTGTTACCATTATTACATTTACTCTTGCTTTTTGACATTTTATAACTGCTTCTTTTACTCCATTTCTTAATGAATCTCTTATTCCTACTACAGCAACGTAAACTAAATCATTTTGATCTGTAGTATTATTAGAATTTTCTGCATTGTCATATTCTTCTTTTGAAATATCTTTATAACAAATATACAATGAACGAAGCATTTGCTTGTTAAATTTATCTATTGTGTCTTTTATTAATGTTAATTGCTGGTCTCCTAATTGTTTTTTATCACCTGTATCTGGATCTAAATAATATTTACATATTGTTTTTACATTTTCTGCTCCTCCTTTTGTAAAAAGACGATATTGTGATGGGAAGTTTTGATTTGTTACAAATGTTGTCATTCTTTTTCTTTTTGAATCAAATGGTATTTGTTTATAATATTTTTTATCATTAATATATTTTCTTCTTTCAATACTAATAGGAGATTTAAACCTATATAAAAAGTCAATAAAGGCATTATCAGTTTTATTTTTTGTTTCACATTCTTCCATATCACCATTAATATTTGGACTATCAAATTGTTTTATAGCACCATCAATATTAAGTGCAATTGAAGTTTTTAAAATATCCCAATAATTTTCATTTTTAAAATAAATCATATGATCTTCTCTCATTTTTTTTTGTGTTGTTTCATGGGATGGATGATCTAAATTTCCTGCATTTTCAATATCTAAAGTTTCCTTTAATGAAATTTCTTCTTTTGCAGTTAAAACTTTAAAAACATTCATTTCATTTTTAGTAAGAGTCCCAGTTTTATCAGTACAAATATAATTGGCACCTCCCATAGTTTCACAAGCATGCATTTTCCTAACTAAATTTTGTTTATCCATTAATTTTTTAATAGAAAAAGCTAAACTTAAAGTAACAGCTAATGGTAAACCTTCAGGAATAGCAACAACAATAATAGAAACACACAACATAATAATATCTAAAATATTTCTACTAATTTTTTTTTTTGGATTAGTCAACTTTCCATTAACAATACTCATAATTTTCTTATCACTTCTATGATTAGGAGCAGTAATAAGGAAAGAACAATAAAGTGCTTGTTGTGTAGTTTCATCATTATATTCATTAGTATTATTCTTATAATCTACACAAAATCTAATAAGCAAAGCAATTAATGTAATAGCACCAGCAGTCATACCAAAATTACCAATTTTCCCAGCAATAGCTTCTAACTTTAATTCAAGAGGAGTTTGACTATTTTCTTGAGCATTATCAACAGTTCTTTTAATAATCCCTTTCTGACTATGATCTCCAACAGCAATAACAATAGCCATACCGGTACCTTCAACGCAATTAGTCCCTGATAATAAAAGAGGAGAAGGTGGATTAGTTTTATTATTATTAGTTTTCATAACGCATTTTTCATAAACTTCTTTTTTCAAAGTTTCACTTTCTCCAGTTAAAGAAGATTCATCCATTTTAATACCATTACCATCAATTAATAATAAATCAGCAGGCATAATATCACCAACCATAATATGAATTAAATCACCAACTAATAAATCATCACTTGGTAAATCATGAGGAATACCATTTCTAATAACATTATATTTAGTACCTTCATTTTGAATATCATTCAATTCATGAAATTTAGTTTCTTTCTGATAATTAGTAATAGAACCAACAAGAGTAACAACTAAAATAGCAAAAATTATACTTAAACCATCAATCCAATCTTTAGAAGGATCTTCTCCTAATGTTGCTCCTAATACAATTTGAACAATTGCAGCTATGATTAAAATTCTTACCATTAAATCTTCAAGTGCATCTAAAACATATGAACAAAATGGTGGAACAGGTTCTATAAAAACTTTATTAGAACCAAAATCATTTATTCTATCTTTTTCACTTGATATACCATTTTTACTTGATGTTTTTAATTTTTTTAATATTTCATTTACTCCTCCTAATTGAGAAATTGCCTTTAAATCACGAAAATCTGAACCGCGTTCTTTGTATGCTCCCATTAATTCTTCTAATGTACGAACGTTTATTGAAAATGTACCACTTTCTTTTATTTCATTGTTATTATTTTGGTTTTCAGAAAGTTTTTGAAGTTCGATTTCTTCTGGTTTGCTTTCAAATATGTTTATTTTGTTTATATTTTCATTTTCTAGATTATTTTCCATTTATTTATTTATTTTTTTGATGTATTTTTTATGATTTTTTTAAATTTAATATTTTTTTATAATTTTTTTTCGATGATTATATTATATAATTGTTATATATTATAGTTTTAATAAAGTTAATTTAAAGTATTATGATGGTTTATTCCATTTATAAAAATAGTAAAATTATTTTTTTATAATTTTAATTCTTTGAAATAAAAATTAAAATATTAAATTGTAAATTAAAATGTAATAGTGTTATTACTTTTTAATTTTTTTTAATTCAAATTTAATATTTTGATTATATTGTAAAAATAAAAAAGTCTAAATTCATTAAATTTAATATTTCATTATTAAAAGTCTCTCTTTTAAAACTTAAAATTTTATAAAAATATATATTAAATAGGCTTTCTAAAATTAAATGAAAATTATTATATTAAAAAAGTTATATTTATTTAAATAAAAATGTCAATTTTTGACAAATATAGAGATTTTCATTCATTAGTAAAAATAAAATATATAATAAAACAATATTAGACCGGTCCAGGAGAAATCCAAAATCTACGTTTATCACCCACAACTTCATTAAGAATAAATCCAAACTTCGTTCATTATATATTTGAAAATTACATAGTATTTGTTTCAGGATGTAATTTAGTAATATATGATTGTCAAAAAAAAGCACAAAGATTCTTAATGAGAAGACATAATCATTTAAAAATAACATATTTATCTACAGGATCTACATTAAAAACAAATATAGTAAGAGACTTTTCAAGTACAGATAGAAGAATTTATAAAAGAAATTCAATTGATAGTATAAAAGAAAGAATAGAAAAAACAAAAGAAATTTTAATTTGTTTAGGTGAATATTCTCCAAAAGAAAAATATTCATATTTAACTGTAATTAAACCTTTTACTCCAAATACACAATATTCAATTAAATCACTTGATAAACATTGGAAAATAAATTATGCTTCTATATTAAATAATACAAATTATTGTGTTGCTATTTCACAAAAAATTTCATCAAATACAAAAAATCCAATTCAATCAAAAATTACTTTTGCTAAATATTCATCTGAACAATTAATAAGTCAAGAAATTGTTCCTGAAGAATTAATTTATTGTTGTTATAATCCAAAAAATACAATTGAATTAGTTGTATGTGGAAAAGGATATCTTAGATTATGGAATATTTTTATTAATGAAAAAGCTTTAAAAGAAAATCAATATCGATTTTTAAAAGGGAAAAAAGAAAAAGAACATACTTTTATTAAAGCACAATTTTTTGATAAAAAACCATTTTTATTTATTGTTGGTACTGCTGAAAATTTATTTTTTATTATTGATAATTTTGATGTTTTACATGAAATTGATGTTTGTTATTCATATGAAAATATTTATGATTTAAATATTCAAAATGTTAAAAATGAAGATGATGATGATGATAATATTGGAAATTTAAAAGAAATTTTAGATAACATGAATACACAAGATATTGATAATCAATTAAAAGAATTAGCAATTCTAACTTCTAATGAACATAAAGATAGAAATAATGAATTAAATGAAGAAATTATTAGTCAAAGTGCAAGTAAAAATTCATCTAATTTAGAAGAAAAAAAAGAAAGTAAAGAAGAAAAAGATGATGTTTTTCATAGATTATATAAAGGTAAAGAAGATAATACAAATGACGGTAAAATTGATAGAACAAATAAAGTAAAATTCTTTGAATTATTAAATGATAATTTATTATTTGTTATTTATAGTAATGATGGTGTTGTTTTATTATATAAAATTGATTGGAATATTAAAATTCAAGATAGTCAAAGTGAAGAAGATTATACAAAATGGAATGCATCAGAAAATAGAGTTATTAGAATTGCAAAAAATATAAAAACAATAACAAATTTTTCTATAAATAAACCTTCAAATGATATTATATTAATGGTAGAATCATATGTAAATAAAAATAAAAAAGGAATAACAAGTACATCCTTATTTAAAATGAAAAAAATGTTAATTAATGATAAAAATAATCCAAATATGATTATATTTGATGAGAAATTATTTACAGGATATTTCGAAACAAGAGCAATAAAAATGTATGATGCAAATGAAAAAAAACAATTAATATATATTATTGGAAAAGATAATGTTTTTGAATGTTTTGATTGTTTAAAAAATGAATATATTATAAGACATCCTTTCCCAGAAAAAGTTTTAAGTATTTCAGCATGTCCTTTAAATAATTTATTTGCTATATCATTCCCCCATAAAGTTACTATTTTTTCAAGAATAAAAAAACATATTTATCCTTTTTGTGATTTAGATGTTAGTGATTCAATTGTTAGATTTAATTCAAAAGGTGATATTTTAGTAGTTGGTGGTTTAAATAAAAATGAAAGTTTAAAAAAAACATATTGTTTATATTTTATTGATATTTTTACTTTTAATACAATTCATGTTTTAGAAAATTTAGCTTTTAAAGTAAAAAGAATTAAATTTATTTCAAATGATAAATATGTTTTTATTGAATTATCAAATTCATATATTATAGGATTTTATATTAATATTCAAAATACAAGTTTAACAATTCATGAAATGTATCAAGATAGAAATGATGATATTGTAAATGGAAATTTATTTAAAATTATTTTTAGATTTAATCCAGGTGGAAAAATATTTGAATGTTTCGATTATGATGAAGATAATCATTTACTTGCTGCTCTTCAAGTTGAATCAAATAAAATGGGTATTGTTACTAATTTTCCTAAAAATGAAAAAAAGAAAAATTTTTATACTGAATTTGATTGTACACTTAACACTATTAAAATAGTAAAAGAATTAAATATTTTAATTGGAGGTGATAAAGATGGTGCTATTAAAGTTTATAGATGGCCTTTTAAAAAATTAGAAGATGAAGTTATTAATATGAATAATTATTTTTTAAATTCAATTAATTTACATGAAGATAGTATATCTTTTATTTCTTCTGCTAGAAATTTTTCTTCTTTTATTACTATGGGTAATGATTCTAATTTATTAATTTCACATTTACAACTTGAAAAATATGATAAATTTAAAGATTTTGAATATTTTACTAAACCAAGTAAACCTAATATTGAGACTTTTATTATTCCTTATGCTATGTATGAAATGAAAAATGATGATATTAAAACTAAAGAAAAAAATGTTGAAATTTTAGAAAATGCTGTTATTAAATTAAAACAAACTATGGATGAAAATATTGAAGATATTAGAAATATGCATAATACTGAACTTGAAAATATGAAAAATAATTTAAAACAAAATATTGATGATGAAGATGTTAAATTTACTTCTATTAATGATGAAATTGATACTTTAAGAAAGAATATGGGAATTGATCTAAATAAGAGATTAGAAGAATTAGATAAAGATAAAATAACATTAACAAGTAAATATCAAGATAAAATTGATTTATATAATGGAGAAATTAATAGATTAAAAAATGAATTACAAGGAATAAAAGATTCAATAGAGCAAAAATATACAACTGAAATACAAGACCAAAAAGAATTTTATGATAATTTAATAAAAGATTATAATATTAAATTTTCAAAATTAAAAGATGAAACAAATAAATCTTTAGTAACATTAGTAAATATATCAAGTGAATATGATGAAGCAACAGACAAAATAGTAGAAGACTATAAAAAATTAGTAGAAAATTTAGATCAAAAAATAAAAGAAACAATAGAAGTAAATAATTCAATAATGAAAAATCAAGAAGAAAAATTAAAAGAAGCAAAATTATTAGAAGATGAACACAAAATAAAATTAGAAGAAAAAGTAAAAGAATCAGATAAATTAATAGAAAAAAATGTAGAAATAAAACAAAGTATAATAAACGCAACTCAAAGAACAATAACATTCCAAGAACAATTATTAGAAACAGAAAAAAATTTAGTAAAAATAGAAAAAAAATTAGATGATTTAGTAACAAAAAATAAACATTTAGAACAAATTAGATTTGTATTAGAACATAGAATGACATCATTAGAAAAGGAAAAAGCTCCTTTAGAAGGTCAATGTGCCTTTTTAGAAAATCAAAAAAATAAATTAACAGAAGAATTTAATAAAATTATTCTACAAATAAATATGCATAATCAACAATTAGAAAATAAACAAAGTCAATTAAGAGCATCATTAATTCAAAATTATGAAGTTCATGATCAAAAAAATTATGTTCAAAAAAAATTAAGTCAATTAAAAGGAGAAATGGAACAATTTTTAATGAATTATCAAGAAATGGATGAAACAAAACAAATAAGTGAAAGTAAAACTACAAGAGTTGCATGGAATTTTAAAAAGTTTTATGATAAATATTTTTCAAATCCAATTGAAGATGAATTAGCAAATTATCAATATTATAGTCAAAAATTACAAGAACAAGCTGATAAAGATGGTATTGCTAATAATTTTGATTTAATTATGAGAAATAAAGCAGAAGAGAAATTAATTAGTGAAAAAGAAAAAGTTGAAGAATTGAAAAATACTAAAGAAAAAGGTTTTAGAAGAATTCAAAATGAAAATACTATTTTAATTGCTGAATGTAATAGATTAAGAAAAAATTTACATGAAATTTATATGCATGTTGTTGATATTGAACAAAGATTTGAACAATTAACAAAAATTAATCCTAAATTATCTAAAAGTGAAATTGTTGCTCAAATTAAAGAATTTATTAAAGCTACTCATGAAAAAATTAAAGCTAATTATTCTCATAAAAGGAAAAATGTTCATCATAAGGGAATTACTAATAATAATTCATTTGAAAAGAATAATGAAGATAGTAAAAATGAAGAACAACCTAAAAATGATTATGAAGGACTTATTAAATTACCTGAAATTAAAAATAAAAGTCTTAGTTTCTTATCACAGAATAAACAAGATATTTTTGATGGTGATCAAAGTTTAGATAAATAAATATTATAACATTAATTATTATTTTTTAAATAAAACACTTTTTTAAATTATTTAATAAAAATAATTTAAATTATAATATTAATAATAATAATATTAATATATAATTAAGTAAAATTTTTTCATAATATATTTAATCAATCATAAAAATAAAAATCAACTTCTAAAAAAATATATCAAAATATGAAAAATATGAAAAAATTTACAAAATAATAATTACTTTATATTTTATATAATTTAATAAATTATCATTTCAAATTCATTATTATGACTCATACTATGACGATGATGTCCAAGATGAATTTTAGGTGGATTTATAATAGGTTGTGGAGTAACAATTTCTTGATTATTTTGATAATTTTGTCTAAATGATCTAAATGGTGCTTCAGTTTTTCTTGATTTAATAACAATTTTTTTTAATTTTTGTTCAGATTTAATTCTTTTTTGTTCCTGAACTTTTTCTAATAATTTTTTCTGTTCAATTAATTTCTCTTCTTTATTTTCTAATTTTCTATCATTAATAACTTGATAAAATAAATTAGAATTTTCATTTTCAAATTTTTCTAAAGTATTAATATGATTATTAATTTCATCTTCTTTTAAATAAATTCTATGAATACAATCATGAATAATATCAGTAATTTTCATTAATTTATTTTTTTTAAAATTATATTCATCACTATAACATATATCATAATATAATTCTTCAATTAATTGAGTTGCTGCTTTTGTATCTTCAATTCCACAATATTTCCTCATTATAGGTAAATCATTTGATTCACTTTGAAATAATTCAGTTAAAGAATCATATTCTCTTTGAAGAAAATTTAATCTAATATATATTTCTTTTTTTATATTATCAATTTCTTTTTTATCATTTCTTTTTTGATTTTCATCAATAATTTTATCATTTAAAAAACGTAAAATTCTATCTTCAATTTCATTAAATTTAAATAATATAGTATTTGGATCTTCTAATAATTCATTTAATTCTTTTTCATTATCTTCATTTCTTTCTAATACAAATTTATAATTTTCAATTGCTTTTGATGTTAAATTCATATAATCAAATGTATTTGATGAATTAAATAAATTGTGATTATTATTATTTTTTAACATAATTTCATTATCAAAACTATTTTGATCTCTTTGAATAACTTTACTTACAAATTTACCATATGTTCTTAATTCTTCTAAATTTTTTAAAATTTTTTGTATTTGTTCATCTATTGATTTTTCTATTATTTTTTTTTCTCTTGCTTCTTCTTCAAATTCAGAAATTTTTTGTTGGAGATTATATAATGCAAATTCAATTTTTTCTAAAGCTTTATTTTGTTTTTGAATTAATTGATTAAAATGTTCATTATTTTGTTTATATTTTAATTCCATATTTTCTATTTTTTTATTATTTTCATTTTCTTGATACAATAATTTATCACTTTCATTTTTTAATAAACCAATCATATAATTATTAATTCCAATTAATTTATTTTCTAATAAAAATTTAGAAATTGAACCATCATTATCAGTAAGTCTATTTGCTTTTCTTTTTTTATATTCTATTATTTGTCTTCTTGGTTCAAAAACAAAATCAATATTATTTTTATCAAAAGCAACTTTAGATTTATAAATTTTATAAGGATCATTTGAATTATTATTTCTAGTCATATTTTTTATATTTTGTATTTTTTTTACTATATTAAATCTACCAGGATCTTTTGGAATTGAAGAATATAATCTATTTAAACTTTTACTTTTTTTATGATGATAATTTGATTTTTCTTCATTATTACTTAATGTTGAATATCTATTATTTTCATTTTCAATTTCTGTTTGAAATAATTTTTCTGCTTTATTCATTAAAATATTTATATTTGATAAAGGATTTATTACTGATTGTCCTATTATTTGAAATCTTGATTCAGACATAATAATATTTTTTATTTCATAAAAATTAAAAATTAATTTTATATAAACAATATTGTATAATGAAATTAAAATATTTTAAAACAAAAAATAATATTTTTTTCAAATCAGAAATAATTAATTAAAAATATAATTAATTCATATTAAAAAAAAATCAAAAAAAATTTGATTTAAAAATAAAAAAACAATTTAAATATATATAAAAAAAAATGAGTTCATCTCTAGAATTAACAAAGCGTTTAGAAGAAATAAAAAAAAGAACACCAAATAAAACATGTTTTGACTGTGGTGAAAAAGGAACAACATATGCAGCAATGGACTTTGGTACATTTATATGTTCTCGTTGTGCTGGTTTATTAAGAGAATTAAATTTCAAAGTAAAAGGAACTGGAGTAAGTATCTTTAAAGAAAAAGAAATTGATTTTTTAGATAAAATGGGAAATGAAAATGCAAAAAAAATTTGGATGGGGAAATTTAAAGATTCTGATAAAAAACCAGATCCAAAAGATTCAGAAGAAATTAAAAGATTTTTAATTACTAAATATAAAGATAAAAGATTTTATAAGAAACCAAAAAAAAATAAAGATGATGATGAAGAAGAAGATGATGATGATAATAAAAAAAAGAATAAAAATAAAAAAAAAAAAAAAAATAAGAAAGAAA
>Ga0256407_10010255_pt1 | contig 13223 bp, 18 predicted proteins | sample RumenRJG_04DNA_FD_193489 | JGI IMG/M metagenome (GOLD analysis project Ga0256407, IMG submission 193489) | Bovine rumen microbial communities from Lethbridge, Alberta, Canada - RJG_04 | ecosystem: Host-associated > Mammals > Digestive system > Stomach > Rumen | place: Canada: Alberta... | reverse complement strand
TGTATAGCCAAATCTACATATGTGAAGGAGTCTTCAATGCTCTTACAATGGGCGAAAGAGCGATTGCAACTATGGGAAAAGCAATTAGTAAAGTACAGGTCAATAAACTTATCAAGTCTCCAGTTAAACGATTTATTCTTTTATTGGACCCGGATGCAAAAAAGCAATCTATCGACCTTGCTCTTAAACTCGTTAACTTTAAATCAGTTAAAGTTGTATATTTACCAGAAGGAAAAGATGTTAATGACCTTGGGAGAAAAGAAGTAATGAAACTTGTATGGAGGACTAGATACCAAAACTATCAAGATTTAATAACATTAAAAAATGAATTATGATGGTACTTATTTATTATTTGATAGCCTATTTAATAGGTTTAGTTATAGCTGAAAAGTTATATAGATATGGAGGTTATAACCAGGATCATGATGTAGTATGGTGGTCCTGGATAGGTGTATTTGTAATATTATTATCCTTAAGTGGAGGGAGACACTAAAATGAGAGAACCAAGTATACATATTACCAAATCCAATTTTGCAGATATTTGTAATGAATTGGAGATTAAGGTCCCTATAAACCAATTCTTTCAATTGGCAAAACGTAGGGCAGTAAATACTAGAAGTATAACAGTTTCAAATAAGAAACTACAAAGACAAGTAAATAAAGTTACACTAGCAGATACAGGAGATGCTTCATTATTTGCCGATATATTATATGCAGAACGTATTAAATTGAAGCATCGTGGTGTAAAGAAAATAAATGAAGGTTCAGGTAGAGATTGGGATACCTGTAAAAACCTGGCTAACATTTGTAATAATTTTTGTAGTGAATTTAATCTTAGTACTAGGGAAGGTTATATTAAGTATATTGAAATAGGTATATCTCGTATGAACGGTAATAATCGTAATTTATTACAACGTTTAGTATCTATGTCAGAAAATATATTTACCCAATATGGAGATGAACAAGAGCTCAAGGAAGATAGTAATCCTTGGCTTACTAATCAAGGTTTCGAATATTATGTACAGAAAATAGCTAAGGTAACTGGTATTTATGATAATAATAAAGATCCGAGTAAATTGGTAATCTTTAAAAGACTTGGAGAGAAATTACAGGATCCTAAAAGAATACAACAGTGGATAGATGCTCAGTTTTATGCTTTAGCTTTCGTTAACGGAGTACCTTCAATCAACGATTTACTTTCAGATAAGGCTTTGGAAAGGTATAATAAATATTTATATAAGATGAAGCATAAAGAGGAACTACCTCCTGAAGAAAACTTGAATTTATGGAGTCAGATAAACGATAAAAATGATGATCTACCTTTTTAATCATGGCAACAATCATTATTCAAAATTGTAATACTTGTGAAGTTGATATACCTCAGAAATATGGGTTGAGACTTTATAAAGATTTATCTGTAAGGCATCCTAACGCTTTTTATCTTAAGAGGCAATCTAAAGGTAATTGGGATGGCATTGTACATTTTATAAATCAACGAGGCATATTTAAAATAGGTATGTTACCTCGAGTGGTTGAGTTATGTAAATCCTATGGTCTGAAGGTAAAGGTAATCGATGAGCGTAAACCTTTACCTAAGGTCAAGAAGGTAATAACTAAAACCACTAACTTTAAACTTAGGCCTGAGCAAATAGAAGCAGTAAAGGCCGTAGTAAATAATAATGTATGTGGTAACTCTTTCCAAATTGGAGTATTAGATTATGCAGTAGGTACTGGTAAAACTCTTATAATGACGGCTCTTTATTTAACATATAAGAGACAATTACGTACTTTACTTATAACTAATGACTCTGATTGGTTAAACCAGGCTAGGACTGAGTTTAAAGAATACCTACCAGACGAAGATATTACATTTATACAAGGTACTAAAAAACTCAACAGATGGACTAACTTCAATATAGGTATGGTTCAAACCTTATCCAGAAATATAAGGAAGTTTCAAAATGAATTAACAAAAATAGACATGGTATTAGTTGATGAGGCTGACCTGGGAGGTAGTAAGTCTTATCAATCTGTGTTAACACACTTATGGAATACTAGAGTACGTATAGGCTTATCAGGTACAATTTATTTAAGTAAGTTTAAGAAGGATCAATTAAAAAATTGGAATCTTGAATCTTTCTTTGGACCTAAGCTTGCAGAGTTTAAGTTATCTGATAGTACTAAAAAAGGTTATGCTACTCCTGTTGTGGTTAAGATTATAAATAGTAAACCATTTTATGGTAATTGGGAATCAGAAGCTTTAAATTACAAAGATGAGTATGATGATACAGTTATAGATAATGAGGTAGCTTATAAAATGGTATTAGATAGAGCTAGATTTAACTGTATGCAAGAAAGGTTTCCTATGTTAATAGTATGTAAATATATTAAACATTGCGAAAATATCTACAAATATCTACAAAAAAGGAATAACGGTAAAAGGAAAGCCTCTATAGCCTATGTTCATGTAGATACTCCTAGTAAACAAAGAAATAAAATACTTAATGATTTTAGGGAAGGGAAGATAGAAATTCTTGTAAGTACTACTATTATTGCCAGAGGTAAAAATTTTCCATTACTTAAATCAATGATAAATGCAAGTGGGTTTAAAGCAGAGGAAAAAACAATCCAATTTCTTGGTAGATTAGTACGTTTACATAAATCTAAGTCAAAGGCTTACCTTGACGATATTCAATATCCTGGTTATTATTTGGGTAAACATAGTAGAGCAAGAATAAGAGCTTATAGGAAACAAGGTTATAAGGTTATACTTATAAATAAACCTACTAAATACCATATACCTTAGTACATATTTCTAAGAATTAACTAATAAGTAATGCTTATTTCCGTTGGATAATAAGCATTAACTAATAGGCATATAGGCATTAATTAATAATTTAAAGTTATGACAGACAAACAATTTATCCAGTTCTCCAAGAAGTATTTCGGAGATTTAGATTACAAACAGCTTTCAGAATCAGATTACAAAAAACTTTATGAAGAAAAAGAAGCTGAACGAATAGTATCAATGGCTAATGCAGGAAAGCTTGATGGTATATTTGATAAACTTTCCCTTAAAGCTAATGGTATGGAAATAACTTTATGTTATAATAACAAACCAATATCTTCAATTACTTTGGTTTATGCTAATAATCAAATAAATCATTTAATACCTTAACCATATGATTACTTGGGAACAAGTTCCTCTTAAGGAACAACAAAAATTAAGGTTAGCTTTTTGTAATGATCCCTCTATCAAGCAATTAGAGACTATTGCAGCTAATTATCTGAAAGAAGGTAATTATATAAAAGCCTTAGAAACTAAAAAAGAAATTACAGCTCAATGGGAATATGTTAAAGAAGTACACTTAAAAACTTATCATGATACCGTACAAGAAGCTGTAAAATTATCAGAAATAGGTTTACCTGAAGATAAACTTCAAGTACTTATACAGAATATGTTAATCATATTTATGTCATGTGATATCATAGAAACTGCTTACCTAAATGCTAATGAAGTCCTTAAGAAATTTAATCCAGACTATTCGTTAGATAACTTTAACGATATAAAGTCGGTAATAGAGGTAGTAAAAAATCACTTAAAGTTTTTACAATCTGAAACTGGATATATGGATGATTTTATTTGGGGTGATAGCTGTGATAAACAGTACGATATGATGAAGAATAAGGCAAAATCCATCATAAGTAAGAAAAATAATCTTGAAAGGTGGGGTCAAAATATGAAAAAATATATAGATGGTACATTATGATCAAAGTAAATTTAGAAATTATCCTCAATGAATCCTGGGATGGTTATGGTGAGAATAATGTAAATGAAGATTGTTTATTAGAGGACTTATTAACTACACTTCAAGATCCAGTAGTATCCCAAGAAGAAATCTTGTCAGTAACTATTAAATCTAAACAACGTTTATAAAATAATATATTATGGGTAAAAAAGAAAAGAAATTACCAACATTAAGTAAACAAAACCCACTAGTACCTATAGATGTTACTCAATTAGGTGGGAATGGTGATCCTTGTTTTGGTAAAGCTTATGATTTAAGTACTAAAGAATGTAAACTATGCGGAGATTCTGAACTCTGTTGCATTAAGATGTCTCAAGCTTTAAATGTAACTCGAAAAGAGTTAGAAGCTAAAAATCATTATAAGGATTTAGAAACTTTAGAAGATATAAATGGTATTAAGAAATACATACGGGGTTTGAAACGTAAAGGTAAAACTCGTAAGGAGATAGTGGAAAAAGCTTCTGTTAAATTTGAAGTACCAAAAAAAGATATTCGTTTAATTTATAAATCTATGTAAAAGTAAAATCATGAAAGAAAGGTTGAGATTTGCCATTAGTAGAGAAGTACAACTTCCAAAAAGGGCTGGTAAGAATGAAGCAGGTATAGATTTCTTTATACCTAAAGATTTAACTGTAGAAGATATTCTTAAAGCTAATAAGAAGGTAGAAGATATATGTATTTATCATGGTAATAGTGAATGGCCTGTAGCTGGTACCGTATGTTTACACACCAATGATAATGGTTATATAAATGAAATTTGGTTTGGAGCTGGTTCTCGTATTATAATCCCTTCAGGAGTACATGCTTTGATTGAACCTTGGGATTCTGCATTAATTGCTGCTAATAAATCTGGTATCTCTACTAAGAAAGGTTTGGTATTCGGAGCTCAAGTAGTAGATTCTACATATACTGGAGAGATTCATATTTCATTAATTAACCCTGGAGAGAATCCTCAATTAATCTCAGCAGGAGATAAAGCTATTCAGTTTATTCATACTCCAGTACTTTTAACTGAAGTTGAATCAATACCTTGGGATGGAGAATACGGTTTTCTTGAAAATTCTAAAAATTGGTCTGAACGCGGTGATAATTGGCAAGGTTCAACTGATGAAGAAGATGATCATAGATCAGTAATTAATCCTGATTTTGGTATTTATAATGATAACGATTGATAAAGATGGATTGTAGAAATTTTATAGACGAGGTTTGTCAATGTGATCCTGGTATGGAGTTGGAGAAGATGTTTCAACTCCATACTTCTTTATTGGAGAAATATCTACCTATTGAAGGACTTCCACATTGGCCTATAAATGTAAATAAAAGAGAAGCTCAGATTATTCTTAAGGATATGTCTGCAAGAGTAATTGAAGAACTTGGTGAAGGTTATGAATCTACCACTTATGTATTAGAAATGTTAGATAAGCTTGGTTATAATTTTAATAATAATAAGAAGTGGGAAAGGGAAGATTATAGGCAGCTTTTAAATCACCTACAGAATTCTAATGAAGAACAAGCAGATGCTATTGCTTTCTTTATGAATTTACTCTTCTACAGTAACATATATGTAGAAGATATCAAAAACTATGTCATAGCTAAAGGTTTGAATAAGTTAGTAGATAGTACTATACCAAAAGAGGATATGTCCACCGATTTTCTCATGATGGTAGGCCTGGGTATATTACAAAATCGTTTTGAAGATGCTCTAATAGATAATCAACATACTTGGCCTATTTTTACAAAAGCTAATTTCGAACGTTTTAATATAAAAGATTATGATAAAGTAGCTTCTTATACTCCAGCTTTCCATCGTATTTCATGGGAATTTCATGATGTAGAAGCTAAAATGTGTTGGGAACTTAGTTATCATTTATCTGTAGCTCGTAATTATCTTAAAAATAAACCCTGGAAACAAACTGGTGAAATGACTGATGAGAAGAGATTTCAAGAAGAATTAGTAATTGCTTTTCTTGAACTTCTAGGTTACTTCAGGTATATAGGTTTTACAGGTGATTCCTTACTTCAGCTTAGGTATAAAAAACATTTAGTTTGTGAATTTAGGATCCGTACAAAATATTAAAATTTTAGTAAAATGTCAGGTTGGAATAAGCCTTTAGATGGTATTAGTTTTAATACCGAGGAAATAGTTCATTCTCTAGAGTTTTCAACTTCACAAGAGTGTTGGGAAAGATTAAATGAGATGTTTTTAACTTTGGATCCGATTCTTTTTGAAAAGGGTGGATTAGCTAATTCTGGTTTAGCTACAGTTTATAATGTATTTATTAAAATACGTAAAGCTTACGTTGATCCAGATTTTAATTACGGTAGAGTATTTAACTATACAGCTACTAAATGGAGTAGTCTCTTGAACAATTATATAGATTTCAATAAGTTGGATCTTATGCGTAGTCGTTTGAGAGATCTTAAAGCTAAATATAATCAGAATTACAATCATAGTTATGTATTCAACAATAGGCATGATAACGGAAAGCAATGTTTACTCGCAGTCACTTTCTCAAAAAGATTCCAAGAGGATGTACCAGTTCTCACAATGGTACTTAGAGCTTCTGAGATCACGAAACGCCTTATATTCGATTTTTTATTAGTTCAGAGGATGGCTGAGTACGTATATGGACCAAACCAAACAGTTCAACTTAACCTATTCTGTACTCAGATGTATGGTAATGTTGAGACTCTTATGATGTATGATGCTTATAAACCTCTTAAGAAGATATTAAAAGGTCATAAGAATCCATGGACTAAGCATGTAAAAGAAGTATTCACTAAATATAAGGAAGGAGATCCTAAAGACTTTTCTAGTTTCAAGGTATTCTTTCGTTCATTTAAAGTAATACGTCCAGATCTATATGAATATAAACCTCTGTATGCTAAAGATATGTTATTAGAGTATGATGAGGGTATACCTTATCCAGAAGATTGCATATCTTACAGTCAAAGGAAGAAATTCAAAGCTAAATATCTAAAGAAAAAACAAAAATGATAAACGGTACTTATAAACACAAGAAAACCGGTAAAATTTATCAGGTTGGTGGAGGTATTAAAGTAATTAATACTACTAATGATCAAAATCAAGAAATGGTTATGTATGTTGATCCCAGAAAACCATTTGAGATTTATGTTAAAGAGAAGAAAGAGTTTAATAAAGAGTTTACATTAATTAAAATAGGTAACTAATATGAGAATTTATGACAACGCTTACGAGTTGATGTCAGAGACTGGCAGAAACTTATGGGAGATGGGTATAGAAAATAGACCTAAAACCTATCAGAATAAAAATATTGAAGGTAATCCAGATTTTATTACTAAAGAGCTTATTGCAGAAAGTTATTGTTTAACTTCAATACCTGACCCAGAGTGGTTATTTGTATATACAAAAACTCGCGAATGGGCTGATGCTGAATTTGCAGAACGTGTTTCTGGTAGGATGTTGAATCCAGGTAATGCTTGGGAATTAAACAAACCTATGTGGGAAGAGTTTTTAGTACCTTCTTTTCCTAGTAATCCAGATCCAGATGACTTAAGGTTTGATTATACCTATGCAGAACGTATGAATGATACGGCTGAATATATAGATGAAGGAGGTATAGACGTTGGTATTAGTTATCTTGGTAATATTATACAACTTCTTAAAGAAGATCCAGATACACGTAAAGCTGTATTAAGCATATTTAATTCAGAATATGATAAAAATAATTTAGATGGTAAAGCTCGTATACCCTGCTCTATGTACTATCAATTCCTTATTCGTCCTAATGGTAAAGGAGAGAAGGTATGCAATATAATATATAATCAACGTTCAGCTGATTTTGTAGCTCATTTTGGAGATGATGTATATCTTGCTTGGAGACTTATGGAGTATGTAGCTAAGGAAGTAGGAGTTAAACCAGGTTATTTATATCATCAAATAGGAAGTTTACATTCATATCAAAGGGATTGGTGGAAACTAAAGACTTCAATAGACGATTTGAAGGAAACAGAATAAGTACTATTCATATATGGGAATACTAAATAACTGGTATTCCCATATTTAACGTTTAAGAAGATGAGAACAAAAACCAAAATATTAATAACTAAAGCCGAAGTTAGGCAACTAATTAAAGCTTGTAAAGAGACTGGGTATTGCTGTTATGATTTTGAGACTAATGGTAAACCCATATATATGAATGATTTTTGTACTACTATTCTATCTATCACCTTTCAAGCTGGTTTTGCTTGTTCCGTAGTTACTGATCATTTTCAACGTAAAGAATATAATGTAGGGTATTCTAGTAAATGGGTAATCAAAAAGATAGGTCATGAACTTATAGAAAATCCTAAGGTAACTAAAATGGCTTGGAACCATAAATTTGATGGTCAAATATTTCAGAAATATCATATTTATTATAGGGGTACTGTTATAGATGGTATGCTTGCTAAGTATGTACTTAATGAGGAAAAACCAAATGGTCTAAAAGATATGACACGTAGGTATCTTCCTGAATATGGTAATTATGAATCAGATAGAGGTTTTGATAAAATACCTTGGGATCAAAAACCTCTTGATCAATTATGTCAGTATGGTGGTCAAGATACTGATTATACTTTTAGACTTTGTATATTCTTTGAGAAAAAACTTATAGATTTATGTTTATATGATTTATTCCGTAATATGATTATGCCTGCTTCCAGGGTTTTACAATCTGTAGAAGCTAATGGTTTATATATTGACAGAGAGTTTAATAATAAACTACTTGAAGAATATAAGAAAAAGATTCAAACAGCTCTAGATAATATTCTAAACTTGCCTAAAGTTAAACGTTTTCATAAGTATTTAGTAGAACAGAGAATTGAGAAATATATAGGTAAAATTCAAGAGGAAATTGATGATTTAAATGAACAGTATAATAATATCAACGATGAAAAAGGTTCTGATAAGGTTTTAGTCAGTATAGAAAAGAAGATAGCTAGTAGAGAACAGAAAATATCTAATGTAAGGTTGGGTATATACAGTAATAAAACTGAAAGAGAATTAGTTAATCCAGTTAATCTTGGTTCTCCAAAGGATTTACCTTTATTAATATACAGCGAACATGGCTTTAAGTTTAAATGTGAAACTTATACTGATACAGGTAATCCATCTACAGCTGAGGATACTTTGCAACAATTACGATTAACAGTAAAGGATCCACAAAATCCAAAAGCTATATTCCTTGATAATCTTTTGGATTTACGAGGGCTTCAGAAAATGTATACAACTTTTATTGAAGGTTGGCATGATAAGACTCAAGATGATTCAAAATTACACGGTTCGTTTAAAATTCATGGAACTACTTCTGGTAGATTGAGTTCATCAGAACCTAATTTGCAACAGATCCCAAAAACTTCAGTTGATCCTAATATTAAAAAGCAACTTATAGCTAAGCCTGGGACACTTTATATATCATCAGATTTCTCTCAAGCTGAATTAAGAATTATGGCTCATTTAAGTGGAGATGAAACTTATTTGCAAGCTTTTGCTGCAGGTAATGATCCCCATTTAGCTATTGCTTGTAAGAAATATCATGTACCTTATGAAGAGATATTACCAATATATAAAGATGAAAAACATCCAGATCATAAATTATGGTCTGTAAGACGTAAGCAAGCTAAACAACTTGCTTTTGGACTTATTTATGGTATTGGCCCTGGTTTACTTTCTGTTAAGTTATCAGATCCAAAGTCTGGTATTATAGTTACTAAAGAAGAGGCTAAACAACAAATGGATGAGTATTTTGCAGAACACCCTGCTCTTCAGAAGTTTAAAGCTAAGCAGGAGAGGATATTAAAGAAACAAGGATTTATTAAGTCACTGTTTGGTAGAAAACGTAGGTTACCTCAGATATGGTCAGATAATCATGATGAGCAAGCTTATGCTATTAGACTTGGTTTAAATTTTCCTTGTCAATCTGCTGCTTCTGATATGTGTTTATTTGGTTCTATCCTTATTTATTATTTAATGAGGCAAGGAAAGTTACCAAAGATGGATTCAGTTACACTAGTACATGATGCTAATTACTTTAATGCTCGTCCAGAAACCATTAATACTTGGGATTTATATGAGATGTGGAAAATATTTAGTAATCCAAGTACAAAGAAGTATTTTGGTTTTCAGATAGACGATGTTCTTATGGACATGGATTATCATGTTGGTAGGACTATGGCTGAAGAATTACCTTTTATTCCTGGGTATGATTATAATAAGATGCTTGATCCTAATTTTGATGTTGATAAGTACATGGAAGAAGCTAAGAAGTATTCTAATATACCCATAAGTGATTATCCAAAACATTTCGCTAAACAAATGAAGAAGTATGAAGAAGATTTTAAGGCAGGGAAGTACTAAAAAGTACAGAGCAAGATGTACGGTATGTGATACTGAATTTGAGTATCAAAAGTCTGATGTATTCTATGAGAAGAGAATACAAATGAGAGTAGTTGAATGTCCAGGTTGTGGTATTTTAATACAACATAATGGAAATCAAGGTTCAAATATAACCACTGAACAGTTATGAAAGATATAAAGATAAAACCTATTAAGGTAAAGTTTCAAGGTAAAGTATTAAAAATAGATATACAAAAAGAGTTATCTATAAATGAAAACCTTATGACCTCTCAATTAAAGGAATCTCCGTCTAGTTATTATATATTATGTTCTATACGTGATAAATATATTAAAGAACGGGACGCTCTAGCAAGAGAGAAAGAAGATACCTATGCAACTCAATGGGTATATTTTAAAGATTCTAATGAAAGATGGAATAATGATTATGTATCTAACAAGGTACTTTCATCTAAGAAATATAGGTCAGTGTGTGATAGGTATCTAGAGGCTGCTGCAAAAGCTTCTGAGTTTATATCTATATGTCAAGCTTATTCTAACAGAGAACAGATACTAAGAACACTTAATGCTAATATCCGTAAACAACTATAAGTTAATAAATTACTTTTAAATTTTTAGAGTGTATGTTTAAATTAAATCACATTTCGGTATCATTAGCTAATAGTATAGCTAATTATGTTAGTAATGAAGGATACCCTACAGAAAATAGGGTTCTTATTTTAAGTCCAAAGGATCAGGATACTAAGGTAGGTAATCTTATAGTTCCTGGTACAACTAAGGAGGGTATGCCTCGTGAAGGTGTTGTAATTATGACTGGAGAAATTACAGAGGATTACAGAACTTATAAAGATCTCTTGAAGCCTGGTCGTATTTGTGTATATGGTTTGTATGCTGGTAAGGAGATAGAACTTGAACTACCAGAAGATATTAAAGTAGACAATTACGAGTTTACAATATTATCACTTAATGAGGTTATTTTTGTACGTAATAATAAAAACATTTAAATTATGCCAACTCCACATGTAAAAGAATGGGTTAAGACTACTCCGTTTGGTAATTATCTTGATCCTAAGCAGAATCATAAAGATAAGTCTAAAAATACTGAACAGTACAATTTAGTACGTATGGCTCGTAGATTTTTGAAACATCCTGGTAGTAAGAGTTTGAAAGTTTTAAGAACACATTATTAATTTTATAGATTATGAAAAAGGATAAGAAAAAGTTATCTGGTAGTGGTATGACTACTAAAGAGAAGATGCTTGCAAGAAAAAAGGCTCTTGAAAGCAAAGGTAATAATAACGGTTTAATATTCCCAAAAGAGGGTAGTACTCGTATTCGTCTGAAATCTCCTGGAGATGATCAGGAGTTAGGTATAGAGGTTGTTCAGTTTTATATTCAAGGTGTTGGAGGTATTATTTCTCCGGCTACTTTTGATGAACCTTGTCCATTTATGGAGAAATACAAAGAGTTAAAAGCTTCTAAAGATGAAGACGACAAAGAACTTGCAAAACTTCTTATCCCAAGACGTAAGTACGTCGTTGGAGGAATCATTTATCAAGACGACAAAGGAACCAAGGTTGATCATGATGGAGCAGACAAGGGTATTCTCATCGCAGGATCTGTATACAACGACATTATTGACCTTTATCTCGATGAGGATGAAGCTGGAGATATGACTGATCCAAAGACCGGTTACGATATTAAAATCGTACGTTCTGGTTCTGGTAAAATGGACACTTCTTATACAGTACGTCCTTGTAAACCAACTAAGTTGGATAAGAAATATGCTGGTACTATTGATCTTGAAGGAATTGTTAGAGCTCAAATAGAATCTTATGATGAGTTGGAGGAAAAACTTAATAAATTCTTAAATGAGGATCACTCTACTGACGAAGATGATGATGAGCCTAAGAAGAAGTCTAACGGTAAAAAGGATAAGAAAAAAGATAAGAAAGGTAAGAAGAAGTACAAGTCAGACATCTAATCAACTTTGTCATTTTTATTAATTATGTTGATGTTGAGCGGGGGAGGTAGGTATATCTTATCTCTCCCTTTTTATTTAAACTTAAGACAATATGGCTAAGAAAACAAAAGTTGGTTTAAAAGTACCAACCCTTAATGAATTAAATAGAAAATACGGGTCACTAATAAAGATGAAGGCTTCTGAGGTAGAAGATCATAATTTATGGTTACCATCAACTTTTTTTGCTTTAAATCATCAGTGGGGAGGAGGTATTCCTTTTGGTAAAATAGCTGAGGTTGCAGGAGAAGAATCTTCTGGTAAATCGCTTATAGCTTATAATTTTGCATATACTTGTCAACAACTTGGTGGTCATGTTATTTGGGTAGATGCAGAACAGTCATGGATGAATTCTTGGGCTGAAGCTAACGGAGTAGATCCAGATAGAGTTACTGTTGTTAATGATACTCGTATAGAGTATGTATCTGATGTAGTAGCTGATCTAGCTATTTATATACGTTCTCAATTAACCCATAATGAACCTATACTTTTAGTAGTTGATTCTGTAGCAGCTATGGACTGTTCTGATAATATAGATGCTAAGATGGTTGAAGGTAAAGCAGAAATGGGTGGAAGGGCAAAAGCTTTATATAAATATTTTCGTATACGTAATGAATTATTCTACAAACTCGGAGTTACTCAAATCTATATCAACCAAGTACGTACTGCCCTCAATGTCGGATTCGGTAAGGATAATACCACAACTACTGGAGGAGCAGCTCTTAAATTCTGGGCATCAATTAGAGTTGCCTTCTTTGCTGGTAGAAGTATTACTGTTAAGTCTAAGGGGAGAGAAAGAAAGGCTGGTAAATTGGTTACGCTACGAGTACTTAAAAACAAAGTCGCTCCGCCTAAGCCTACTATTTCTAAATGTCCAGTTTACTTTAACCCTAAATTACACGATATTGGGTTCGATAGATATTTCTACCTTGATGAGGTGTTTGCAGAAGAAGAGGTTATCGAAAAAGCAAACGGAGGCGTTATTAAGTACAAAGGAGAGAAAATTGCTAGAGGAGAG
>Ga0256407_10010254_pt1 | contig 13223 bp, 7 predicted proteins | sample RumenRJG_04DNA_FD_193489 | JGI IMG/M metagenome (GOLD analysis project Ga0256407, IMG submission 193489) | Bovine rumen microbial communities from Lethbridge, Alberta, Canada - RJG_04 | ecosystem: Host-associated > Mammals > Digestive system > Stomach > Rumen | place: Canada: Alberta | collected... | reverse complement strand
TTTTTTTTTTATTTTTTTTTTTTTTTTTTTTTTTTTTGTTTTTTTTTTTTTGTATTTTAGTTTTATAGTATTTTAAAAAAATTTTTTTTTATTATTTTTTTTTTAATTTTTTTTTTATTTAAAAGTAAATTTTATGAATGATGTTAATATTGATTTAAATTTGATTACTTATCCTTTAGATATGATTAAACAATTATTGGGATATAAAATTTATGTTAAATGTAGATTTAATAGAGAATTAAAAGGTATTTTACATGTAATAAAAATTTTTATTAAATTTATTTTTTTAGGCTTATGATGAACATTTAAATTTAATGTTATCTAATGTTGAAGAAACAATAAATAAATCAGAAAAAAGAAAAATGAATTTAATTTTTGTTAGAGGTGATTTAATTGTTTTAATATCTAGTTTATAATATTTAAATATTATTTATATATTTTTTACTAATGATTGTTAATAAAATATTTAAACAAAGAACTATAATTATTATTATATTCTTTTATTAAATTATTTTTCCTCTTTAAATCATCATCAGAATAAATTAAATTTTCTGATATTGTTCTATTTGGATTCTCAACTTTTTTAATTATAATTAAATAAGTTAATAATAATTCTTTTATCATTTGAAATTTTTTTTGAAGTTTTTCTACTGAAGTAAAATCAGAAAGAATTGAATTAAAAATTTGAATTTCTAAATATAATTGAGACATATATTTAAATCCATCATAATCTTTTTGATTTTCTTCTTGACAAAGTATAATTTTATTTTTTTCTTTAGCAAATGAAAGAAAATTATCATAAAATAATCCAATTATATGTTGAATTATTTCATTAGAATAATTATCATTATTTATTTCTTGATTATCATTTTTATTTTCTTTATTAATTAAATCAAAGTCTCTTACACAAACTACAATATCAGCAATCATATCAGTTAAAACACTTCTAGTATCACTAAAACATTTTTGATTATTTGATTTTAAAATTAAATCATTATTATATTCTTGATATACATTTTCTTTATTTGAATCATCATTCATATTTATAAATTTTCTTTTTAAGTTTTCTGAAGCATTATTTATATATATTTCAATAAATATTTTTTTTATTTGAGATAAAAATTCTCTATAATCTAAGTAATAAACTGTATAATCTTTTTCTTTATTTTTAAATAAATTTTTTAAAACTAAAGGTATAATGTAATTTAAATAATTTAAATTTCTAATAAATTCAATTATTAAACCATTTAAATTTACATTAATATCTTGTAAATTATATCTTGTTTCTGTATCATAAAAAACATAAAAATGTATTGAAAAACTTTTTAATATAAAAAAGAAACTTAAATATATTAATTCATGGGGTAATTTTATATTTTTTACTTTATTTACTATTGTCATATAAAAATTAATTATATTAATATAATTTTTTGTTAAGGTTTGAATAAATTTTTTTGTAAAATCAAAATAAGAATGATTAAAAATAGACATTTGTGAATCTGTGTAATTAATTGTATTTTCATTACAAAAATAATTAATACAATTATTTATTTTTTCATTTAAAAAAGCAAAAAATATTTTTCCTATAAATATATTTTTATTTACTAAAAAATTCATTCTTTCAGAATCTAAATGAAATTCAAATTTTTCAAAAATATCAATTATTACATTCGATAAATTCTGTAAAGAATTTTTATTAAAATCATTATTAAATAAGATATTTTTATTATATTCTTCCTTATTATCTTTATTAATATAATAATAATCAACTAATTGATTAATTAATTTATTTCCAGGTAAATTATATACATTAATTAAATTATCATTAACTAATTTTTCTATTGAAAAATTATCATGAAATAAAAATCTTTCTAAACTATCAAAAAGAAAAGAATAAATTTCATTTACAATATTATTAAATCTACAACTTCTTTGAGAATAATTTAATTTTAAATCTAAATTCTCATCTAATACTTTCATAGTAAATAAAAATTCATTAATATCTTTTAAAATTGCTTTTACAATATTATCAACATTAATTAATTCTTTCTCTTTATCTTCAATTTCATTTATTTTTTGATTTAAAACATATTTTTCACTTTCATTTATAAAAGAAGAAAAAATTTCATCTGATAAATTTTGAATTTTAAATTCATCACAAAAGAAATTTCTAAAATTTTTAATTTCTGTATTTTCAGGTTTAATTAAATAATTATTTATTTTTTCAGTCATTTTCGATTTTTGATCATAAATTAATTGATCAATTATTTCACTTTCAACATCAAATTCAATTAAATATTTAAAATATTTTAATACAGTTTCATTAATTGGAGAATCTTTAATTAATCCTGTTAAAACAGTTTTAAATTTTTCAATAATCATTACAAAAAATTTATAAAATTCCCCATATATAATTTTTTCTTGATTAATATTTTTAATTTCTAATTTAATTTTTTTTAAATAATCTGCTAAATCGTCTAAATTTGAAAATTTTAAATAATGCTGAATCTTATCTTTCATAATAAAATATTTTGACAATTTTTGTAAAATATCTTTACACATTTTACTTTGAATAATTAAATCAAAAGAATTTTTCAAATCATTTAATTTATCACAAACAACAAATTGAAAATTCAAAGCATCTTTATTAAAACAAATAATACTTTTATTAGTAACATTCTTAAATTGTAATAAAATACTATCTAACAATTTTTTACAATCTAAATATTTATAAATATTTTTATCAATTAACTTTTCATCTTTTTGATTAACTTCATTTAAATTATTATCAATAGAAATAAGAGAAGCAGCAAATTGATCAAGAGACATATGTTTATATAATTTTTCTAAAAAAAAAACTGGATCAAAACTTTCCATTTGAATATGTAATTTTGCTAATTCATTATCATTATAATCTTTAATATTTAAATGTGCATTATTATTAAGTGGATCTATAAAATTATCAATTAATTCAATTTCATCTTCTTGTTCATCATTCATATTATCACCAAATGATAAAAATTCAGTTGTTAATATTTTTTTATTCATTTTTTCTACTTCTTCCCAAGTTTTTGGTTCTGATGTTATTATATTTATTGCTTCATCAACCATATTTTCTATATATTCAAAATCATTATTTTTCTTTTTTTCTTCTTTTTCTTTTTTTTTCTCATTTTTATATTTATTTAATCCTTCATTTATACTTTCAATAAAACCAATTCTTATAAAATCTTTTAATTCTAATTGTGATCTATGATCTAATAATGCTTTTATTATTCTAATTATTTTAATAGATAAATTTTTTTCATCTTTTTTTGTTGATGTACTTAAACGAGAATAATGTTCTCCTAAATTCATTCTTGATACATAATCATCATTAATTGCAAATTCTGTTATTATTTTTTCTGAATATTTTGATAAATAAAACCAATCATGAATTATTTTTATAAATTCATTTGTACTTCCTTTAAAATCTCCCATTCTTGTTTTTTTTGATATTAATTCACATAATCCTATTATATTCTTTTCTCTTTTTCCTTTTATTATTAAATCTAAACATTCTTGTGATAAATCATTCTCATTTACAAAATTTAATATTAATGAATATGTTTGTTTTTTTATTTTTTTTTTTGCTTTTGGTTGTAAATTTTCCATATATGTAAATAATTGATTGTACATTTCTTTTTTATTTTTTTCTTCTTTTTCTTCATCATAATTTTTTATTTCTATATCATCATCATTTTCTTTTTCTTTATTTTGTTTTTTATTATTTATATTTATTTCTTCATTTTTTACATTATTTTCTTCATCATCATCATTTAACCAATCATTTAAGTTTGTTTCAGTTCTTTGAATCATAATACTTATTAATTAATTTAAAAAAATAATTTAAAAATTCTTTTTTTAATAAATTATAGGTTTACTAAGTAAATGCATATTAAATGTATTTTTTAATTTCGAAAATAATATGTCATTTAAAATTCAAAATGATGAAAAATCAAATATTGAATTAGAAGAAAAAAAAAGTAATGAAGGAAATGATTTTTTACATACATTTGAAATAAGAGAACCAGAGGATAATTATGAACAAAAAGAAATAGAAAATAAAGAAAATTTATCTGAACCATCACCTAAACGTCAAAAATCAGCAATATCACTTACAAAAAATGAAGATTCATATTTTCATAATTTACAATTTTCTCTTTTATATTTAGTTTCATTTTTTATTACTTGTATAAGTTGTGTATATTATTATAGTTATAATAATTTTAATAATAGAATAATTTTAGATGTTAAAGAATATTTAAATACTGATTTCCCATTTTATAAAATTACTTCAAAATATACTAAAGGAAGAACAATTTATATTAATTTACAATCAAATACTACTAATTATAATGAGGAACTTTTATCAACTCATATTAAAATTGTTTTTATTTTTGCATCTGAAATTGTTCATATTAAAATTTTTTCTGATTTGATAGATAATAAAATAACTGAATCACTTTATGATATGAGTGATCCTGATTTAAATTCAACTAATATTGATAATTATAAAGAAAGTAATATTGGAATAAAATTTTATGATTATCCTTTTAATTTTAAATTATATAGAAAAGATGATGGAAATACTTTATTTGATACTAGATGTGATAAAAATCAAAATTTAATTTTCTTTTCACCTAATTATAAACAAATATGTACAATAATAAATAAAAAAAATTATCATTTTGGTTTTGAAGATAATGATAATAAAAAAAATTCATTTATTGAATTAAATAATCAGAAATATATGTTTTTTTCAAATAAAACAAATTCATTTCCATTTTTTTTATCTTATAATCCAATAAATCAAACTTCATATGGTGTTTATTTAATGAATACTGGTCCTTTATTAATAAATGTAAATCAAGAACAAATGTCTTATGAAATGATAAATGGTTATATTAATTTTTATGTTTTTTCAGGACCAAATACTAAAGAAGTTATTTTACAAATGCAAAAAACAATAGGAATACCAATTTTACCTAAATTCAATTTAATTGATTGGGATTATTTTACTAAACAAAGTAATAAAATTGAAGAAAATAATATCATGGATTTTGATGATAATTATCAATTAAATAATATTAATGATTTTCAGTATGATATATCTAATTTAACTTTATATAATAATAATGAAAGTAATTTGTCTATTTTTTTACAACCTATTATTGTTGCTAAAGAATTAGAAGATTTATCATTTATAAATTATCTTTTTATTCATAAATCAAATTTATTAGTTAAAAACAAATTATTATTGACATATTTAAATTTAATAGGAATATTAGAAACTAGACATTATTATCATTATTTAAATGAAAAAAGACCTTTAATAATATCAACAAAATCATCAGTATGTAGTGCAACATATAGTATAAAATACATAAAAAACATTTCTTTTTCATATGAAGGAATAAAAGAATTAATAATAGAAAACAAAAAAGAAAATTTATTTGGTAATCCCTACATATTAACAGAATTAAATATGAAAACATATGAAGAAAATAAAAATAATGATGAATTAAAACATCGTTGGTATCAATTATTAAGTATATTACCAATAGTATCACCAGATAATATAGAAATACCTTTATATTATAAAAATTTTAGATATAAATTAGGATTATATTTTTATACATATTATATTGTAATTGCTTCTGAAGGAGGAAGTTTCATTAGACCATTATATTTTGATTTAAAAACTAGAAATTATACTGAACAATTATTATTTAATGAGAAACAAATAATGCTTGGTAGTAATATGATGATTGTTCCTATTTCTGAAAAAAATCAAACTAATATTTCTTTATATTTTCCTTATGAAAAATTTTATGATTTTTATTCTGGTGAATTAATTAATAGAAATGGTGAAGGATATTATAATGTAATTTATCAGGATTATTTAAAAATTCCTATTTTTTTAAGAGGAGGAAAAATTACTCCTTTTCAATTAATGGATACATCTGAAGATGAATTATCTAATGTTGAATTTTCTTCTCAATTATTACTTAATAAACCTATTCAAATTATTATTAGTTTAGATAATAATTTACAAGCCAGTGGAAGAATTTATTTTGATAATTTAAATAATACTGATGCAAGGAATAAAAAAATATTTTATAAAATGTTAATTTCTGTTTCTCAAAGAACTATGGATGTTTCTATATTTTTTAAAGTATATTCTTTTAAATATAAAATACCACAAAATTTATTTAATAATTCAATAAATAAAATTTTTATTTATGGTTTTTCTAAAATTGGAGTAAAGAAATTAACAATAATGAATAAAAATGGTAGAATTCAATTAGATAAAACTAGTTATTCATTTATGCAATCAAATGATATTTTAATAATAAAAGATATATCAATTCCATTAGATATGGATACTAAAATTTTAATATTATAAATATAATTGTTAAATAATATAAATTATTTAAAATATTAATTAATTTTTCTATTTTTTTTCCTTTTTATAAAATCATTATGATTTTTTTCAATTAATTCTCTCATAAAATTTGAAAATAATTCTCCATCAAAAACAGAAAGAACTTTACAATTAACCCAAGAATTTAAAGGTTGAATTTCAACATTATTATATAATCTTTTTTTCCAATGAATTAAAGCATATCTTTCATTAGAATTATAATCAATAATAATATTTAAAATTTTTTCAGCTTCATCTAAAGGATAATCTCCATATTCATTTATTTTAATATTTCCAGTAAGATATTCTTCAAAAATTTGTAAAAAATTTTCTGTATCTTTATTCATTGGAAGTGATTTTGCATATGAAGTTTTTTCAAATTCAAATATTGAATCAAATGCTTTATCTTCTATTAATATTTCTAATCTTTGCCATGAATTTTTTATTTTATCATATCCTGTCCATTTTATTTCATATTGAGTTAAACCATTTTCATCTTTTTTTTTATTTACTATTTTTTCTATTGAATATAATTTTAATTGTGATGAATGTAATTCCATAATTTTTAAGTTTGTTAATTATTGGAATATATTATATTTATTTATATATTTATTTATATATTTTTTTTTATTTTTTAAAATTTAAAAAAAAAATGTTTATTTTTTGAAAAAATATTTATTCATAATTTTTATATTGCATTGGTTGAATATTATATCTTAATAAATGTTGTTGTAAACCTTCACCATATAATCTATTAATAATATTTTGAGTAATAATTTCTTTTTCTTTTGAAGAATAAATTCTTTTTTTAGGTTGATTAAAAGAATTTATATTATTTTGTAAATCTAAACTTTTTTGACTTTTAACATGATTTGGATATCTTTCACTTTTATGATTATTTAATATTTCAGATTTTTTTTCAGAAAATTCTTTTTGATAAAATGAATTTTCAGTATTAATATATGGTTTAAAAGTTATTCCTTCTTCTTTTTCCATTTCTTCTTTTATTTTTCTAATTTTACTTTTTTTATTTTTATAACTTGAATATAATTGTTCTAATCTTTTAATATCTAAATTTTTTCTTAATTTTGGTTTTTCTTCTTCTTCTTTTTTTTTAACTTCTTCTTTATTTTTTGATCTACCTCTATTTTTATTTAAATGAGGTTGAAATGTATAATTTTCTTGTTCTTGTTTTTTTATTGTCTCTTCTAATTTTTCTATATTTTTATTTCTTTTATCTTTATAATATTGTAATCTTTCATCAAAATTTTTATTTGATATTGATTTTGATTTAAATGATTTATTTAATTTAGGAGAAAATGAAATTTCCTTTTTTTCAAAATCATCTTTTTCTTTTTTTTTTGCTTCTTTCTTTAAATTATATTTTTTAAAATTTGAATATAATCTTATATAAACAGATGAGTCATCATCACTTTCAATTGTTTTTTTATTTTTAAAATTTCTTGTAGATGAACTTTGATTTATTTTTGGATGAAATGTACATTCTTTTAATTCATCTACTTTATATCTATTTATTGATGTTTCTGTTTGAATTGATTTTAAATCTTGAATATTATCTTTTTTTTTAAATGTATTTCTTTTCCATTTTGTAAATCTTTTAAAAAGTATTAAATACTTAATTGGAGAATTATTTAAATTAAATGAAGATATTTTTGTTATTATTTTCTTTAATTGTTTTATTCTTTTATCATTTATTTGATTTTCATCATAGAATTTATTTAATATTTGTTTTACTATAATATCAAAAAAATTTGAATTTTGAAAAAGAAAATTTAAATATTCTTTTAATCCTTTAAAATATATATTATCATTTTCTTTATTTTGTTTATTTGATATCTTTTGAATACATTGTTCAATTGTTTCTGGTACAACTAATCCCTATAATTTAATTATATAATGTTTATACAATTTTAAATAAATAATTCACAAATTTTTTGTCTAATTCCTCCATTTAAAAAAAAAATGAAATTTCCCTATTATAAAAATTAATAAAAAATTAAATATTTAAAAATATAAAAATATTGAATAACATTAATTTTATTATTTTTTATTTCAATTTAATATTTAATTTAATATATTTTTCCTTTAATTTTTCTTTTATCATATCAAAACATTTATGTGCAATTTTCACAAGGGAAAAAGCAATATCATTTTTATTTAAAATATCACTTTCATTTAACTCTCCTTTACCAATAAAAAATTTTTTATAAATTTCACAAAAATACAAATCAAAATTTTTTTCAATTTCATTTTCAAATACTTTAATTTTATTTAAATACAAATATAATCCTTGAAAAATATAATATAAATAAAGAACACTTTTAGCATCATTTAAAGCATATTGATACATATTTACAGTTAAAGGTCTAATTCTCCAATCACTTTTTTGATAACTTTTATCTAATTTAACACCAAAAAAAAATTTAACTAAATGATATAATGAAGGTAAATTTTCAATTTTAAAAGTTTTTTTTAATATAATAGTTTGAAATATATTAAATGCCCTTGCAGTATCAAAAATATTTTTTGTTGTTATTTCAAAATTTGATAATAACCAAAATAAGTCATTTTCACATCCATGAAAAATTTTTATAATATTTTCATTTTCAAATATTGGTTTTATATATTTTGTTATTTCATTTCTTAATTTAAGTGTATCTATTGTATATGTTTCTTTCATTGAAGATATTTGAATTATACAAACTATTCCATCAATTTCATTGTTTTCACCATCAAATTCTGTGTCAATTCCTAAAACTTTTTCTTCTTTTATTTTGTTACATATTTTTATTAAATCTTCTTCACTATCTATAAAATAATGAATGTAATTTTTATTTGATATTAAAAATTCATTTTCCATTTCTTCATTTGATAATTTGTCTATCAAATATTTTATATTATTTATACTTTCATTATTTATATAATAATTTGAAATTGAATATATTTCTTCATAATTAATTTGAGTAGTTTTTGTTATTTTTTTACTTTGACATTTTTTTAATTGAGTTATTATATATTCTTTGTAATCTTTATCAATAATAATTTCAGATTTAATAATATCAAAATTTAGAACATTATATGTTTTAATTTTTGTATTTATTTCTGAATTTTGTTTACAATATTTTATTTTCATTTCAGTTAATGTATTTGTATAATATTCAACATTTCTTAAATCTTCTCCTTTTAATAATGAATCTAAAGGTGTTAATGAATTAATATCTATTTCATTTATCATTGGGAGAAATTTATTTTCTATAATTGAATTATCTTTATTGGAATTTTCTTCTATTATAATTTGTATTATTTTATCAAATCTTTCTTTTCTATCTTCTTCAAATAAAATATGTAAAATATTTTTATTTGTTAATGGTAAATAATCAAATATTTCTTTTTTTATTTCATTATATATAATTAATTTATCAAATATTTCTTTATTTATATTCTTTATTGATAGTGATAATAAATTATTTGAATTAAATTTAAAAATTAAATTTATCCATATAGAGTTTTCATAATTTTCAATTTCTTTAACTCCATGTTTTTGAACATCATAATAAGATAAATCTCTTTTATCTAAATTAATTTTTTCATTATTTGAAAATTGTATATTTTCATTTTTATGAGATTCAATTAATGAATTAAATTCATTCATATTATCAAATATAATTAATACTTTCATTAAATTAGAATTTAAAATTTCTTTTTGGCAATAATTTTTAATAACATATTCTAAAATTTCCTTATAATAAAATTTAAATTTCCCTTTTTCTTTAATTAAGTTTTCTTCAGTCCAACTATCATCAACAATATAATAATTTTCTTCTTCAACTTCACTCATTTTTAATGATAAAATATGTTCATAAATAGAATCTTTTTCTTTTATTTCTTCTTGATTTTTTATTTCTTGAATATCATTTAATTCATTATATCTTTGACTTAAATAAAACAAAATAATCATATTCTCATCTCCCAAAATAATATCTTTAATTTTTTTTTCTCTTTGATATACAACATTAAAGCATCTTAATTCTCCAATTAATAAACATTTCTCAATAATTTTCCTTAAACTCAAATAATAATCAATATTTTTATCAACAATCATAAATTTCTTAAATAAATATTCAAAACACAAAAAACTCCCAGCTTTAACACATTTATCAATTAACTTCAAAATAACCTTTTCATTAAAATACAAATCACAACAATACTCAAATAAAATTTTCAAACACAAAACTCTTTTATAAACAACAGCATAATCAATAGCATTAAATCCCATATCATCACAAATATTAAAATCAACAATCTTATTTTTTTTTTCAATATTATTCTTTATATCATTTCCCTTAAAACCACTTTTATCAATATCAATCAAACATAAAACACTTTCCCAATTCCCATATTTAACAGTTTGAATAAGACCACTTTCCCCTCTATAATTAACTAAATTAACTTTAGCACCATATTTAAATAAAATTTTCATAGAATCAATCCCACTAGTCGAAGTAGCAATCATAAAAGGAGTATTTCCATCATTATCTCTAACTTCAATATCAGCACCATTTTCAATTAAAACTTGAACTGATTTAGGTGAATCACAAGCTTCTCCTCCACTCATTTTTTTTCCTTGTCTCCCACCATAAGCACCCCAACATGCATTATGAATAGGATATCTATTATTTTTATCTGGTAAATTAATAATAATTCCCTTTTGTTCACATAATAATTTAACAATATCATCTCTTCCATTCCAACATGCTTTACTTAATGGACTTCTTCCCATTAATGATGTTTGATTAATATCAATATTTGGGATTTTTAATAAATATTTCAACATATCTATATTACATGTACATGAAGCCCAATAAAATGGAGAACGATTTTGTATTTCTCTATGATTTATATTTACTTTTAAAGTGTTTAGTAAATAATCAACAAATTGTATATTACATGAGTATATTGCATCATATAAAGGTGTCATGTTCTCAAAGTCTAATGATTCCATGTTACAATTGTATTTTAAAAGGATTTTTAATGCAGTAAAGTCTGCACGGGAACATGATATGTGACATAAGGTTTTGTATTCTTTTCCTTTACGACTTTCTACATTTTGGTGTTTTAATGATAAACATTCTTCTAAGTGAGTATAGTCTTTTGATAGGAGGGATTGTATTATTTCGGATGAGGAGGTTAGTTTGTATGTGTTGTTTAAGTAATCTTTTTCTTTTGAAATGTAAAATTTTTCTATTTTGTCTGGGCTAATTTCATAATATTTTATTTGGTATAAACACCATCTTTTTATGTTTTTGAAATTTTCATTTTGGGAATTTATAATTGTTTTATATATAGGTGATAGAAAAATTATTGAATATAGAATTAAATCAAAATATGATAATGAATTTAAAATAAAATTATTATATTTGAAAAATGTGTTTATATTATTTTCTAATTCATTTTGAAATTTAATTAAATTTAATTCTTTTAAAAATAAAAGATGGATTATATATATTTCCCATTTAGAAATTAATTTTTCATCATTTGTATCATAATTATCTTTATTAATGTATTTTCTTCCAATTTTAAAAAAATTAAAAAAATGATAATATAAATAATTGGTAAGGAATGAGAAATAATATGTTGTATTATTTGAATATAAATGATAAAGTGCGCAATCAGTATTAATTTGAATATTTAAATTAAATAAAAAATATGTATTATCAGATAAATTAAATTCATCTAAAGTATCTTTAATTTTTTTCATTAAAGTTGGTTTTACATTTTCTGGTAATTTTGGAAAGTTAGGAGGATTAATTTTAAATGCATTTGTTTTATATATTTTATTTAAAATAGAACTTTCCCATAACATATTTTTATTTAATAATTGAATCAAATAATTCTTTTGATATACTTTTTTTAAATAAAAAAATTAATTAATAACATTATTTTCCCTTTAATTAAATTTATTTGTTATTTAGCAAATAAAAACATAAATATTTCTTCTTTTCAAAATTAGAACCATAACAATTTTTTTATTTATTTATTTTTAATCAAAATGAAAAAATTAAATTAAAAACTAATTATACTACTTAATAATAAGAAAAATAAATAAAAGAGAATCAATATATAAAAATTCAATAATTCAGCTTTATTTCCAAAGAATAAAAATTGTTTTGAATATTGTTAAAAATTAATTGACTTTGTTTAAATTAATAATTAAATGATGAAATTATCTTATTTTTTTAAATAATTTAATTATTGAAATAACAATGTATTATTTACTCTTATTATCATGAAATAAAATATAAAATGGAAAAGTCAATTTCTAAATTAAAAAATGTAATGAAAAAAGTAAATTTATATATTTTAATTTGATTTAAATAACAGTTAAAATTTTTTTGTAAAAGTTATATATTTTAAAATTTAGTTAATTATATGTTTTTAATTTTAATTTATAGTATTTGATTTTTATTTAATTATATCTGCTAATAACATTGGAGATGTATCTTCTTGTTTATTATTTTCTATGTCATTTTCTTCATTTTTATTTGATATATTTTGTTCTTTTTCTTCATTATTTTTAATATTTGATTCAATTGTTTTATGTTCTTCTTTTTGTTCTTCATTTTTTTCTACATCATTTTTTTCTAAATTATTTTCTTCTTTTTTTTCTAAATTATTTTCTTCCTTTTTTTCTAAATTATTTTCTTCATTTTTTTCTAAATTATTTTCTTCATTTTTT